>ERZ1032852.43-NODE-43-length-34673-cov-7.618407_pt1 | contig 34673 bp, 23 predicted proteins | sample MGYA00516689_ERZ1032852 | MGnify/ENA primary metagenome ERZ1032852 (study PRJEB33719, sample SAMN04262499) | wastewater metagenome | biome: rural village; feature: composting latrine chamber; material: composting feces with ash | place: El Salvador | collected...
ACGTGCTTGGGAGACTTTTGGCACATGACCTGGGAAGAGACTTCGGATTACGGGGCCTTCATGTCGGCGGGTGAATACCTGCAACACGTGCACATGGCAAGCCGTAAACGCCGCATCACGCCGGGCGAAGACGGCGAAGCCGACAACTACGTGGATGGTTTTAAAGCACTCAAGAAATTGGGATATGACAAGTACGTGAGCTTCGAGTGCGGTGCCGAGGGCGACCGTGAGGTGGTGGTGCCGGCCGCGTTGGAGTTGCTCCGCGCGCAGTGGGAGGAAGCCTGAATAATGTTTATCCAGAATAACAGTGTTCGGGGTGGGAGTATTAGTTCGTGAAATGGCCGTATCATGGAGAGGTTGCTGAAATTCCTTTCGTCGTACAGGGCAACCATCGTCCTGCTGCTGATCTACTCGCTGGGCTTGGCATTGGCCACGCTCGTGGAAAAACAGATGAGTACCGAAGCAGCTAAAATGCTGGTATACTATTCTCCCCTGTTTATTTTTCTTCAATTCCTGCTGGTGCTCAATTTTCTTTTGCTGTTGCTCCGGAGGAATTGGTTCCGGCAGAGAAAATGGGCGCTACTGGTGGTGCACTTCGCGCTGGTGATTATCATGGCAGGCGCCCTGACTAGCTTTTTGTTTGGAAAGGAGGGGCAAGTGCATATCCGGGAAGGAGAGAAGGTAAATGAGATGGTCATGCATACGTCGAAAGGAATCCGAACGGAAAAATTGCCCTTCGAACTCGAGTTGGTGGAGTTTACCTTGAATCGCTACCCCGGTTCCCAAAGCCCCTCTTCTTACGAAAGTGATTTGCGGGTACACGTGGACGGGGAGGTGCGGGAAGCACGCGTGTTCATGAATAACGTGCTCGACCTGAAAGGGTACCGGTTCTTTCAAGCTTCGTATGATCAGGACGAGATGGGAACGGTCTTGTCCGTGAACCGCGACGTGGCGGGGCGCGCGATCACCTACACGGGCTACCTGCTCTTGATGATCGGTTTTATAATGATGTTCGTGATGCCGAACTCCCGTTTTCGGAAATTGATTGCACGACTCAAGGAGACCCGCGAGCAAGCCGGTAAGGTGCTGCCCTTTCTTATTCTCACCATATTCCCGCTGGTATGTAACGGGCAAGAGGTATTGAATCAATCGGTGGCCGAAGCAATAGAGCAGAACGCGATCCCTCCCGGGCACGCTGCCCGTTTCGGTACCCTTCCGGTACAATTCCGTGGACGGGTGATGCCGATGAATACCTTCTCTTCCGAGATCCTGCGAAAAGTACATAAGGAAACGCGATTCAAGAGTCTCAATGCCGATCAATTCCTGCTGGGTCTCTTCTCGATGCCGCAAACGTGGGCAAGGGTGCCTCTTGTCGCGGTCTCCAACGAAGAGGTACGTGCACGGTACAGCCTGCCGGAAGGATACGTGCCGTATATCTCCCTTTTTGATGAACAGGGACAATATCGCCTGTTGCCCCATTTGCAGGATATCCATCACAAGCCGGTGGGTGAAAGAACCGCGGCGGAGAAAGAGCTGGTTAACCTCGATGAGCGAGTGAATATAATGTACCAGCTATTCAGCCATACGCTCCCCGGTATTTTCCCGGATCCCGCTGATCCTACCCATACATGGTACGCGCCCGGCGATGATCTCTCCCACTTTCAGGAAACGGACTCCCTCTTTGTTTCCCAGGCGTTCACGGGATACCTATCGGAGGTAGTGCGTTCACTCCAAAGCGGCGACTGGAGTAAACCGGACGAGGTGTTGGAGCAGATCGAGGCGTACCAGTTGAAAAATGACAGAGCATCGCTTATCAACCCGCCCAAACTGCGGGCAGAGATTCGTTATAACAACATGAATATTTTCGGGCGGAGCAGGGTAGGCTACCTCGCGCTGGGAGGGTTACTCCTTGTAGTGGTAATGATGCAGTTGCTTAATGAACGTCCGTGGCTACATTACATGTCCCTCGCGCTCACCGCGGGGATCGTGATGGTATTCCTCTATCATATGACGGGCATGGGATTGCGGTGGTACGTCGCGGGGCACGCGCCCTGGAGCAACTCCTACGAGACCATGGTCTATATTGCTTGGGCCACGGTGATCGCAGGACTGATCTTTGGTCAAAAAAGCACCATCACGCTCGCGCTGGCTACCCTTTTCGGGGGAGTGATTTTGTTTGTCTCCGGGCTTAACTGGATGGACCCGCAGATAAATACCCTTGTGCCGGTGTTAAAATCGCCTTGGCTCATGTTTCACGTGGCGGTGATCGTGGCGGCATACGGTTTTTTCGGGATCAGCTTCCTGTTGGGGATTACCAACTTATCGCTGATGGCATTCACCAAGGGCGACCTCCCCGTCACTTACCGCATCAAGGAGCTGAGCATTATCAACAACCTTTCCTTGCTCGTGGGGCTCGCGCTGATGACCACGGGAACCTTCCTCGGCGCGATATGGGCGAACGAATCTTGGGGCCGTTACTGGGGATGGGATCCAAAGGAAACATGGGCATTGATAACCGTGGTGGTTTATACCATCGTGACGCATCTCCACCTGGTGAAGAAATGGAGCAGCGTGTGGCTATTCAATTTTCTCTCGGTGCTTGCTTTCTCATCGGTATTGATGACCTTCTTGGGAGTGAATTACTTCTTAAGCGGGATGCATTCATATGGTCAGACCGATGGCCTCTCGGCTGTCTTCACTTACATCGCCATCGCTTTTGCGCTAATCGCTATTTTGGGAGTACTCTCCTACCGGAAAAAAACAGTAAAACACCTATCTTCCACACCAAGATCATAAATTCCCGCATTATCAAGTCGACAATGGGTTGATGCATTGATGTAGTGATGCATCATCACATCCTCAACAGACTGCCTTCCGGTATTAAAACCGTCCTTTGAAAAGGGTGGGGTTGATGGTAAGGCTCACGTAGGCCCAATCCTGCCAAGCGCCGGGATTGCCCGGGCGGCCCTTGGCAATGGGCATTGCGTCCGTGGCAAACATAAAGGAGTATCCACCTTCCAGCATGATGTTCCTGCGGATAGGATAGGTGAAGGTGAAATCGATTTCTGAACCGAGTGATTTCGTCATGCTTCCTTCCACGTCAATGTCGTAAGCCGATGAAAAATGGTGATACCTCACGTCCACTCCCAGTTTCACGCTTGTCTTCCATTTTAGTCCCACGTATTTATCAAATACGCCATAGGGATCGTTCCCGCTGAAATAGTCCATCGACCCCATGAACGAGTGATTGGAGCGATATAGCAGGTCCATGTAGGTCTTTTTTTCCGAATCAGGATCTTGTCCGGGGTGGAACTCCGTACCGCCATAGAGTGAAAGAGCGGGAGTGATGGTATATCCTCCGCGCAATGCCAGCATGTACGCGCTTACCTCTTGGTCGTTCACGTTCTTGCCCATCTGGTAATAGACGGTTCCCATGATATTCCACGTGCTGTTTTTAAAGCCGATGTTGGTTCCCACTGTTTGCATGTACACTTTGTGCGGTTCTTCCAGTTCACCCGCTTCAAACCCGAGATTGACAAAGAGTGCAGACGCGCTGAACCCGGAAGAAGCCCGGTATTGGTACCACGCGGCTTGCATGTTTTGATAGGGTTGGCCGATGGCATCGTAGTAGGTCCCTTGATTGGTTATTACCCTTGATTGGTTGTAAGCAAGGATCAGGTGCAGCGTGTTTTGAAAGTCCTCGTACCCCAGTTTCACCGCGTCGTGCCAGATACCGGTGGGAGTCCAGCTTGATTCTGATAGGATGCGCCCGTCGTCGTAGCTGAGCGACTGCCGCCCGATTTTGGCAAAATAGCCGTTTTTGCTCATTTGTGCCCATGCTTCGTGCATGGTGAAATACCGGCCGTCGTTATCGTTTTGCGGTTTTTGTCCCCACACCGAAATGTCTTGAGCAGCCACTCGAGCCGATAGAAACCCGTTATCGAAATTTAGCCCTACCCGGGCGCGGTTGGAGATGAACGCCGAGGGGTTATCCGTGTGTAAACGGGGGTAGTTATACCCGTTCCGGTATTCAAAACGAGGACGCAGGTTCATGTCGATAGAAAATTCACCCCCTGCCTCTTCGAACTGCGCGTGCAAGCTCATGGGTAAAAGCAGTCCCGCCAATAGCAGTGTCGCCAATATTTCTTTCATGTTCAGCAAAAATTAAGTGAGTATGTTATTAAATTCGAGCCCCCGTTTCCGCACCGTGACGAGGAATCGTTGAGCGCTTGAATCCCCAAAGATACATAAATTTATATAAAACGCCGCTATTTTTTACTTTTCCATATTTGCCACGAATTCACTAGGTTTTGCCAGAGCACGTAGGCTCCCGGGCCTAACGTGGCCAAGGGGTTCAAGTAGGTTTGCGTGAGCCAGATGGCGAGTACGGTGTTCTTCTGTCCCAAGCTTTGGCCGCCCGCCACGGTGCGGTCAAATCGCTTGCCGATACGTCTCCCAAAATAAAATTGCAAGAGGCAGATCACGAGGGCCACGAGAGCAATAAGGGCTACCAGCCCGTAATTGCTATCTGCCCTGAGGCGTACGAACCGGGTAATATTCCCGATTACCACCGTGAGCGCAACTGCCCAGATATAAAACGAGACGATTTGTGCGGATTGTATCTTTCGATGTACCTTGGGTGAAACCTTGTGCACGAGGAGTGCCAGCACGAACGGCACGATGAGGATGGGCATCACGCTTCGGAAGATATGCCAAAATGAAGCCACGAAAGAGACGGTTTCGCCGGAACGGCTGACCAAGGACAGAAACAAGGGCCCGATAAAAGCCACGGAGAGGTTGCTGATGATAGTGTACGCGGCTGTTACCGGGATATTTCCCCCCAGCAGGCCGGTCACGACCGGTGCCGAGGTAGCGGTACCCGTGAGCACGCAGATCATGGCTGCTTGCGCCAAGATCTCGTTGAACGGGCGCAGCGACAAGTAGACCAGCGCGCTGCCCGCGTATTGGATGGTTAGTAAAATATAATGGAATCGGGTAAGACGGACATCGCTCCAGCTCACGCGGCAATAGGTGATGAAGAGCATCGTGGATAGCAAGTAGGGAATAGCGGGAGAAAGTACAGCCAGTGGCTGGTGAAAGACGATCCCCAAGATCATCGCGATGGGGAGGAGGTACTTCTCGATGTATCGCTGCATATCAGTTGTAATAATTCGCCGGGGTGAGGGAATTGTCCGATGCCCGCGCCGTATCCTCGTAACGGATGTCTACCATCCGTCGTTTACGATCGAACACCCAGTCTTGAATGAATTGCTCGATCTCGGGGAGGAACTCCTCCATGGGGTATTCGGCCACTTCGTGTCCTATCCCCTCCATGCTATAAAACAGGTATGGGTATCTCTCTTGCCTGAATTTTTTAGCGATGGCTTTGGAGCCGAACATACCCAGGTGGAAAAAACGGGTTTTATCGTAGGGAACCATCTTGTCAGCACTCCCGTGGAAGAAGAGGGTGGGAGCGGGGGGATGGATATAGGAAGGGACTCCTTCGGTACTGAATATCCCGCCGGCGAAAGCAATGACCCCGGCATAGCGGAAGTCATCCGGCAAGGTCCCGGCAGCGGGGTGGTTATCCCGTTTCCAATAGTCTGCTTGCAATACCGTGATCGCGCCCGCGCTCGATCCGCTAATGATAATCAATGACGGGTCTATGTTTAACTCACCGGCATGTTCAACGAGGTAGTTGGTAGCCGTGTAGAGATCGGCAACAGCTCCCCCGATCGCATTTTGAAGGGGCTTGAAGTTCAGCATCCCAGGAGCTTTCTGGTCTTTCATCCCCAGGCTGTAATCGATGGATACCACCGCGAATCCTTGTCGAGCAAAGTGATGGAAGTAGGCGTGGTACCTTTTGGCATCCCGTGTTCCCTCCTTGAAACCCCCTCCAAAGAGGAAAACCAAACAGGGCCGGGGCAGGATCGTGGCCGAGTCGCTCGTGTAAATATCCATCTTCAACGCTTCTGTCTCGCTTGCGGTAAAGGGACGGGTTTGTTTCAGTACCGGTTGGGAGAAGAGAGTAAAAGGAAAGAGAACGGCCACGATCGCGAAGGTGGCAACACTCCTTTTCATTAAACGAACCTTGGTTGTGCCCGCTCGCGTTGGCACGTGCCGGAAAAGCCCCGTGTTCGTGAACCTCTCTCGTGTCATGTGGATGCACGGTTAATGAAATCAGAAACCAGTTTCACGATCTCGGCCCTTGCCCTCTCGTAATCGTCGTTGTAAACCACCGCGTCAAACTGGGGCGCGAAGCTCATCTCGTACTCGGCTTTAGCCAAGCGGCTCTCGATCACCTCCGGGGTATCGGTATCTCTTTTCTCCAGCCGTTCACGCAACACCTCTACCGAGGGAGGCATCACGAAGATGCTTAGCGCGCGGTCGCCGTAAATCTTTTTGATGTTCAACCCACCCACGCAGTCCACGTCGAAAATCACACTATAGCCTTCATTCAAGATGCGTTCCACCTCGCTTTTGAGCGTGCCATAGAATTGTCCGTCGTACACCTCTTCGTGCTCGAGAAACTCGTCTGCCTCTATCCGTTCGCGAAACTCCTCCGGCGTGAGGAAGTAGTATTCCACACCATCCTTTTCTTCTCCCCGGGGAAGGCGGCTTGTCGCGGAGATCGAGAACTGGATGCCCAGTTCTTGCGCGAGTAAATGACGCACCATGGTCGATTTTCCCGCTCCCGAAGGTGCCGATATAATAATTAATCTCGCCATGTTTTATAACACGTTTAGTATTTGTTCCTTGATCTGTTCGAGCTCGTCCTTCATCTGAACCACGATCCGTTGCATGTCAGATTGGTTCGATTTGGAGCCAAGGGTATTGATTTCCCTGCCGATCTCCTGGGTGATGAATCCCAGTTTTTTCCCTTGGGAACGGGTACCCGAGAGTGTCTCCAAGAAGTAATCGAGATGATGGGCCAAGCGCGTTTTCTCCTCGTTCACATCCAGCTTTTCCAGGTAATAGATAATCTCCTGTTCGAACCGGTTCTTGTCGTATTCAATCCCTTCCAAGTTCTTCAGTTCTTCATAGAGGCGACTTTTGACTTTTTCGATTCGTTCGGCTTCGTAGGGTTCGATGTCAGCCAAGAGCGACCGGATGCGGGCAATCTTTTCTGTCAGCACGTTCTGCAACATCTCTCCTTCCCGGGCACGGAAAGCGATGAGTTCTTTCACCGCTTGGTCGATCGTACTCTCCACCTGTTCCCACTCACGCTCGTTCAGCTCTTCGGTATCCGGTTTCATCGTGTCAGGAAGGCGCATCAGTACCGGAAGCCAATCTTGCGGCGCGAGTATGCCCATCTCCATCACGAGGCCGGCCAGCTCCTGCTGGTACTGTTTCACCACGTGGTGGTCTATGCGCGAGGTAACGTCTTTAGCGACCACCTCCACGCTCATGGAAAGGTCCACCTTCCCCCGTTCCAACCGTTGCGAGAGAGCGGTACGTACCGCGATCTCCTTTTCCCGGTATAACGCGGGTAGGCGTGTAAAGAGGTCAAACTGTTTACTGTTTAGCGATTTTATCTCGATGGTGACTTTCTTGTTTGGAAGCTCAACGGCAGCCCGGCCGTATCCCGTCATTGAGTGTATCATATTGCCTGTTTAGTTATTCCGCTTGAGGCGGATTAGCGCCAAGCGTGCTTTACGGGCAAAGGTAGGGATTTTTGGTCGATTTATTCATGGTTGTACCCGAAAGTTCGGGTCAGGCGTTCTCCTTGTGCCTTGCCTGTTGGGCTTTTTCTTTCGAGAGCCGGTCGGCTTTATCCTGTTCGTCGGCCAACCGTAAGAGGTTTCGGGATTCTACCAAGTTGGATATCAGCAAGAACACGCACGCCGCGGTGGCGAGGTATTGGATCGATCCCGGGATAAACACTTCCAAGGTGATGATCGTGCCCAGCAATACACGTACTTCGGTAGGGCCAAAGATACCCGAGTCGATGGAGTAATTCCCGCCTATTTTATACCGCAGTTGAGCCGTGATCATCTCCCAACCGTAGAGGACAACGAAGAAAAAACCGGCGTATTTCCATAAACCTGGCGCGTAGATCGTGAAACCGGTACCTATCAGAAGGGTACCAACCCAATCCACGGTCACGTCGAGCGAAAAACCGTACCACTTGCGCGGTGTATTGCGGTAGTATGCCAATCGCCCGTCGAGCGAGTCGCCCAGCCAGTTAACAATGAATCCGAAGAGAGATAACAATAACCAGTAACGACTGAAGTAAAGTCCCAGGACAAAACTCATCGCGACGATCAAATTACCGACAAAGCCAATAGCCGTCAACCCGTCTGAACTGATCCAAGAGGGTACTTTCTGGACGAGGTAGGCAATGCTCTTTTGCTCCCAGCTACGTAAGATGTTGGTTCGTTGGCGATCAGTAGAGATAAGGCGAAGCGACTTCGCCATTTTTCTTTTATCATTCTTCATAATTGGGTCTATTTTACGCGTAATTCTTCTCTCAAAATTCTGGTGTCCATGCAAATGTAGTCAATATATTCATTATGTTACAAATTTGTTTCGGAAAAATTAGGGAATCAGTAATTAATACGCGATTGGTTGAAAATAAGAGATAGAAATTAATTGGGAAACCGTATCTTTGTGATGAACGGCTGAAAATTTATGTTGTTTATGGCTAAAACACAAGAAATTGACCCGCCCCCCCAACGAAAGATCATTCATGTCGATATGGATGCTTTTTATGCATCCATCGAGCAGCGCGATCATCCCGAGTACCGCGGGAAGCCGATTGCTGTGGGATACGGGGAGAAGCGTGGAGTCGTTGCCGCGGCTAGTTACGAAGCGCGGAAATACGGCGTTCACTCCGCGATGCCATCGGTGACCGCGCTACGCAAATGCCCGCATCTCATCTTCGCAACACCCCGCTTTGATGTTTACCGGGCAGTTTCTAGCCAGGTGATGCAGATTTTCCATGAATACACTCGGTTGGTGGAGCCGCTCTCGCTCGACGAAGCTTTCCTTGATGTGACGATCAACCATCCCGGAAACCGCTCCGCCACCTTGATCGCAAAAGAGATCAAGCAGAAGATTTTTAATCGCACGCGGCTGACCGCTTCAGCCGGCGTGTCTTATAATAAGTTCTTGGCCAAGATCGCGTCGGATTACAGGAAACCGGACGGGCTGTTCGTGATCGAGCCCGAAAAAGCGGAAGCATTTATCGAGAAGCTTCCCGTCACCAAGTTCTTCGGAGTGGGTAAGGTGACTGCCGCCAGGATGGAAAAGCTGGGCATTCGAACGGGACACGATCTCAAGCAGTGGAGCGAGATCGACCTGGTTCAAGAGTTCGGCAAAGCCGGGATCTCCTATTACCATTTTGCCCGGGGCATCGACGACCGGGAGGTGGAGTCGGAACGAGTCCGCAAATCATTGGGAGCCGAGGAGACCTTTTTGGACGACTTGAGCGAGATGGTGGATATCTTGGGCGCGCTCGACCAGATCGCCCGGGAGGTGCACCGCAGGGCAGAAAAACGAAAATTCCTCGCAAAGACAGTCACCCTGAAAATCAAGTATGCCGACTTTACCCTGATCACTCGTAGTAAAACCGTGAATTACTTCGTGAACTCGTACGAGAAGCTGTTTGAATTGGGGAAAGAATTGTTATTGCAGGTAGAAGATTACCATGAGAAAAAGATCAGGCTGCTGGGCCTGACCCTCAAGAAGCCCGACGCCGAAGAGGCACTGCTTCCCCCGGACGGTATACAGCTCTCGCTCGACTTCGAAGAATGGAAGTAGGAAGGGAAATAGGTAATTACCCATGGCGCATCAAAACCCATATTACAGGAGGAAATTCTCCGGTTTTTTTCCCTGGATTCCTTTATAGTAGGATTTAATTTTCACGATATCGCTCTCGTAATCACCCGTTGGGTGAAAAACACCCAAAAAGATGGCTTCCTTTTTCGCGTAATCCAGCCCGATTAGTACGATGGGCACCTTCGCTTTTTGGGCGATATAGTAGAATCCTCCCTTCCACTCTTTTACCGGCTTGCGGGTGCCTTCGGGGGTGATGGCCAATTCCATGTGGTCCCGGGTATGAAACTCTTCCGCGAGGTTGTCGGTCAACGAAGAGCGGCTGTGCCGTTTTACCGGGATGCCCCCGATACTTTTGAAAAAAAGGTTGAACGGGAAGAAAAACCACTCTGCCTTGATCAGGAAGTTGGCTGTCCTGCCGAGGGAAGAGTAGGCCAGTTTTCCCACCAGAAAATCCCAGTTGCTGGTGTGCGGCGCCACCGCGATCACGCATTTGGAGAGACGGGGTAACTCGTTTACCACCCGCCATCCCATCACCTTGTTGAATAGGAAGCTGCTGATTTTCTTCATCCCTTTTATTTGTTCGCTTCTTCCACCTCCAACGCCAAGCGTTCCCAATTGTTCAGCGCGCGGTCTAATTTAGCCTTGGTTTCGAGGTATCGCTGCAACAACTCCATGTCCGACGCACCATCGGGTGTCGCGAGGGTCGCCTCCATCTCGGCGAGCTGTTTTTCAAGTTTCGCGATCTTTTTCTCGGTTTCTTCCACCTCTCTCTCGAGTTTGCGCAGTTTCCGGTTAAACTCTTTTTGCTCTTGGTAGGAGCGTTTGCCTTCCGAGCGCTGTTCCTGTTTTTCTCCCGCGTTCTTCCCGGTAGCTCCGTCCCCGTTCTTTGTGGATGAGGTTGATTGCTCCAACTGTTGAAGGGTATCGAGCCGTTTCTTATCGAGAAAGTGGTAGATCCCGCCGAGGTGTTCCATTACCTTGCCTCCACCGAACTCGTATACTTTCTCCACCAGCCCGTCCAAGAAGTCCCGGTCGTGCGAAACGATGATGGCGGTGCCTTCAAACTCCTTGATCGCTTTTTTAAGGACCTCCTTCGAGGCGATATCCAGGTGGTTGGTCGGCTCGTCCAGAATAAGCAGGTTCACCGGCTCCAGCAGTAAACGGATCATCGCCAAACGGCTTCGCTCACCGCCCGACAGCACCTTCACTTTCTTGTCGGAAGCCTCACCCCCGAACATGAATGCGCCCAAGATATCTCGTATCTTGGAGCGGATATCGCCCACCGCCACTTGGTCGATGGTCTCGAACACCGAGAGTTCCCCGTCCAGCAATTGCGCTTGGTTTTGCGCGAAGTAGCCGATCTTCACGTTGTGTCCCAGCTCCAGCTTGCCGCCGTGATCGATCTCGTTCATGATGCATTTCACGAGGGTCGATTTTCCTTCTCCGTTTTTACCGACGAACGCTATTTTCTCGCCTCGCTCGATGGTGAGCGTGACATTGTTAAAGACAAGGTGGTCCCCGTAGCTCTTCGAGACTTCCTCCATGATCACGGGGTAGGAGCCCGATCGGGGAGCCGGTGGAAACTTCAGGTTGAGGCGCGAGTTGTCTACCTCGTCCACCTCGATCCGCTCGATTTTCTCCAGTTGTTTGATACGGGATTGTACCTGGTTCGACTTGGTGGGTTTATAACGGAAGCGTTCGATAAAATCCTCTGTGTCCTTGATCTGCTTTTGCTGGTTCTCGTAGGCCCGCAGCTGTTGTTCGCGGCGCTCTTTTCGCAGCTCCACGTAGGCGGAGTAGTTCACCTTGTAATCGTGTATCTCGCCCAGCATGATCTCGATAGTGCGGTTGGTTACCCGGTCCAGGAAGGCCCGGTCGTGCGACACCAGCATCACCGCGTTGCCGCTCGTGGCCAAGAAGTTTTCCAGCCATTGAATCGACTCGATATCAAGGTGGTTGGTCGGCTCGTCCAGCAACAGCACGTCGGGAGCCTGCAGCAACAGCTTGGCCAACTCGATACGCATGCGCCAGCCACCGCTGAACTCCCGGGTGGGGCGGTCGAAATCGCTTCGCTTGAAACCCAGACCCATCAAGGTTTTTTCCACCTCCGCTTCGAAATTATGGATCCCCGATACCTGTAGCAATTCTTGCAGGTCGGCCGCCCGCTGGATGATGGCATGGTACGCGTCCGACTCGTAGTCGGTGCGCTCGGCCATCTCCTGGTGCAAGCGATCCATCTCCTGCTCCATCCGCTGCAGCTGGGCGAACGCGAGGGATGCCTCCTCCCGCACCGTGCGGCTGTCGTCGAGCGTCATCTGCTGCGGGAGGTAGCCCACGGTCGCCTCCTTGGGTGCCGACACGTTCCCGCTCGATGGGGGCTGCAACCCCGCCATGATCTTCAAGAGGGTTGATTTTCCCGCCCCGTTCTTGCCCGCGAGGGCTACCCGCTCGTTCCGGTTCAGCACGAACGAGATGTTGTCGAGCAGGGTGAAGCCGCCAAACCGTACCGTCAGGTTTTCTACCGAAATCATTCAGAATTCTTTTTCACCGTGTCGATTAGCTCTTGGAGCGAGCAACTCTTCTGCTCGCCCGTCTCCATATTCTTGAGGCCGATGGTTCCCTCCTGCATCTCCTTCTCGCCGACGAGCGCCACGAAGGGGATATGGTTGTTGTCCGCGTAGGTCATCTGTTTCTTCATCTTGGCGGCCTCGGGGTAAAGCTCGCAAGAGATGCCGGTTTCCCTCAGCTGCTTCACCACCGGGAGGAGCCACTCCACTTCTTGCTCCCCGAAGTTCACGAACAGCAGGTCGGTTGAACGGGTGAAGCTGTCGGGAAAAAGTCCAAGCTGTTGAAGCACGTCGTAAATCCTGTCGGCGCCAAACGAGATCCCCACGCCCGAGACACCGGGCATCCCGAAGATACCGGTCAGGTTGTCGTACCTTCCCCCGCCGGCGATGCTCCCGATCTCGGCGTCGAGCGCCTTCACCTCGATGATGGCCCCGGTATAGTAGTTGAGCCCGCGTGCCAGGGTGAGGTCAAGCACCAGCTCGTTTCTCAACGAAACCCGGTCGGCCTTGTCGAGGATGTACGCTACCTCCCGGATACCTTCGAGCCCTATCTCGGAAGATGCTAGCACCTGTTTCAACTCTTCCAGTTTCTCGCGTGTATTCCCGCTCAACTGCAAGAAGGGTTGCAGTTTCCAGATAGCTGCCTCCGAGATCCCGTTCGAGGCCAGTTCGTCGTTCACCTTTTCTAATCCTATCTTGTCGAGCTTGTCGATGGCGACGGTGATCGCGGTGATTTTGTCCGCCTCGCCGATCACTTCCGCGATGCCGGCGAGGATTTTACGGTTATTCAGTTTGACCGATACGCGGATGTCCAGTCGAGAGAACACCTCGTCGATGATCAGCATCAGCTCCACCTCGTTCAGGAGCGAGTCGGATCCCACGATGTCGGCGTCGCATTGAAAAAACTCGCGGTAGCGTCCTTTCTGGGGGCGGTCGGCCCGCCATACCGGTTGGATCTGGTAACGTTTGAACGGAAACGTGACTTCGTTGCGGTGCATCACCACGTACCGGGCGAAGGGTACGGTGAGGTCGTACCTGAGTCCTTTTTCTGATATCTTGTGGGCGCTTTTGGCTGAGTTGCCTTCATCAAGATCTTCGCTACTCAGGCTGCTCAAGAAGTTTCCCGAGTTGAGCACTTTAAACAGCAGTCGGTCTCCCTCTTCCCCGTACTTGCCCAGCAGGGTGGAAAGGGTTTCCATCGAGGGTGTTTCGATCTGTTGAAACCCGTGGAGGCGGTATACCTCTTTGATGGTGTCGAATATATAGTTTCGTTTCGCCATCTCTACCGGCGAAAAATCTCGGGTACCCTTGGGTATGGAAGGTTTTTGCATCGTTATAAAAAAATTAATACGTAAACTTTCGCAAGTGACTTTACAGCTAAATATAAGACCTATAACTATTTCGTGGGCACCCGTCCGATGCAATAGGCGTGATCTGATAAGCTGTTTGAGCGTAGCGAGTTATTTATCAGATAGCCTATACATCGGCAACGGGTCACTAAATAGTGGAAGTCAATATATTTAGCTGTAAATACGGCACAAGCAAAACTTGAGTTAATACGCGAAGATAATGAATTTTATAGAGATGTGCCCGTCAAGCCGTGCTACTGCTTGCCCCCGAAATTAAATACTACCGGGATCGCGGTCGGCACCTTTAGTAACGTGTTGCCCACAGTTAGCTTAGGCCACAGCTTCACGGTTACCGATGTTTCATTGGGGGTGATGCCCAGGAATGCGCTCATCTCGTTGGTGACGCGTTGCTGCGAGTACCGGTTCATCAGGCTTTTGAGGTCGACGCTAACGGGGATCGAAACGAGGCTCGTCTGCCCCGGCTCGATACGGATAGGCACATCCATCTTTCCTTCCACGAACTCCATGTCGTTAATGAGGATCGCGTAATCGAGCGCGTCCAAGAAAGCCGCGTTGTTGTTGGGATTGGTCACGTCCATGTTGAGTGTCATGCTGAACGGGATAGTTTGCCGTGTGGCTCCTCCCGCCAGTACCGTGGCGATGGACGCCAGGTTGGAAACCGAGATGCTGGAGGCTTTTCCCAAGTCAATCCCGGCCAACTGGATGTTGTTCAGCGAATGATATCGGTACTCGCTTTGGGAAAGCTGGTAGGCTCCCCCGATCCGGTTCATAACGTCGCAGCCGGTGAACAATAGGGCCACGATAAGGATAGAAAATACTTTCTTCATTGTATGGTTTATTTATTTGATTGTTACCATGGTGGCCCCGTAGCCATATTCCTTGAAAGAGGCATCCTGGTAATAGCAGGAGGGGTAGTTCTTTTTTAATTCCTTGATAAGGGCATTCCGAAGTATCCCGTCGCCCTTCCCGTGGATAAATACCAGCTTACGCTGCTTGTGGGGAAGGTGTTCTTTCATCGCCTCGTTGAACTTTTGCAATTGATACTCCAAGATGGCCGCGTTGTCCATCCCGGCTGTCGTGTCCAGCAGTTGGTTGATATGAAGGTCGACCTCCACCACCGGCGATTTTTCAGGCTTCTGCCCCACGCGCCTACGCGCCGGGGCATCGGCACGCCGCTTCTCCTTCATGGCTCGCTCCAGATCGCCCGCGGAGACCAAGAGCTCTTTCTCGGGCATATCCCCTTGAACGATGTAGTAGACCAACGCGTCCTCGTCGAAATAATCGTTCTCCCGGAAGCTGTGTAACTTGTAAAATTTCACCGTGTCGATCCGCAGCTCCACCGAGCAGGGATTTTTAAACTTGAACGGTTTGTTCCGTTTAAAGGCGATGAACTGCACGCTCACTTTTTCGATATCGTTCAGGGAAGTTTTATCGAACTCCTCGACAAAAATCTTGGTGTTGGGTTCCACGAGCCCGGTGAAACGGCTTGTCCACGCGTTGTTCTCTCGGTTCATGTAGTTGAAGTACAGGTAGTAATTGCTGTCGTTCACGAAGTAGCACTCGTACGACGTGGAGGATAAATTTTTTATATCCATCGGGAGGTATGCCAGGCAAGCCGTGAGCTCATCTCCCCCGGGAGTTTCTTCTACCTCTTCTTCAAGCGCGCGCCCGTGAGTCGTTTCCTCCCTCTTCTCCGTTCCCGTTATCTCCGGTTTTCCCTTTTTGTCCCAGGTTTCCCGCGATATATCCGAGGAAGATGTTTTCTCTGAACGTGAACCAAGCGTGTCGGCCGGCTCCACCACCACGCATTCCGAGATAAGGACGGGTAAGTCAAACCCATGTTCGTCCTCCACGATTACGATTTGCTTGCTTTGGAACCCTTTTACTTTCCCTCCTCCTACGGTGTTAAGGAATCGGACGGTATCGCCTACTGATAATTGTTTCATGTATGGAATTTTCTTCTTTTCTTTGTCATCCGTTGCAAAGTTGCCTATTTTTGCGCAATAAATGCATTAATAATTACGAAAATCGTTTTTCGCGCGTAAAAATAAATGAAAAAAGCCGAAGTAGGCCGGTTGTCCATCGATCGGTTCGATTACCCTCTCCCCGATGAGAAGATTGCCAAATATCCCCTCCAAGACAGGGATGCCTCCAAGTTGTTAGTCTATGACGGTGATGGAATCCGGGCCGATCGGTTCCACGCGCTAGCTGACTACCTGCCGGCTGACAGCCTGTTGCTATTCAACAATACTCGGGTCATTCATGCCCGGCTGATTTTTAAGAAGGCCACCGGGGCGCGGGTGGAGGTGTTCTGCTTGACTCCTCACGATCCCGCCGACTACGTGGTCAATTTCCAACAGCGCGGACGCTGTTCGTGGAATTGCATGATAGGGAATGCCCGGCGCTGGAAAGACGAGGCGCTCTCCATGGAAATTCCCATGGGGGAAGAGGTCGTGGAGTTGCGTGCCGAGAAGAGGGGTACGGACGGGGAAGATACCGTCGTGGCGTTCTCTTGGGAGGACGGTTCGTTCTCTTTTTCGGAGTTGCTGGAAGCCGCGGGCAAGCTCCCCATTCCCCCGTATCTTAACCGTCCCGCGGAGGCGAGCGACGAAGACAGCTACCAAACGGTTTACTCCCGGGTAGAGGGCTCGGTGGCTGCTCCCACGGCGGGACTCCACTTTACACCCGGGCTGATGACGCGAATCCGGGAGAAAGGAATACAAACGGCCGAGGTGACGCTTCACGTGGGTGCCGGCACCTTCAAGCCGGTGAAATCAGCGACCATGGAGGGGCACGATATGCACACCGAGTTTATTTCGGTCTCCCGGGCAACCCTCGAAAAACTGCGGGATTACCCGGGGAGGCTTGTCGTCGTGGGGACCACTTCGGCTCGTACCGTGGAGAGCCTGTATTACATCGGTAAAAAACTGCATGCATCGCCCGACCTCGATCCGGAACGGCTCACGGTAGAACAGTGGGAGCCTTACGAAGAGCAGGATCCCATTGCCCCGCGGCAAGCACTGCAGGCCATCCTGCACTATCTGGACGGGACGGGAGAAGCGCGGCTCTCCGCTACCACGCGGCTGATGATCGCGCCCGGCTACCGGTTCCATTTTCCCGACGCCCTGATCACCAACTTTCATCAACCCCGGAGCACGCTTTTGCTGTTGGTGTCTGCCTTTGTAGGGGAAGAATGGCAAACCATTTACCGGTTTGCCCTCGCGAACGATTTTCGGTTCTTGAGCTACGGCGATGGCTCCTTATTGTGGAAAAAGTCAAAATAACCCTGTTTTTTGGTTAAATAAAACGCGAGACCATACAGGATACCTCTTTTTTTTTGTATCATTGCATTACTAAATAATAAGATGTCAATCACTAAACTCGTTTAAATCGCTTTGCTTGCAAAAATTGCCCGCATACTCGTGATTATCATCACTGGAATTGTATTGCTTAATGTCATACTTTTCCTCCTTTTCAGTATTCCCGCGGTGCAAAAACGGGCAGCCGACTTCGCCTTGGAGAAAGTCCAACCAATCATTGATACCCGGGTTTCCCTTGACGGCATTCGAATTCGCCTCTTTAACAGGGTGCAACTGAACGGGCTATACGTGGAGGATCAACAACAAGACACCCTTCTGTACGCCGGGAGCATCATTACCCGTATCCTTCCTTGGAACCTGCTAAGTAACCGGGTAGCGGTGCAAAAGCTTAACTTGGAGGATTTCACGGCCCGGGTGCATAGGGCATCGCCCGAGGAACCCTTCAACTTTCAGTTCATCATCGACTCGTTTGCCAAGGAAGAAGATACCACTGTTGTTAAGGAAAAGAAGAAGACGTGGCGCGTCACCGCGGACGACATTGTCCTGAAAAACGGCAAGCTGAGCTATCATGTCCTTTCCGTGCCGCTAACCCCCGGGGTTTTTAATGCCAGCCGCCTTGACGTGGATGATTTTAATTTCCGGGGCCAAGTCGATTTTAACGGGATAGAGGAGATGGAGGCAGAGGTCAAGCAGCTCACGTTGCGAGAGAGCAACGCGGGGATTAACTTGGATAAGCTCACGGCCCATTTTCGGTCAGAGGGTACCCGGTTGAAGAGCGATAGGGTAACCCTTGCCGTCAATCAAACAGTGGTGTCGGTGACCAAGGCGTATTACGACACCCATACGAAAGAGGTGGGCGCCACCCTGCGTGCCGACCAAGTGGACCCGGCTGATATCGCCCTGTTTACTCCCCGGCTCAATCACTTGGACAAGCCCATTTCGCTTAACCTTCAGGCGAAAGGAACATTGCCACAAGCCACGCTCGACTACATCGAGTTTCGGTACGGCACCGATACTCAATTTGATATTTCCGGCTCGATATCGGACTATAGCCACCTCGATGCGAGTGACCTGGACGTGAATATCCGTAGTTTTTCCACTTCACAAGAGGACCTGGAAGCCCTTATCCGGGCAGGTGCTCCCCACTACGCCTCCCCTCCCCAGCTGAAGGCGATGGGAGACCTCAAACTGCGGATGACCGCGGCGGGCAAGCTACCTAACTTTCGCTACAACGGTACCGTGGACACGGAGCAGGGCGACGTATCTTTGAATGGTATCGGCAGGATTACCAACCGATTTAAACAACTCCGATTTGAAGGGCCGGTCAGGGCAAATAATATAGCGGTGTCAAGCATCATAGGGGAGGGTGCCGGCGTGGGCAATACAACCCTAAGTGCCACTGCCGGCGTGACCATCCAGCAGCAGGTGGGAGTAACGGTTACAGCGGCGGGAGCCATCGAGTCTACTTCCTACAAGGAGTACCCGTACCACGACTTGGTTTTCGAGGGCACGTACAGTGGTAAAAACGTGGCCGCCTCGCTTAGCACCGAAACCGAATTAAACGAACTGGAGCTTGATGCCAACCTCACATTCGGTGACTCGATGCGCATAGAAGTGGAAGGGATGATCGATCGGTTAGACCTCCGTCCTTTTGTCATGATGGAAGGGTGGCAGATGCCGACCCTTGCCACCCACATCGATGCAGACTTTGCGGGGAGCACGATAGACGATATGGCGGGAATCCTCGTGATCGACCAAACGTCCCTGACAGATAGCAGCTTTTACTACAATCCGGGTCCAATATACCTGCAAGCGCTTGCCGACGAGGGTCAAGGCAAGAAGATCGAGATCCTGTCTTCATTCCTGGAGGGGGAAATTACCGGAGATTATTACTTTAGCACCATCGGACAAGAGCTGATACAAATGATAAAGCCCCACATGCCCTCGTTGCTCGCGGGAGAGGATCCGGCAGGCACGCCACCCGCCAGTGCGACCGACCCGGACTTGTTACCCGGAACGGGCGACGATCTTGCCGCGGGCAAGAACGATTTTCAATTCAATTTTTTCTTGAAGAATACCGAAGATATCTCGTACGTTTTGTCCCTTCCCTTTTATAACGTGGAACCCGCCACCATCAAAGGATCCGTAAATATGACTGATAGTCGGCCCCTACAGATGAGTGCCCACGTTCCCCGTATGATGTTCGGGAATAACGACGTTCGTGAAACCAAAATGGAGATTACCAGCGGAGGTGACGGTATAGGGCTCGATGTAAATAGCTACCTGGTTCAGGATAAAGGATACATCAACGCACACCTCCGGAGCGATGCGGCACGTGACTCAGTGGTCAATCGGTTGGGATTCGACTTGCAGCAGGAAAATACACGATCCAACGGTGAGTTCGTGATTGGCATGGGGTTTCTTCGCGATGTGAGGGACGAATTGGGAATTGATATTCGTCTTTATCCCACTACGTTGGTATTCAACGATAAAAAAGTGAGTTTTAACGATGCGACCATCGATTATCGTAAAGATCGAATCACCATCAACAACTTTGGTATACGAGAAAAAGAGATGCTCCTGCTCGGGATCGAGGGAGTGGCCTCCAAGAGTGAAGCCGATAACGTCCGGCTTTATTTCAATAACACCGAGATTGCGAATATCCTCGCCGCGTTTAATGTTTCCAGTTTTTACGGTTCCCTCAAGGGGGAGATTTTCGTGCGGCAGGCACTTCAGACTCCCATGATTCGCACCGAGGAGCTGCGGATCGAAAACATCGTCGTGCACAAGGATACCGTCGGGACGCTGCGGATCGAAGGGGATTGGGATCAGCTCTATTCCGGGCTTAACCTCAACGCCTACCTGATGAACGGGGGAGAGCGTAACCTCGAGATCAAAGGATTTATCCCTACCGGGGACGATGCTGCTAAACCGATGGACGTCAATTTTATGGTCGATAGCTTTGAGCTTTATGCCATACAGCCCTTGACGGCCAGTATATTCAGTGAGTTATCGGGCCGCTTGAATTCGCGAGTGCATGTTAGCGGCAGCATCTCGGAGCCGGTGGCCGAGGGGTGGCTGGGGATCGATGACGGGACCTTACGGGTGGCGTACACGAACGTTACTTACCGCTTGTCAGACACCATCCGCATCAGCAGGGATAACGTGGGATTTAATAATTTCGAGATCCGTGACCAGAATAACAACACGGCCACCTTGAACGTGAGCCTTTCCCACTCCAATTTCGGGCGAATGGCTTACACCGCCTCCATACGCCTCGATGATTTCATGCTCTTGAATAATGAGGATCGTACCGACCTGATGGCGTACGGCAACCTCCGGTTGTCGGGTGAACTGAACGTGACCGGCTCTCCCGCTGGAATATTCGGGGATGGGGAAATAACTACCCGGAGCCGTTCGAACGTGATGATCGTGCTTCCACAGACGGCCAAGGCCACCGAATACAGCGGGATAGTATACATCAACACGCCTACGGAGGATACGTTGAGTTTCCTTCGCAAGGACAATGAACTTGCCCAACAGATCAATACACCGGTTTCTTCGGGAGTCCCTATCGTGATGCAAGTCACGCTGAACCTGACCCCGCAGCTCACGGCCGGCGTCTTGCTCGATCCTACTACCGGCAACGCGTTAGAGGTAAACGGGGAAGGCGAACTGAACGTCAACTTCAACTCCAGGTCCACCCCGCCCGTCCGCCTCTACGGGGATTACGTGATCAACGAAGGGGAGTTTCACTATAACCTGCAGAACTTGCGAGCCATCGACTTCCTTATCCGCGAGGGGAGCCGGCTCACCATGACGGGCAACCCGTTGAATACCCAATTTAACATTACCGCATACCTGCCGGTGAAGGCCGACTTGGCTGCCCTTAGCCCTACCTTTACCCGGGAATTGACCAATACCCGCGTGCCGGTCAACGCACTGCTCCGGATTCAAGGAAATCTCGATGCGATGGACTTGCAATACGACATCGAACTCCCGGAGAGCTCCAATGATATACAACAACGGGTGAATAGCTTCATCAATACCGAAGAGACCAAGATCCGTCAGTTCGCATACTTGGCTACTACCGGCAGCTTTATTCCCTCGGAAGGGACTCCTGATATGAACTTGGGGACGTCTTCGGTGTTTACCAACTTTGCCGCAAGCACCTTGTCCAAGGGACTGGACGCTCTCTTCGCGAGTGCCCTGAGCGACAACTGGTCGGTCAGCACCAACCTGGAATCGGTGGATGGTACCTTTGATAACGTGCGCATGGGCGTGGACGTCTCTACCCGTTTGCTGAACAACCGCCTCCGTATTACCACCAACTTGAGTTACGGCGATAATAGCATGATGGCCAGCCACCAAGCATTCATGGGTGAATTCGAACTGGAGTACGACATCAACAGCTGGTTGATGTTCCGTGGCTATAATCGCGCAAACGAACGTTTTTCCCGCCGTGCACCCACCACGCAAGGCATTGGCTTCATGGTGACCAAGGAGGGACAGTCCATCAGGGATCTTTTTGATTTCAGGTTTATAAGGCCCAAAGAAGATGAATAGCGCAATGAAGAAATATATGCTGGTTGTGTGGGCGTTGCTCTTGTTAGCAGGTTGCGACGTCACCAAAAAGGTACCCCAAGGAAGCTACCTGCTCAATAAGGTGGATATCCATTCAGACGTGCGGGGCATCGGGGCTTCCGACCTCAAGCCCTATCTCCGGCAAAGACCCAACTCCTCGATCCCGATTATCGGGAAGTGGAAACTGCACCTGTACAACATCCCCGATAACGACTCCACCTGGCTCAATCGTCAATTGCTGAAATATGGGGAACCCCCGGTGCTCCTGAATGAACAACTCACCGAAATTTCTGCAGAACAGATCCGTTTGCATCTCAACAACAAGGGATACCTGAATGCCGAGGTGGATACCACGGTGGTGAAAGAGGATAAAAAAGCCAATGTCTCCTATGATGTTACCGGGAACGAGCCTCACCGTATCCGTACGTTTAACGATACCATTCACTCCGCGGATACCACCATCCACAATATCCTGAACAACGCCGGACGTCTTGAGATCATGAAAGAGGGCGATATCTTCGACCTCTCAGTCCTGGAGGAGGGGAGGGAAGATATGACTGTCCTGTTGCGGAATAGGGGATATTATGACTTCCTAAAAGATAATTTTTACTTTCTAGCCGATACCACGGTCGGCGATCACCAAGTGGACCTTACACTTGCGCTCAATAATCCTACCGACACCACTCGCCACCAACGGTATACTATAGGGAGGGTAACGGTTATTAACGGACTAGACGATGACATCTTAAGGGACTCTACCCGGCATAACCAGTTGGATACGACCTATTACAGAGGCCTGCAAATTGTTTCCGAGAAAGACCGTTTCCTGTTGCCGCGGACCATCTACTACAACACCTTCGTAAGGCCTGGCAGGCTCTACTCCGATCGGATTGTGGAGCGAACCTACGCTTCCCTGAACAGCATGGGGCCTATCAATCAAACCACCATCAACCTCACGCCGGTGGTTCGGAACGACTCCAGCTTCCTCGATTCCCGGGTGACCCTTTTTCCCGGGAACATGCACTACATGCAGTTCGGGGTGGACGGCACCAACTCCGCGGGCGACCTGGGGGTTGCCAGCAACGTGACGTACGAGCACCGGAATTTTTTCAAGGGAGGCGAAACCTTCCGCGTGCGATTGAACGCGGCGTACGAGTTTATTCGGAAGACCGATGAACTCAACTTTCTTGATAACAGCTATTACGAGTACGGGGCCGAAGCATTCCTCTCCATTCCTCAACTGATCCTCCCCTGGAGGCTGAACCGGTTAAGGGACCAAACCTCGGCGTCGACGGAATATTCTGCCGGCATCAACTTCCAAAACCGGCCGGAATACCTCCGGCAGTTCTTCACCTTGTCCAGTCGCTTCCAATGGTCTTCTTTTGACTGGAAGGTGCAGAACGTGTTGGAGCCGGTAGGCATCACGTATGTGCGGATGCCCAGGACTTCGGAACGGTTCGATTCGCTCTACCTGAGTGAAGAGGCTAACCCAATTCTGCGGTATAGCTACGACGAGCAGTTAATAGTCCGTTCTGCATACAACATGACCTACACGAATTACAGCCAGATCGGGAGGCGTACCATGCCTACCGTGCCTTTTCGTGTTCGTTCGGGGATAGAGGTGGCTGGGTGGCTCCCTCGCATCGCTACCTCGCTGGGAGCGGGCAAGAGGGATGAAACCGGGAGAGAAACATTCTTCAAGATACCTTACTCGGAATACGTGCGGGGGGATTTCGAGATTGCTCCCATGTACATGTTCGACGACAAGAACACGATTGCCGCTCGACTGGGGATAGGGGTCGCTTATCCTTTTGGCAACTCCATTGTATTGCCGTTCGAGAAGCGCTACTTCGGGGGCGGTGCCAACAGCGTGAGGGGATGGAGCACCCGGACACTGGGGCCGGGCACGTACGACCGTGATTCTATCGGCTCCGATTTCGGGCGCAGGGTGGGCGACGTGAAACTCGACTTCAGCGTGGAGTACCGCAGGAAGATGTCACGGTTGATCGAGCTGGCAGGCTTCGTGGACGCGGGCAACATATGGACCATCAAAGATTACGAGGAGCAACCCGGCGGGCTGTTCACGTGGGATAGTTTTTACAAAGAGCTGGCCGTTTCGTACGGGGTAGGGATACGGTTCGACCTTAACTTCCTGCTTATCCGGGTGGATGGGGGGATGAAGGCGCACAATCCCGGTCTGCCACAAGGTTCCCGCTGGACCATTTTCAAGCCCGATTTCCGGCGAGACTTCGCGTTCCACTTCGCCATCGGTTACCCGTTCTGATTCCTTAATTTATTTCAGGTAGAAGTCATCAGCCCTTCAGGCGGTTCATGGCAGACCTCATTGCCGTTTTTGTTGTCTTACCAAGATTCGAACTTGGACAAACAGGACCAGAATCTGTTGTGCTACCATTACACCATAAGACAATTCGAGAGTGCAAAATTACAAAAAACACGGGTAATTAAAAAAGGAAATTAAGCGTATATTGCATCGCGCTCTATCCTTTTTAATAATAGCTTATTTAAACCCTTTCGTAAACGTATCAAATCGACGTTGCATTGACATAGAGCCTCTAAATCCTCGTGAATGAATCCCATTATAAATGGATCAGCTTCTTGTAATTCCACGAAAATATCAAGATCACTATTAACAAGTTGTTCGTTTCTGGCTACCGAACCGAAAATACCCATGGCGGTAATCCCGTAGTTGTCCCCATACTGTTGAATATAGGATCGAATGAGTGCTATATATTCGTTTGCCGTTTTCATTTTACTTGTCTGCATAGAATACAAATGTACTTATTTTTCAATTCCATCCAAATCGGTTTCTGCTTTAAAATGAAACCTTCGTCATGTCATTTCGTTGATATTCCAATATTTTCCCGTCATACATCGCTGTCATATACTGTGCTCATGGTTGACTGCGGTGGTCAAACAACCTGAAAAGAGATTTCAGGAACGAGCGTTCGCTCCCGGTAATGATCCAGAAGTAGGGCGTGTACAGGGTGTTGGCGGAGGATACCCGCGTTCCCAACCAGGAATAATTGTTGCCTGGCACGAGTAATGGCCACGTTTAGTTTCCGGTCTACCGTGCCGTCACGGTTCATGTTGCATAGGAAATCCATCTGGGAGGGATCGTTCACGCAGAACGATACCAAGATCACGTCGCGCTGGCTCCCTTGGAAACGTTCAACCGTTTCAATCATGATTTTTTCTGTTTCCGGCAGTCCGCTTTCCAGCAGCTTTTGGCGGATTAAGGCTATTTGGTTACGGTAGGGAGCGATAATGCCCACGGAGGCAGCGTCGAGTTGTTTACCGTTTTCCCGGTACACGTCACGGAGGGCATGCAATAACGCGGTAATCACGTCCGCCTCGGTTTCATTTACTTTAGTGGACATGACAGGGCGAATCATTCTCTCGGTGGAAATAAACGCGGTGCGTTCTTTTGCCACCAGCACGTGAAACGGGTGATCGGATTGGCACGATAAATCCCATTCTTCGGATTGCCAATGGTTAGCGGGAAGGAGGCCTCCCGGGTAGAAACGGGTGGCGGGGAACGCCGCTATTTCCTCGTGCATCCTTCCTTGGTGGGTAAGCTGCACGTGGGCATGGTGCCATCCTTTTTCCAAACAGCGCCGCATCAACCGCTCGAAGAGCGAATCGCGGCAATCGAAGATACCGGCCTCTTGCAAGAGCGGTTCTCCCACTTCAGAATGGGCGCGATCCTGTAACACGATGGTGGATAGCTGGTGGTGGTCGCCAATCATCACGAACCGGTCGAAACGAGGCAAGAGGCCTATGATTTGTGGTTCCAGGATCTGCGATGCCTCGTCGATGATGGCCACGTGAAAATGTTTCAGGTCGAATAACTCCAGCCGCCCGTTGAGGGAGGCAAGCGTGGAAACAAAGATACGCGCCCCGGCGATCTCCGCGAGTAGCGATTGCCGGTCGGTAGATTGTTCGGCAATCCGTTGCAGCAGCCGATCACGGTAAGGTGGTGCACAAGAGAGCTCGCTTCCTACCCGGATGTACGCGTCGCATTCTCCCTTGCTGTTCCCCAACCCGGCGTGGATCGCCTGACACAACTCGTCCACGGCCCGGTTGGTATAAGCAAGCACCATGATGTTGGTGCCGGGTTCCGCGTGATACGTCTCTATCAATCGCCGGGCGAAAATGGAAGTCTTCCCTGTCCCGGGTGGTCCCACGATCAGGAAATAGTCCTTTGCTTTTGTTGCCTGCGCGATAATGTCCCCGGGGGCCGTCGCTTTGTCGCCCGGGCTGGAACCCTTGCGCCGACCAGTGGATCTCCCCTCCGGCTCATCCAGCCGTGTAACATCACGTTTCGTGTTGCTCGCCGGTAAATCAGCATGCATTTCTGGTGCGACTTGCCCAAGCAATAACTCCCTTTTCCGTTTGGGGGCGCCCAAGAAAGCAAAGAGCCCCTTGTACATACCGGTGCAGGAAGAATCAAGCGCGTCGTGCTCAATGGCCCATAACCGGTTTTCGTCGAAATAACGGCGGTTCTTCTGCTTGTAACGGAAGCGCACCTCCACTTCCTGTAGATGGATGGAGACGATGCTCCCTTTCAAGATCTGTTGATTTAACACCGTGTCTGTTTCATCCTCTCGCGGGTAAACAATGCAGATATCTCCTTCCCGGAAATTAACCAAGTCGCTGCTTCCTTCTTCCCTCGAGAAATAAACGGTCATGCCGTTTCCCGTGTCGTCAATGGCCCTGATAGAGAGGTTGAATAGGATATCCAGTGCCTCAGCCCGCTCCTGGAACGTGCTGTTCCACAATGAAGCCACACCGGTGGGTGTTTCCCGCGCGATATCCCCGATTTTTTGGTGGTATAATTCCCTCGATATAAAACGAGTATACCGGTAGAAGTAGCTTTTCTCCAGTTCGCTGCATCGCTTTAATCGTGCTTCTATCCCCGCGATTTTCGAAGTGAAGAACCGGGGGAGTTTTCCTTCCCCGCTAATCGATTTGAAAAGAGCGTCAAACGAGGATGCCACTGCTTTATTATCTCCTTCCACGACTTGTTTCTCCCGCGCGACAATCAGGTTTCGCGTATTGAGGATTGCCTTTTCGAGCTTGTCGTCTTTCGCGGCATCGCGAAGATTTTCCCCTGCCCGGTCTCCTGCCGAGTAGAGGATAAAAGCATCCATTTCCCGCGATTCCCCGAAGACGCTTTCCAGCATCAAGCGGTACACGGCGGTCTGGGCTTCATGGTTAAGCGCGATCTTATCCCCGTCATAAATGGGGAAAGGCAGTTTGCCCGATTTTAACTCTACAATACTCGCCCGTTTCTCGGCCGATCCGGGATGCCACAGGTCGAGCCTTCCTTGAAATCCAAATGTTTCGCAGAAGAATGAAGGCTCCAACGTGCATTGATGTATATCGATGCCCCGGTTTGGGAAGTCGTTTTGTATCACTCGTCGGATATTCTCAAACTGCTGTCGCGACTTCTGCATGAACTCCCTGAAATCACGCGGCGACCGTATATCTTCGCAGCTGGCATATTCGAACGGAGAGTTTTTGAACGATCGCTGAAAGACATCCATAAAGGAGACTTTCGCGGGATCGTCCACGAATACCAGTTCGTCGAGGAAAAAATTGGCCAGGTTTCCCAGTAGCAGGTAAGAGCGGTTTTCTACCTCCACGAATTTATCGCGGAAGTAATGTAGCGGCGAAATAGAATAGTCTTGAAAGCATTCCGCGATTGCCGAGGCGTCAACCAGGTAATCGGGCTCCAACACGATGTACGACGGGACCACGAACCCCTCCTCGTCCACCCTGCAATCCACCAGGTTGAGCCGATCCCCTTTGCGGAACAGTTCCACCGAGGGGTTGAACGCGTGGTTATCGGGTGCAATTCCATACCTTACTGTCAATGCCTCACCGCCCTGATCTAAAAGCGCGCACGCTATAACCTTCTGGCCAGCATCTTTCTCGATAAGCCTAACACGTACTAAATCGACAATTGTACCAGGTGGAAATACGGGGGTATAACGCGTGGTTTTTATCATGGATGGCTTAGAAAATTTTTGGGATAAAGATAATCGCCCCTACTATCAACGCGGTTAAAGCGGCAATCAAAACGCCGGCTGCGGCAAGGTCCTTGGTTTTCTTAACGAGAGGATGGATCTCTTTATTGCTGGCGTAATCCGAGAGCCTTTCCAGTGCTGTATTTAAGGCCTCCATGGAAAACACTGCTCCGGTAACGATAACCAGAGCGAGCCATTCTCCCGATGACAGGGGGAACAGCACCCCCAGAAGGATCACGAGAACCAAGGCCACAAGTTGGATCCAAGCATTCGGTGTTTCGCGGAATAACGTGCGTATTCCCCCGAAGGCATGTTTAAATGATTGGATTCGTTTTTGTAAATAAGACATCGTTCGTAACATGAATTTGTAAAAAAATGGGCCTTGATACCCGAATTCAAATGTATGAAATTTGCTGCTCACTGCAAAAACTAATTCGATAATCCCTTCTAATTTAGTCTTGCATAGCTCTTACCTCAGTCTTACTTCATTCTAATCCCCCTTATACTCCCCTTATATCCTCCTTATATCCTCCTTGTATAGAATAGAGCCAAGTAAGAGCCAAATAAGAGCCAAATAAGGATTAAATAAGGACTAGGTGAGAACTAAGCAAGAATCAGGTGAAAGTTAGATACGGGTAAGCACTCCGCGTGCTCGGCTGACTTTGTTTTCAGTGTGCCCTTATCTTGTCATCCCCCTCCTCGTAGTGCCATAGGAGAAAGTCATTTTGTCACGCGACGATAGGGTAAAATCGGTTGGTTGGTGTATCTTTGCAAAGACTTTATCATGCTATAAATTCGCGAAGTTATGTCCCGAACCTGCCCCCTTTGTGAAAAAACCAAACCGGAAGAAGCCCTCTTCTGTGATGATTGTTCACGACGAATTCGTGCGGATTACGAGGTGGACTTGCCCGCCAATGCCTCGGATAAAACAGAAGTAGCTAAAGCATTCGAGGAAACAAAAGTCGGACGCAAGGGAGCAAATGTCTCCGATTCGGATATCCCGCCGGTGATACAACCGAGCAAGAAAAAAAAGGCAAGGACGCCTCTGGCCATCCTTATTGGGCTGCTTCTTTTTTCAGCAGCCTTCTGGATATACAACGAGACGATACGGAAAGGGAACCTGGAGCGAAGCGGATGGGAGACAGCCCTCAAACTGAATAGCACCAAAGGGTATATCGCTTACATGGAGGCTTTTCCTGACGGGGCGCACTTCGACGAGGCGCAGGCGGAGCTGCTCCGGCTGAAGTCGGAAGAGGCCATGGCATGGAATGAGATGAAGGCTTCGGGAAATACCGCCGAACTGCGTGATTTTTTGAGCCGGAATCCCGAGAGTCCCTACGCACCGTTGATAGAGCGGCAACTCGACTCCCTCAGTTGGTTAGGGGCTTTGCGTGTCAATACGTCAGAATCATACTCCGATTACCTTATCCAAGCCCAACGGGGAGAACTGCGAGGGCTTTACGCGGCAGAAGCCGATAAAAGGTACGCGATGCTACACCAGTCCTTTCCCGTGGAAATAAATGTCTTGGATAGCATCCGGTCTACCGTCGGCGGTTTTTACGCGGCTCTTTCGGGCACTGCTCACGACGGGGCATACCCGTACCTCGCGCCGGTAGTCCGTCGCTTCTTTAACTCGGGTGCCGCTTCCCGCGAACGGATCACGGGAGAACTGCTGATGGCACGGACCCGCGCACGGGGGGAAACCATCTCGTTTGCCCCGGACATCGAGGCGGTGCAGTACGAACGAACAGCGAATGGGAATTACCCCGTGAACGTGCCCCTGACCAAATCCTACGCGAGCCAAGGGGCAACCGAGCGGGTACCGGGATACATCGTGCATTTGGAACTGAACCCCGGTTTCCAGATCGTGAGCATACACGAGACAAAGCCCTATCCTGACGCTCCCTAAAGGGGATCAAACCAAACCAGCCACCGATTGTTTAGAAGGTACATTATGCAATTTCAACTGACATCCGACTTTCAACCCACCGGCGACCAGCCCGAGGCCATCGCTGCACTGTTGAAGGGGCTTCAACAAAAAGTACCCTACCAGACCTTGTTGGGCGTGACCGGGTCGGGCAAGACCTTCACCGTGGCCAACGTGATCGCGCGAATGAACAAGCCCACGCTGGTGCTTAGCCACAATAAAACGCTGGCTGCCCAGCTCTATAGCGAGTTTAAAAACTTTTTCCCGAACAACGCGGTGGAGTACTTTGTATCCTATTACGATTACTACCAACCGGAAGCCTATATACCCACCACCGACACCTATATCGAAAAGGACCTCGCCATAAACGACGAGATCGAAAAGCTGCGACTCGCGGCCACATCGTCGCTCCTCTCGGGGAGGAACGACGTGATCGTGGTGTCGTCCGTCTCTTGCCTCTATGGCATTGGCAACCCGGAGGATTTTAATAAAACCACCATCGAGGTAACAGAAGGCCAAACGATGGAACGAGACCGGCTGCTCCGTTTACTCGTCGACAGCCTTTACTCCCGCGACGAGACGGCCGAGTTCAACCGCGGCAACTTCCGGGTAAAAGGGGATACGGTGGACGTGTTCCTGGCGTATCACGATTACATTGTACGGGTTATCTTCTGGGGCGACGAGATCGAGTCGATCGAGTCGGTCGACCCGCTCACGGGTACCACCATCGAGCGGTTAAACTCCTACCGCATCTTCCCAGCCAACCTTTTCGTCACCACCAAAGAGCGTATCTTCCGGGCGGTGGACGAGATACAGATCGACCTCGGCAAACAGGTCGAATTCTTCCAGTCGATCGGCCAGCCGCTGGAAGCAAAACGAATCTACGAGCGGGTTACTTACGACGTGGAGATGATCAAGGAGATCGGTTATTGCTCGGGGATCGAGAACTACTCCCGCTATTTCGACGGCCGGTTACCCGGTACGCGCCCTTTCTGCCTGCTCGACTTCTTTCCCGAAGATTACCTGACGGTGATCGACGAGAGCCACGTGACCATTCCCCAGATACGGGCCATGTACGGGGGCGACCACTCCCGGAAGATGAACCTGGTGGAGTACGGGTTCCGGCTCCCGGCGGCCATCGATAACCGGCCCTTGAAATTTGAAGAGTTTGAAGCACTCACCCCCGAGATCATCTTCGTGAGCGCGACCCCGGCTGACTACGAGCTGGAGAAATCGGAAGGGATCGTGGTGGACCAGCTGATCCGGCCTACCGGGTTGCTCGACCCGCCCATTGACGTGCGTCCCAGCCTCAATCAGATAGACGACCTCATGGAGGAGATACAGCAGCGGGTGGAAAAAGACGAGCGGGTGCTCATCACCACGCTCACCAAACGAATGGCGGAGGAGTTGACCAACTACTTGACGAATAACGGTATCCGGTGCAACTATATCCACTCCGACGTGGAGACACTGGAACGGGTGAAAATCATGGACGACCTCCGTAACGGGCTGTTCGACGTGCTTGTAGGGGTGAACTTGCTGCGGGAAGGACTCGACCTGCCGGAGGTGTCGCTCGTGGCCGTGCTGGATGCCGACAAAGAGGGCTTTCTCCGGTCGCACCGCTCCCTCACCCAGACCGCCGGCCGGGCAGCACGGAACGTGAACGGGAAGGTAATCTTTTACGCGGATAAGATAACCGACAGCATGCAGATGACCATCGACGAGACCAACCGGCGGAGGGAGAAACAGATGAAGTACAACGAAGAGCACGGCATCACGCCTACACAAATAAAAAGGGCCCGCTCCTCGGCACTGGGCAAGGAGTATACCTCTACCGCCGAGGCGAGGGCATACGTGGAACCGGACTATAGCTCGCTGGCCGCGGAGCCGTTAACGGAATACACTACCCGGGACGATTTGAAAGCAAAAATCGAACAGACACGCCAAGCGATGCGGGCCGCCGCGAAGAAACTGGAGTTCCTGGAAGCAGCACAGCTGCGTGACCGGCTCATCATGCTGGAAGAAATGCTTAAATGATGTGATGATGTGATGATTCAATGATGTGCTGATGATAAAGTCATCAACGAATCATCCATCAACAAATCAACTAATCGATAAATCGTTAAATCAGTTTAGATGAAATCAGACATTCAAATTGCAAGAGAAACACCGTTGAGGAAAATAAAAGACGTGGCAGAAAGCATCGGGATCGACCGGGAAGAGGTGATTGGTTTCGGGAGACATATGGCGAAAATTCCTGTTCATCTCATAAATGAAGAGAAGGTTAATCGGAGTAACCTGATTCTGGTAACTGCCATCACGGCTACCAAAGCGGGGATCGGGAAGACAACCGTTTCCGTCGGGTTAGCACTGGGCATGAACAAGATCGGGAAGAATGCCATCGTGGCTCTCCGGGAACCATCGCTGGGGCCCGTTTTCGGGATGAAAGGGGGAGCTGCCGGGGGAGGCTACGCGCAGTTGCTCCCCATGGAGAATATCAACCTCCATTTCACGGGAGATTTTCACGCGGTGACCACGGCACATAATACCATCTCCGCGCTGCTGGATAACTACATCTTCCGGGTGCAAGGCACGAGAGACACGATTAAAGAGGTGCTCTGGAAGCGGGTGCTGGACGTGAACGACCGTAGCTTGCGCTACATTATCACCGGCCTGGGGCCGGGCAACGGCGTGCCGCTCGAAGCAGGGTTCGATATTACCGCCGCGTCGGAGCTGATGGCTATCCTATGCTTGGCGGTAAACGAGGAAGACCTTCGCCGGCGGATCGATAATATCTTGCTGGGATACCGCATCAGCGGCGAGCCGTTCACCGTGAAGGACCTCGGTGTGGGAGGAGCCATCACCGTGTTGATGAAGGATGCCATCCATCCCAACTTGGTCCAGACCACGGAGAATACGCCGGCGTTCGTGCACGGGGGGCCGTTTGCCAATATCGCGCACGGTTGCAATTCGGTGCTGGCCACTAAAATGGCGATGACATACGGCGACTACGTGATTACGGAAGCGGGGTTCGGTGCCGACTTGGGCGCGGAGAAGTTCTTCAATATCAAATGCCGGAAAAGCGGCTTGCGGCCTAAACTGACAGTGATCGTGGTAACGGCGCAAGGGCTCAAGATGCACGGGGGCACGCCGGAGAAGGAGATCAAGGCCCCCGATATCAATGGACTGAAGAAAGGGCTCGGGAACTTGGCAAAGCACCTCGATAACTTGGCGGGCTTTGGTCAGTCGGTGGTGGTGGCATTCAATAAATACGCGTTTGACACCCCTTCCGAGATCCAAGCGATACGCGTGTTCTGCGAAGAACGGAACATCCCTTTCGCGATCAACGAAGCGTTCACCGAGGGAGGAGAGGGAGCCCTGGAACTGGCCAAGACAGTGGTAGCGGCCATCGAGAACAAACCCTCCGCGGAGCTGCAGTTCACCTATAACGACGAGGACGATATCGAGACAAAGCTCACCAAAATTGCCACCAGAATTTACGGGGCACGGGATGTGGTACTGGGCGAGAAAGCACTCAAAAAACTCAAACAGATGGAAGGGACACCACTCGAAAAAATGCCGGTATGCATCGCTAAAACACAGTACTCTTTCTCGGCAGACCCCAAAGCGTATGGCGTGGCAAAGAATTTTCGATTCAAGATAAACGACTTGGTGATCAACCAGGGATCGGAATTTATCGTGGCCATCGCGGGAGAGATGATGCGCATGCCGGGGCTACCCGCCGACCCGCAGGCAAAACGGATCGATATCGTGAATGGTGTGATCGAAGGATTGAGTTAATTGTGAATAAATACGGTTTCTTTTATTTAAAAAAACAGGTTTTGCCGCCTGTTTTTTTATGGTTTCGTTTCTTTTAATGATATTTGCGGTATAGGTCTTAACAGAGGATCGATAGGCGTTTTATACATGTGTACCTAACAACCATTTCAATTGCAATACCGGTTAAATAATACTGTTCGTGAAAAAGATAGGGTAATTCTTATTTTAACTTTGTTCGTTTTCTTCTCTTCATGTAACTCGAAACATAAAGAGGGTCCCTTTACCCATGCCGTTTCCAATACACATTTCGAAAACTCGATCTTGATCGAGGGATTAGTCGAACCCATTCAATTTACTACCTTAGCATGCCCCGGCAACGTGGATGGAATCGTTACATTTTTAATCGATAACGGCACCCACGTGGACGAGGGCGACGTGGTTTGCATCATCGAAGACAATAATCAACAGAACAACCACGATAACCTCGAAATCGCCTTGGAAAACGCGGTAGCGGAATTAAGCAAGGTGAACGCCGATCTAAAAATGCAGTACGCGTTGTTGGAGGCACAGGTGAAAATGGCCCTCGAGAACCGGCTGGAGGTAAGGGAACAAGAGATCCAGATCGAGCTTCAAAAGCTCAATATCAAGCAGCAGCGAGCCAACGGGATGATCCGGGGCAGCATCGACGGGTATTTCGAGCGGGCAGGCGTCGACCAGCAGACCGGGGTCGGCCTGGTTAGTTCTATAAAAAACTCCTATAGCAACCTGCTGGATCGAAACGCCAGCTACGGGGTGGGGCTGACCATCACCATCCCCATCCTCGACTGGGGAGAGAACCGCGCGTTGGTGCGTGCTTCGGAATCGCGGCTAAAACAGTATAACTACCGGAAAGAAGAAGTGGAGCGAGAGATAGAAACCGAGGTGAAGAACCTTATAGCCAGCATCAACAGTAATTTAAAGCGGCTGCAAGTACTGGAGAGAAACGTATCGGTCGCCGAAAAGAGTTTCGATATTACCCGCCAACGCTTCTCGGATGGGGATATCGACAGCCAGGGATTGGCGTTGGAACGAAACCGGCTGAATAACGCCTACACCTCCCATTTACGTGCCTACATCAATTACCAGCTCTCGTTGGCCGACCTCACGAGAAAGACATTTTATGATTTTCAGGCCCGGGAGGAAGTAGAATAACGATTAATCCACCCGCATCAGGTCGCTCGTGATGCCATCCGAGATGAAGAGGCCTTCACGCGTGGGCTTTAACGTGGTATCATCAATTTTAAGCAAGCCCTTAT
>ERZ1032852.46-NODE-46-length-33543-cov-17.033057_pt1 | contig 33543 bp, 28 predicted proteins | sample MGYA00516689_ERZ1032852 | MGnify/ENA primary metagenome ERZ1032852 (study PRJEB33719, sample SAMN04262499) | wastewater metagenome | biome: rural village; feature: composting latrine chamber; material: composting feces with ash | place: El Salvador | collected...
CAGCCTGCGGGAAGATCTGTTCGAACTCCTGCTGCCCTACCCCGACGATCTCACCTTTGTGGTTGAAAACAATCGCGCGGGAGCTTGTGGTTCCCTGGTCGATTGCTAGAACGAATTTCTCTTCTGACATATGTTTCCTTACCTCTCACTCCATTGTGTTTAAGCGTTAAAGCAGGTGGTCGGGGGCAAAAGCCCCCGACCAACCGAAACTATCCTGCAGCCAGAATCCCGAAGTCTAGGGTTCCAAGGCCGAAGGCATAAATGATGACGACCGCAAGGACGGCACCAATGAGCGGCCCCACGACCGGGATCCAGGCGTAGCCCCAGTTAGAGCTGCCCTTACCCGGGATTGGGAGGACCGCGTGTGCGATGCGGGGCCCAAGGTCACGAGCCGGGTTGATAGCGTAGCCGGTCGGACCACCAAGCGAGGCACCGATACCGACAATGACCAGTGCGACCGCTAGGGGTCCAACCATGGTCGGGGTACCGCCCGCAACAGCGACGAAGGCGATCAGAACGAACGTACCGATGGCCTCTGTAACCAGGTTCCAGATGGGCGAGGGAATCTCGGGGCCAGTTGCAAACACGCCCAACTTGAGTGCCGGGTCTGCGTCTTGGTCGAACTGCTTCTTGTACGCGAGCCACGCAAGGACAGCGCCGACGAAGGCGCCAACCAGCTGCGCAATGATGTAGATGGCGACGTTGGCTCCAGTGACGTCAGCTGCTGCCGCGCCCTCCAGGCCGTTCAAAGTCACCTCGGGGTCGTACATGTGCATGACGACCTTTGCGACCGTGACGGCCGGGTTCAGGTGACCACCCGTCTTCCATGCTGCGTAGACACCTACAAAGACTGCAAGTCCCCACCCGAAGTTGATCATGAGCCAGCCAGTGCCGCGGCCCTTGTTCTTCGGTAGCAAGTTGTTTGCTACCACGCCCGCACCGAGAACAATCAGCAGCGCCGTGCCGACGAACTCAGAAGCGAAAATACTCCATGCATCCAATATCTTGGTTCTCCTTCCGCGCCGTAGCGCTTCCGTGGGCCCTGAAGGTGTCCAGGGCCGTGGCTAAACCGTCAGGAAAGGCCTGACTGGTTCAACTGATTCCCGAATCGCCTGAGCCTCCGGCTCCGATTCGATCTTCTGAGCCGCCCAAACCGCATCGCAGATTTCGCGATACAGCTTCTTTTCGTGCTCTTTAGTCGCTTCATCCCAGCCCAGGTATTCGGCTGCAAGGTCCGCGACTTCATCTAGGGCGTCAAGTCCCGAATCTCTCTTCGTGAAGGAGAGACGGACTCGACGCTCCAGGATGTCTTCAATATGCAAAGCACCCTCATGTGTGATGCCGAACACCACGTCGGCACGTAGGTATTCGGGTGCGCCGTGCAAGCGCCGCCCTAGATCGGGGCGCTCTTTAATCATGTCGAAAATGACGTAGATGTCGCTGCCGTAGCGGTCAAGAAGGTCTTCAACTTGGTCGACCGTGAGACCGTGGTCTTCAGCGATCGCAAACTTTGAGTTCTCAAGAGCAAAGTAACCGTCGGCGCCTTCAAGTGGGGTGCGGTCCGTAACCGAGGGGAGTTCCTTTGAAAGCTGCTCACCCAAAGCAAAGTCGACCGCGTCCTCAGCCATCTGACGGTAGGTCGTCAGCTTGCCGCCTGCGATTACCGTCATCCCAGGCGCCACCTCGGTGACTGTGTGCTCACGAGAGACCTTCGTTGACTGTCCGACCTCAACTTTCGCCGGTTGTAGCAGTGGGCGTAGGCCCGCGAACGTCCCTATGACGTCTTCCCGTGTCAGCTTGTCCTTGAGCACCTTATTGGCGTGCTCGATGAGGTAGTCAATGTCTGCTTCGTCCGCGACCGGGTCACGGAGGTCCTGGTGGTAGGCGGTGTCGGTCGTCCCTATCAGCCAGTAGTACTTCCACGGGATGATGAACAGCACCGATTTCTCAGTGCGGAGGAAGAGTCCGACCTCAGAGTCGATCGCGCTCTTCGGGACAACAATGTGGATGCCCTTCGAAGCGAGAACCTTTAGGCCTTCTTCTCCGCTAGCGAGACCTTCGGTCTGTTCGGTCCACACCCCTGTTGCCACGATGATCCGCTTCGTGCGCACCCGGAACTCACGGTCGTGCTCCAGGTCCAGCAGGACGGCGCCCTTCACCTTTCCGTACTGGTCCCGTTCAACTCCAACGATTTGGACCCGGGACGCTGCTAGAGCTCCATAACGAACGGCAGTCCGCACGAGGGTGATAACGAGTCTCGCGTCATCAACGCGGCCGTCGTAGTACACAATGGAGCCGGTGAGCGCGTCCGGGCTGAGCGCCGGGCAGAGCTTCAGTGAGCCCTTTTTGGTGTGGTGACGTTGGATGGGGACTGCCCCACGGTGAGCCCATTGCGCCATAGCGTCATACATGCCGACGCCAACCGCCGAGTACGTGCGCTCAATGACGGGCGTCTTCAAAGGCCAGAGCAGAGGTTGTGCCTTCACAAGATGCGGCGCGTTCTGCTCTAGCAGCAGTCCACGCTCGCGGAGAGCTTCCGCCACAAGAGGGAAGTCCAGCTGGTACAGGTAGCGAAGCCCCCCGTGAACCAGCTTGGAGGACCGGGAGGATGTGCCCGACGCCCAGTCCTGGGCCTCCACGATTCCGACTCTTAGGCCCCTGGTGGCGGCGTCAAGCGCGATGCCCGCACCCGTCACCCCACCCCCGACCACTAGAACGTCAAGTTCTGGGCCGTCTTCCATTTCCTTGATTGCTTTTTTTCTGGTCTTTCTTGAAAGAACCGGGTCTGCCACAGCGTTTTCCTAACTTCCATAGGTAGGTCTCCACCAAATCTCACCAGGGACTGCGGGGCAGTCGGCTCTGGCGTGGTACCTCAAGTATGTCTCAAATCAGGGCGCGTGGGTAGGAGCGAGTTCGGGGTCCATCCAGGCGATTCAATCCTGGCAGAGCCGAAATGAAGGCGGCTAAGCTCAGGACAGAAAGTGTTTGCATCTGGAAGGACCCGGCGTTGAGTCCCAAGCAGCAAAGCCTGTTCCAACTGCCCGATGGGGTCCGCGTGCCCCGGGCTCAAGTGATCATTCTCACTGGTCCGTCGGGTTCCGGAAAGACCTCCCTCTCCTCACGGGTTGGGATTCCTTCACTTTCCCTGGACCATTTCTACCGGGACGGTGATGATCCTGAGGTTCCTCTACTGCGCCCAGGCGTGCACGATTGGGACGACGCTGCCTCGTGGAATCAAGATGAAGCGCTTGCCTGCCTGATTCAGCTTTGCCTGGAAGGGGAAACTGAGATCCCGATTTACGACATCCCCTCTAACAGGAGGACGGGGACCCGCGCGCTCTCTCTGGGGGGCGGACGTTTACTGATCGCAGAAGGGATCTTTGCGTCTCGCCTGGTCGGCCCCTTGTTGGATGAAGGTTTGCTCGCAGACGCTCTCTGCATCGCCCGCTCCCCGCTGAAGAACGCTTGGTACCGGCTGCTGCGCGACCTGGCAGAAGCTCGAAAACCTCTTCCCATTTTGCTTCACCGCGGAGTGCGACTCGCGAAGGAGGAGCCCAGCAAAATCAAGCAGTGGAAAATGGACGGCTGCAGGCCTGTTTCGTCGCTTCAAGAAGCGACCGCTTCAATCAACCTGCTGCGCCACCGTCTCCGACTGCAGGACCAGCCTAGAGCCGCTTCACCAGGGGAAACAAAATAGTCTCCCGAATTCCCTCACCGGTGAGGGCCATCAGTAGGCGATCCAGACCCATCCCCATTCCGCCCGCAGGGGGCATCCCGTAGTCCATTGCTTCCAGGAAGTCCCGGTCTAGCTCCATGGCTTCTGGGTCTCCCTTTGCGGCCGCAAGCGCCTGCTCTTCAAACCGCTCACGCTGAATAACGGGGTCCGTCAGTTCGGAGTAGGCGGTAGCGAGCTCAAATCCTCGAACGTAAAGATCCCACTTTTCAACCACCCCGGGAAGCGAGCGGTGAGAACGAGTAAGGGGCGAGGAATCCTGAGGGAAGTGCTTTACGAAGGTGGGAGCGTAAAGGTGGTCCCCAACTAGCTTTTCGAACAGGACTTCCGCAATCTTGCCCTTTCCGTAGTGGTCCGGGATCTCCTCACCGTTCGCTTCAGCAAGCGCCACCAGCTCTTCCCTCGGTGTCTCCGGAGTTATCTCAACTCCCAAAGCTTTTGAGGTGGCCGGGTAAAGCTCGATCTCTTCCCAGGCTCCGGACAGGTCGTATTGGGTGCCGTCCGCTAGCGTCACGACCTCTGACCCAAAAGCGTCGCGAGCGGCTCGCTGAATGATCTCCTTCGTTAGCGTCGCCATGGTGTCGTACGTCCCAAAGGCTTCGTAGGCCTCAAGCATGGTGAACTCGGGGCTGTGTGAAGAGTCCGAACCTTCGTTTCTGAAGTTGCGGTTGATTTCAAAGACTTTGTCGACACCGCCAACTAGAGCCCGCTTCAGGTAAAGCTCCGGGGCAATCCTCAAGAAGAGGTCTGTGTCGAACGCGTTCATGTGTGTCTTGAACGGGCGCGCAGCAGCCCCGCCCGCCATGGTCTGCAGCATCGGTGTTTCGATCTCAACAAACCCGCGTTCGTGAAGGTAGTCGCGAATCGAGCGCACGACAGCTGCCCGGACGCGCACCATTTCGCGCGCAGCGGGGCGCATGATCAGGTCCAAGTAGCGTCTGCGGACCCTTGAGTCTTCGGCAAGCTGAGTGGTCTCCCCGTCTTCTGTTTCGTACACCTTGGGCAGCGGCCGGAGTGCCTTGGCGGCCAGGGCCCAAGCGGGGGATGTTTCCGAGGGGGAGGCAAAAACTGAGAGTTCTCCGCGCCTTGAGGAAATGACGCGCCCGTGCACATAGAGGATGTCTCCAAGGTCCACGTCCGCCTTGTAGTCGGCGAGGCTCTCAGACCCGATCTCCCCAGCCGACAGCATCACTTGCAGCTGGTTTCCAGCACCATCCTGCAGCGTCGCGAAGCACAGCTTGCCTGTGTTGCGTGCAAGGATCACCCGGCCGGCCAACCCAACAGTGAAGTCGGTCTCCTGGCCTGGTTCAAGGTCGGGGTAGAGGGTGCGGATCTCTTCAATGGTTCCCGTGATCGGCAGTTCTGCGGGGTACGGGTCGGCGCCACCGTCTAGTATCCGTGCCCGCTTGTCTCTACGAATGCGGATTTGTTCAGGAAGGGAGGATTGCTGACTAGTCACCCGCCAATCCTAGCGGAGGAGCAAGAGTCGCTACTTGGCTAGGTTCGTCCCGACGTCTTTCACCCGGTTGTGAGCGTCAACGTGGACAACCTTCGGTTGCATGGTTCGCGCCAGGGACTCTGGGACCGCTGCGTACGCCATGATAATCACAAGGTCGTCTCGCCGGATCAGGTGGGCGGCAGCACCATTCATCTGCACCGTCCCTGAGCCTGCCGGGGCCTCAATGACGTAGGTGGTGAGTCGAGCACCATTCGTTACGTCGACGACGTCCACCTGCTGACCGGGATAGATATCTGCGGCGGTGAGCAGCGACTTGTCGATCGAAACGGAACCAACGTAGTCAAGGTCCGCTCCCGTGACGGTGGCCCTGTGGATCTTCCCGCATACCATGGTGCGATACGTTGGGATTTCAGCTGTCACCGAGCCACCTCCAGCTTCACGTTGTCTATCAGTCGCGCAGGACCGACCCGCGCCGCCACCAACAAGTATGCGGCAGCGGGAACTGGATTTGGCGTGACAATCGTTTCAACCCCAAGCTGGTCGGCACCGGGGGTCCAGAGAGCGAAGATGTCAAAGGACTGAGCATCAGCCAGAGCAACGTACTCTGCCTGAACCCCTTCGGCCAACTCAAGCACGGCTGAAGTGGCGGCGACGATGGCTGCCGAGTCCCCGCCAGCGTCAGCTGCACCCGCACCGGCCACCAGCGACAAGTGCAAAGCTGTAGCTTGATCCAGCTGCCGGTCGTCAAGGTAGGCGTTTCTGCTGGACAGGGCGAGCCCGCTTTCACTGCGCACTATCGGAGCTTCGATGAGTTCCACTTGCTGGTCCAGGTCCGCTACCATCTGCGTGATGTTCACGAACTGCTGAGCGTCCTTCTGACCGAAGATTGCTACTTTCGGGCGGACCAGATTGATCATTTTGCCGACCACTTGGAGCACCCCCGCGAAGTGCCCCGGCCGCAGGTAGCCTTCCAGGATCTCTCCGGCGAGCCCAGGCTGAATAGTCACTCGGGGCTCCACAGGGTAGACCTCTTGGGCGCTGGGCGCGTAAAGGACGCTCGCCCCCACCTCCTCCAGCAATCGGGTGTCACTTGCAAGCGAGCGGGGGTAAGAATCTAGGTCCTCCCCCGCACCAAACTGGGCTGGGTTTACGAAAATCGTGACGACCACGTAGTCGACCTTCTCTTTGAGTTGCTCCACCAAGGACAGGTGCCCGGAGTGTAGAGCCCCCATGGTCATCACCAGACCGACTTCACCAGTGCCCGGAAGAGCTTTCGCTAGCTCAGCGCGGGTAGAAACAACTTTGAGAGCGGGTGCTGTCACGGCTTGAACCTCGAGTCGTCTAGGAGTGTGGATCTTCTGGCTCTGCATCGGAGCCAACTGATTGGACACGTGCGAACCATCGCTCAGGAGGCTCACCTCCGCGTGCTGCGGCTGTCGCCACCACCAGCCGGTCCCGCGCCTCCCGGGCGGAATCCTCAGTGAGATGGTCGATCTGGACCGTGACGGGGCCGGGAACGGTCGCGGCACGCAGTCCCGCCAAGTGGAGGGGGGAGGAGAGCGGCCCTTGGATGACGACAAGGGATTGGATTCTCGAGTAAGGAACTACAGACAGGGTGCGCGTCAAGAGTCCGTCCCGAACCACCATGGCTGTGCGCGTGAGAGCAAGGGCTTTGCGGCGGAAAGTCAGAGGATCGAAAACCCAGGCCCTAGCCGGGAGCGAAACGAATCCAGGCGTTCGCCCAGAGGATTTCATGGAGTCCACGAAGAACTGCTCGACGTCGTCCACTCCAAGGTCTGGGAGCACTAGCCAGATTGCAAGCATCGCGTCTGTCTTGGATCCGACCGGGAGCAGCACACCCGACTGGGTGTTCTTGTCGCCGCCTTGGGCGGGGTGGGTAGCCTGCGAGAACCGCACCCTGTACCACCCCAGAGGACGCCAGAAGAGCGGTTGCGAAACACTGACGGCGTGGACTCGTCTCGGGGGTATGGTCTCGCTCCGCGTCTCCAGTAGCCCGCGCCTGATCCGAATCCCATCAGGGGAAACCGCAGCCTGGAAGTCGAACTCCGTAGCGAAACGACTCCAGCCCACAACAAACCCAGCAAGAAGAAGCGGAAGGAGCGCCAAGAGTTGCATCCAGACTCCTCCACGAGCGGCGACAAGAACCAGCAAAATCCCGCAAACGAGTCCAACGAAAGCCCAGGCCGAGGCCGAAGAGAGGAGCAAAGACCCGATCAATCGGCCCGGAGGAACCGTGTAGACGACACTCTCCGGTGCTTCGGCAAAAGGAGCGTCCGACCTCTCTTCCCCAGCTGAAGGAACTTCGGGCTCCCATTCCGCGTCGCGGAATACACCAGCGGCACGAGCCATGATTTCGGCTCGAAGAGCGGTGAGCTCAGGGGATTTCAGATAGCCGATCCGCAAGTCGCCACCGGCACCGGCGGATTCTACGGAGAGCTTTCCCAGCCCGAGCAGCCGTCCCAGCAAGGGATGGATCAAGTCAACCGACTGGATGCGCTCCAAACGGACGTGCTTCTGGTTGCGGAAAAGGACGCCGCTGCGCAGCCAAACCGCGTGGTCCGTCACGGCAAAGCTTGTTGCCCGCCAGGCGAGGTAAGAGTAGCCGCCAACCACAGCGGTGAGGAGGATGACTGCGCCAGCGGCCAGCAAGAGAACCATTGATAGGGAAGTAGATGGCGACGTGAGCAACTGCTGCAACTGCTCAAGGCTCTGTAAGAAAACTGCGAAGACCAGCAGTGCAATGACCTGCCAACTATTCAGCACTGGGGTGATCCAATGGACGCGTCGCCACGCGCCCGGGTCCACCCCCGCATCAACGGCGCGGTGCCTGTCTCCCCGAACCTCCACGTTCTCTTCGCCTGCCACGCTAGAGCCCGGACAGGTCTGATTCGCCTTGGCGAACCAGCAGTTCCCTCAGTCGCGACGCTTCCTCGGCTGGAAGCCCCGGAATTCGAGCGTCCGTTGCAGCTGAGGCGGTCCGCAAAGCGCAGGTGGCGATACCAAAGTAGCGGGCTAGGGGACCCTCCTGGACGTCGACAAACTGGATCCGCCCGAAAGGAACAACATCCAACCTGCGCCACATAACGCCCCTACGCACAAGCAGGTCAGTGTCAGTTGCCTGGTATCCCATTGCGCGAACCTGCCTTGGGATCAACCAAAATAACCATAGGAACAGCGCGGCAAGCACAGCCGCCGGAACAAAGAACCATGCGCTCACCAGGAACCCCGCCACCGCGAACGCAATAATCGAGATCAGCATCCAGAAACTAAGCGAAATGAGCCGAACCTTGGTGAGTGCACTAGAGACTGGAAGGAACGTAACCCCGGCGGGGGACAACGGGTCGCTCACTTTTCTCCTCTCACCAAAGCCAAAAGGCACGGTTGCTTTCGCAGATGATTCTTCCACGTGAAAGAACCCGCTACGCGCCCCGAGTTTCCTTTGGACGATAATCAGAGCATGGAAGAAAACGCTGAGACCAAGCGGCGCCTGTTGGTCGTTGACGATGAGCCCAACATTCGCGACCTGCTGGCGTCCTCGCTCCGTTTTGCGGGGTTCACGGTCGACAGCGCTGCTGACGGCAAAGGCGCGCTAGAACTCATCCAGAAGAAAGCCCCGGACCTGGTGGTGCTGGACGTGATGCTGCCTGACATTAGCGGCTTTGAGGTGACCCAGAGGATGCGTTCGCTTGGGCTGAACACTCCCGTGTTGTTCCTGTCCGCAAAGGATCAGCCCGAGGACAAGGTCGAAGGTCTCACCGTTGGTGGTGATGACTACGTGACGAAACCATTTGGGCTCGAAGAAGTGGTGGCAAGGATCCGTGCGATCTTGCGGCGGACCGCCGGGGCGGACGAAGATCCGGGGGTTCTTCGAGTCGCAGACGTCGAGATCGACCACAACACTTTCGAGGTGAGGCGAGCAGGCACCCCTATTGATTTGTCCCCAACCGAGTTCGCCCTGCTGCGCTACCTGGCCCTCAACTACGGCAGAGTCGTGTCAAAAACACAGATTCTGGACTACGTGTGGCAGTACGACTGGGGCGGAGACGGCTCAATCGTCGAATCCTACATCTCCTACCTGCGAAAGAAACTGGCTGTCTCCCAAGGGCTTCCTGAGCTGATCCACACTCGCAGAGGCGTCGGCTACATGATGCGCGGACCAGCCTAATGGGAAGGCTCACCACCCGGGTCAGAGAGCACTTTGCACTGCTGCCCCTATCTCGGAGAATGACGCTGCTGGTGATCTCCGTCCTTGCGGTTGCTCTGACGCTTGCAGGAATGCTGCTCATCGGGATCCTGCAGCGTCACCTGCTTGGACAGGTCGACCGGCAACTGGAAGGCAGTGCCAAACAGATTGCGGAACAGGTCAGTGAAAAGAGCCTTCCAAGTCCCGTGCCGCTAGTCCCCTCCGAGTACTACCTGCAGGTAACGTCCGAGACCGGCGAAGTCACTGACTTCTTAACCCTTGCGACAGAGGCACGTGCGGGCAGACCTAGACTGCACCTCACTGACGAGCAGTTCGCAGACATCTTGGAAGACGGTGGTTCGCGGCCCCGCACCGTCCGCTCGTCAATGGCGGGCGCTTCCTGGCGGGCCATAAGTCTTCCTGTGGTGCGCGCCGGTGCGGGGTCCTCCCCCGAAGTCCTGACCGTCGCGCTCCCACTGGTAGCCATGACAGAGACGCTGAGTGCCACAGCGGTCTCTTTCCTTTTTGCCGCAAGCGCCCTGATCGCCGCGGCGTGGGCAGTGGGGCACTACCTGGTACGCCGTTCGCTTCAACCATTAAGGACGATTGAGACCGTCGCTGGGGCGATCGCCGCCGGCGACCTCACCCGCAGAATCCCCAGCGCCCCCCTCACGACGGAGGTAGGATCTCTCTCCGCTTCTCTCAACACCATGCTTGTGCAAATCGAACGATCGTTCGCCGCAACCGAGGAATCGGAAGCAAGAATGCGAAGGTTCGTCGCAGACGCGTCACACGAACTGCGCACTCCGCTTGCTGCCATCCAGGGCTACGGGGAGCTGTACCGAATGGGCGCAGTAGATCCCGCCTCCGTCCCGGACGTCATGGGGCGAATCGAAGCTGAGAGTAGGCGAATGGGGACGCTAGTTGAAGACCTGCTCACCTTGGCGAAGCTGGACGACAGACCCGTGCTACAACTCGAAACGGTCGACTTGGTCCAGGTCGCATCGCAAACAGAGTCGGACATGCACGCTATCGACCCCACCCGAAGCGTCACCGTTCAGGGAGTCCACACCCAAAGGGCGCCCTCGCAGCTCAATGTTTTGGCGGATCGAGACCAGATAACTCAGGTTTTCTTGAACCTCGCCGGAAACGTTGTCAGGTACACACCAAAGGGATCACCAGTAGAAATCCTCATCGGAAGCGCAGCCTCCCAGGCCATTGTGGAGTTCCGTGACCACGGCCCCGGGATTCCCCTGGAGGATAGGGCGCAGGTTTTCGAACGGTTCTACCGGACTGGGAAATCTCGCTCAAGAGAGCTGGGAGGCTCTGGGCTCGGTCTTGCGATCGTGCGTTCGATCGTTGAAAGCCACGGCGGAACGGTGTCCCTGTGGGAAACCGACCCCAATGGACTGACGGTGCGGGTCACTCTCCCACTGGAACCCAAAGGTGACGATGAAGAACCAAAGTAGCGACGGGTCCGGAGCCCGGGGCTACGATGGGGCCGTGTGCAAGATCTACGAAGCGAACCAAAAGACAGGCGCCCGGTGAAAACCGGTTCGGGTTCGCCCCAGTGGTTGGTCACTGCGCTTGACGACTCCCTGGTTGCCCTTGGTGCGACTGCAGACGAATCCACTCGAAAAAAAGAGATTGGGCGAGTCCTTGACTCGTGGAACATGCGCGGCAGAACGTATCACAACGCCCGCTACCTGGGCCGCGTGCTGGAAAACTTAGGCACACTTGAAGACGCAGCTGTCGACCCGGACGCACTCCGAGTTGCCTTCGCGTACCGCGGAGCGCTTGAAGAAGTCGGGTGGGAAGACTCTGGGCTTGAACCGGTTCCAGCCTCAGTTCCTGCCACCGGTTCACTCAAGGGACTGCTTGATTTGGGGGTCCCGCAGGAGCGAACCGACCGCGTCGCCGACCTGGTCCGGCAACTGAGCTCGCACATTCCGGACGACGACGACCTCGACGCACGCCTAATCATCGACGCAGACATGGCTGTGCTTGCCGCTCCTCCACAGCACTACCGCGCGTTTGTCGACGGGCTGCGACGCGAAAGCCCGCACATGGACTCCGTCTTCTTTCTGCACCATCGACGCAAAGCCATTCAGAGAGTCCTTGCCCGCAGGCACATCTTCTTTTCCCCGTTAGGGCGTAAGTGGGACGAATCAGCACGGGAAAACCTTGAAGCTGAACTCGAGTCCATCGAAGAACAGCTGCTGGGCGCCGGAGAGAGTCTAGAAGACCACACGAAAGAGGCTGACGTTAAGGAGCAGCGGGTCATTCGGCGCTCCATTCGCGTTCCAAGCGTAGCTACAAAACTTGACGCACCCGCGGCACCAAAAAACACAGAAAGCGTGGAGAACGCGGACGAAGACCCTCACGCATCCGCACTGGTCCCCGCCTCCCAGAGCGCGACAACGTCGACGCTTGAAGCGATTCCTGACTTCTGGGCCCGCCCTCCGCGGCATCGCGACCACTGAGAACTCGTCTCTGTCCACAAGGTCCCGTATGGAGCGTGTACACAGAGCCCGCAGCTCGGCCCGCTTCCCCCTTCCACACTCGGTAAGACTTGGGCGAAACAAGGACCAAGAGGGAGAAACAAATGTCCGTTTACCAAGTCGATTCGGAGCAGCTCACAAGCGCTTCCGCTAACGTTGCCATTTCGGCCGAGGCCATCCGCAGCTCAGTCGCAGCGATGATGGCGCAGCTCCACGCTCTAGAGGGATCTTGGGTCGGGGGCGCCTCCGCCTCTTTCCAAGCACTCATCACTAGGTGGCACGCAACCCAGCAGCAGGTCGAAGAATCCCTAGACGCGCTCTCCTCGGCCCTAGCGAGCGCGTCAGCGACGTATGTGGAAGCAGAAAGCGGAGTCGCTTCCATGTTTGCTGGGTAACGCAAGGGCCGGGGACCCCAGTGGAAGTCCCCGGCCCCGCTTTGCTTGGGTCTAGTACATGCCTGCCATGTCGTCTGCGCCACCCGCAGGTGCTGCAGGCTCAGGCTTGTCAGCGATCACCGCTTCCGTGGTCAGGAACATGGAAGCAATAGAAGCTGCGTTCTGAAGAGCCGAACGGGTCACCTTGACCGGGTCCGCGACACCCTGGTCAAGCATGTTGCCGTACTCGCCCGTGGTGACGTTAAGTCCTTCACCGTCCGGGAGGGCAAGGATGCGTTCGACCACAACGCCGCCTTCCAGGCCTGCGTTCTGAGCGATCTGACGCAGGGGCTCCGTAACAGCCTTCTTCACGATCGCGGCACCGGTTGCCTCATCCCCGGTCAGCTCCATTGCGGGGAGAGCCCTGGCAGCAGCTTCAATCAGCGCGACGCCACCACCGGGAACAATGCCCTCTTCGGACGCGGCCCGCGCGTTACGAATGGCGTCTTCGATCCGGTGCTTACGTTCCTTCAACTCAACTTCTGTCGCCGCACCCGACTTGATGATCGCTACGCCGCCAGAAAGCTTCGCGAGACGTTCGTTCAGCTTCTCCTTGTCATAGTCGGAGTCAGAGTTTTCGATCTCCGCCCGGATCTGCTTCACACGGGCTTCAAGTGCCTCCGGGTCCCCCGCACCATCGACGATTGTGGTTTCGTCCTTGGTGACGACAACCTTGCGAGCAGTGCCGAGGGAGTCCAGGTCGGCAGTCTCAAGGGAGAGCCCAACGGTCTCGGAGATAACCTGCGCGCCCGTCAAGATCGCAATGTCCTGAAGGATCGCCTTACGACGGTCGCCGAAGCCAGGGGCCTTGACCGCAACGGACTTGAAGATCCCGCGGATCTTGTTGACCACTAGTGTCGCGAGCGCTTCACCCTCAACGTCCTCAGCGATGATCAGCAGCGGCTTTGAGGTCTGCATGACCTTCTCAAGTAGTGGGAGCAGGTCCTTGATGGAAGAGATCTTGCCTTCGACCAGCAGCACGTAAGCGTCTTCAAGCACGGCTTCCTGACGCTCAGGGTCGGTCACGAAGTAAGCGGAAAGGTAGCCCTTGTCAAAGCGCATTCCCTCGGTGGTCTCAAGTGTCGTGTCGAAGGAGTTCGTCTCCTCAACCGTTACGACGCCTTCGGCTCCGACCTTTTCGAAAGCCTCAGCAATCAGTTTGCCGATCTCTGGATCGTTAGCGGAGATGGAGGCCGTCGCCGCAATCTGGTCCGTGGTCTCAATCGGGGTCGAGAACTCGTGAAGTTCCGCCACGATCGCTTCCACGGCAGCTTCGATCCCGCGCTTGATCGCAAGCGGGTTTGCTCCCGCCGCGACGTTCCTGAGCCCCTCATTCACCAGGCCCTGAGCCAAAACGGTTGCAGTAGTCGTCCCGTCACCCGCAACGTCGTCGGTCTTCTTAGCGACTTCCTTAACCAGTTCGGCCCCGATGCGTTCGTAGGGGTCTTCAAGCTCGATCTCTTTAGCAACTGAGACGCCGTCCTTTGTGATGGTCGGGGCGCCCCACTTCTTGTCAATCACGACGTTTCGGCCGCGCGGACCAAGCGTCACCTTCACGGTGTCCGCCAGCTGGTTCAGGCCAGCTTCCATGCTGCGGCGAGCTTCCTCGTCGTACGCAATCATTTTCGACATGTTTGTTCCCTTTGCTGTTTGCCGATTCGGCGCAGTTGCACCGGTACCTTTGGTTCTGTCACTCAATGCTTCAGAGTGCTAACAGCTATTCTGGCACTCGCAACTGCCGAGTGCAAGAAGGAGGGGTCTCCTTACGGTTCGGTGCGCAGCAGCACTGCCACCTGCGAACTGCCGACTGCGGAGGCATTCTCAACGAGTTCAGTGATCCCTAGCAGCTCGCCGATCTTCGCAGCCGTGGCCTGGTAGCTAGCGTTTTCGTAGTAAACAGTGTTCACGGGGGTGGCCGAGCTGTCGGCGTTTCCAGCCCACGCATTCACAAAGCCGGCATTGATCAGGATGTCCGCATTGGTGCCCGCTAAGCCCGCAATGCCAGAGGCGTTCAGGACCACCACGGCAGCGTCATAGTAGATCTCCTCCGCGGGAGCGACCTCCTCGACGATCTCTTCCTCAACGACTTCATTTGGGTCGTCCGGCATGCCGGTCGGGCCCTCTTCAGGCAAAGGTGGCACCAGCTCGGTGTCGCTCTGCGGAATCTCTTCACTCTGCGAAGCTTCCGGCTCGGCAACCACAATTTCTTCTTTTTCAGCGCCCTTGATGAGCGCTGTGGCTCCCCACGCAAGCAGAGGGACTATCAGCAGGACAAGAAGGAATGGCAGGACGGTCTTCCAGGGTGACTTCGGCTTCCGGTGAACCCCTTGGGGTCCATCTGCCGGCACTTCATCGAACTCGTCGTGCGGATACTGAGTACTCACGGCGTCAGCCTACCCGCTGACGGGCGCGGAACTCGGGAGCACACCCCACTAAGTAAACTTTCAGCATGGCAAATCCTCCACCTCTCTCCCAGATCATGGACCCCGGTTGGGCAGCCGCTTTGGCCCCCGTTCTACCGGAAGTGCGGCAGCTGGGCGAAATGCTGCGCGACGAGGGTCGAGCAGGACGAGCCTACTTACCGAAACCTAGCCAGATCATGAGGGCTTTCACCTACCCGTTTGAGCAAGTCAAGGTGTTGGTAGTTGGTCAAGACCCCTACCCAACACCCGGACACTCTGTGGGCCTTGCGTTTTCGGTCGAACCCGAGACCCCTCTGCCGGCCTCCCTGCGCAACATCTACCGCGAGTTGGAAGATGACCTGGGTGTTCCGCCCCCGAAGAACGGCGATCTGACTGGGTGGGCTGAGCAGGGCGTCTGTCTGCTCAACAGGGTGCTCACTGTGACGCCAGGGTCACCGAAGTCTCATCGGGGCCGGGGGTGGGAACAGGTAACGACTCAAGCCGTGAAGGCTCTAGCTGAGAGGGACAAGCCGCTGGTTGCGGTTCTTTGGGGTCGCGATGCGCAGGAACTAGAGCCGCTTCTGCGCTCCGCGATGGTCATTGAGTCTGCACATCCGTCCCCGCTTTCGGCCTACCGCGGCTTCTTCGGCTCAAAACCCTTTTCGCAGGTCAACAAGCTCCTGGTCGATGCAGGGACCACGCCCATCAACTGGGCCGCCTAGATCTAGAGCAGCTGGCTTAGAAACCACCCGGCTCCCAGTCGTCGTCGTCGGCTGTGCCGAGCAGGCCGTCGATTTCTGTTTCAGATTCGTCGAGCTCGTCTACCAGGTCCGCGTACCCCGCTAGGACCTCGTCGTTCGGACCTGAGAGCAGGACGGCCTCATCACGCTTGGTTGGGAGCACATCTTGGATGTACGAAGCCAAGACCTCGTCTAGTGGGACGTCGCGGTGTTGCTGCTGCGCCAAGTACCAGCGGTGTTCCATCACCTCGTGGAACAACTGAGCCGGCTCGAGCTTCGCCGAGAACTCGGCTGGTACTCCACCGACTATCGGATCAAAGACCTCATTCATCCAGAGGTGAGCAACCTGTTCCAAACGCAGGTGGGAAAGACCCCTTACCGCCCGGTATGTTTCCAAGTCCTCAAGCATCCGCCGGGCTTGAAGTTCCTCCGCGTCGATCCCCGTCAAGCGCATGATCTGGCGGTGGAAGTGGCCCGCGTCAACCACCTTGGGCTGGATTGCCATTCGGTGCCCGTCGGGTTCTGCGGTCATTGTCAGCTCGCCGACGCTGAACCCGAGATCGGCAAGACGGTCGATGCGTTCCTGGACCTTCCAGCGCTCGTCAGCGCCGATAAGTTCCTTGCCGGTGAGCGCGTCCCAGAGTTCGTTGTACCTGCGAACCAGCCGGTCCCCGATCTCAATGGCGTCCTCGTCTTCAGAAAGAAAGCCACCCGCTTGGAGGTCAAAAAGCTCACCGATGATGTTGGTTCGGGCAAGGTCTAGGTCGTACTCCCTCTGCCCCGTCGTGAGTTGGGTCTGTAGGTCCCCTGTTTCCGCGTCAACTAGAAACGCGGAGAATGACCCTGCGTCCCTGCGGAAAAGGGTGTTGGAGAGGGAGACATCACCCCAGTAGAAACCCAGCAGGTGAAGCCGCACAAGTAGGACCGCAAGGGCGTCCAGCAGCCGATTGACGGTGTCGGGCGCGACGTGCCTGCTGAACAGCGCGCGATACGGAAGCGAGAACTCCAGGTGCTCGGTGATCAGAACCGCATTGAGCTCCTCACCGTTCTTGTCCTTCCTCCCCGTGACCACGGCAGTGGGATGGACAGAAGGCGCGTCCTTTCTGGCAAGGTCGCGTAGCAGTTCATATTCTTGGTAGGCGACCGGCTCCCCAATTTCTTTCACGGCGATGACGCGCCCCTCAAGGTTCACAAAGCGAACCACGTGCCTTGAGATGCCTCGCGGGAGAGCCGCCAAGATGTCCTCTGGCCAGTCGGTCAGGGGAAGCTCCCAGGGCAGGTCTAGTAGGGCCGGATCAACTTTCGCGGCTGTGATCTGCAGTGACTGAGGCAAAAGACCTCCATTCGTGAAAGTTGGGTGGCACCATTCGGTGCCACCCAACTTTACTCACGGCTTGCGCCCAAGACCCAGACTTAGATCGGCAGACGCTTACCGGTCGCCTCTGAGAAGATGTGCTGCTGACCCTGGATGACCTCAACGTTCATCACGCTGCCGCCTTCAGGAGCGCTGTTCGGCGCGACACGCACAACAACGCGCTGACCACCGACATCGATCGCGCCGGTGTCGTCGCCGGTCCCAACGATGTGCCCGTAAACATAGGAGTCCGAACCGAGTTCTTCGACCAGGTCAACCATGATCGGGATGACGTCCTTCGCGCCCGGATCAGCGATCTTGAGTCCCTCGGGACGGAAACCGATGACGATCTTGCCTTCGTCCTCAGGAACCATCGCATCCAGCGTGGCCTGCGAAAGCGGAACGCGAGCTCCAGAGAGCACACCAACGTTGCCTTCAACGGTGAAAGTTGCAAGGTTCATGGCGGGAGAACCGATAAAGCCAGCAACGAACTTGTTCGCGGGCTTTTCGTACATGTCGCGTGGGCTCCCGACCTGCTGCAGGACGCCGTCCTTCATGACCGCAATCCGGTCGCCCATGGTGAGGGCTTCGGTCTGGTCGTGGGTGACGTAGACGGTAGTCACGCCCAGGTTGCGCTGCAGCGATGCGATCTGCGTACGGGTCTGAACGCGGAGCTTCGCGTCAAGGTTCGAAAGGGGTTCGTCCATCAGGAACACCTGAGGCTTGCGTACGATGGCGCGTCCCATAGCGACACGCTGACGCTGACCACCGGAGAGAGCCTTCGGCTTACGGTCAAGGTAGGGCACCAGGTCCAGAATCTTTGCCGCTTCATCCACGCGCTCGCGGATTTCAGCCTTCGGGCGACCAGCGATCTTCAGGGCGAAGCCCATGTTGTCGCGAACGGTCATGTGCGGGTACAGCGCGTAGTTCTGGAAAACCATCGCGATGTCGCGGTTCTTAGGCTGGACATTGGTGACGTCGCGGTCGCCAATCAGGATCCGGCCAGAGTTCACGTCCTCAAGACCTGCGAGCATGCGCAGGGAGGTCGACTTGCCGCAACCGGAAGGGCCGACCAGAACCAGGAACTCGCCATCAGCAATCTCCAAGTTCAGCTTGTCGACTGCGGGATGGTCAGAGCCCGGGTAGATCCGGGTCGCGTTGTCAAAAGTTACACTTGCCACTATTTCTCCTCCACCGGCAGGTACGTGCCGGACGTTCCGTTGTAGAGACTTGCAAAACTACTTTGTTTGAGGCCTGGTCGACACCGCCCCGGGCCCAAAACGAAGCCTAACACGCACCGTGACGGCGAACCATAGACTGGTGCGGTGATCTTTGAGCGCTACAGCACTCCCGATGCGCCTCCCCCTCACCCTTCGGAGCCGGAACAGGTACCTGTCGCTCCCACCAGCTTCCCCTCGATCCCTGGCTACGAGTTCCTAGGGCCATTGGGCAGTGGCGGAAGCGGGACCGTTTGGCACGTGCGGGACGGGGCCGGCCAGGAAGCAGCGCTGAAGCTGTTGCACCCCGCAGAATCGCAGACGGAAACGGCCCGGGAAAGGCTGCACCGGGAAGCACGACTAGTGAACAAGGTCCGGGGAAACACCGACAGCTCCAAAGGCGACGGGCTTGCCCGCGTGCTAGACATCGAAGCAGACGCACTCACACCGTTCGTGGTCACCGAGCTGGTGAGGGGCCCGACCCTAGAACAGTTGGCCGGCGACAGTCGGGGCTTACCTTTGGGGCAAGTGCTCGCGCTCGGCTTGGAACTTGGGGAGATCCTAGACCGCGTTCACGACGCCGAGTTTGCGCATCGCGACCTCAAACCCGGAAACGTGATCATCTCCGAGTCGGGCCCTGTTCTCATCGACTTCGGCATCGCTCAAGGAGATAGGGATCCGCGCCTCACTTCCACCGGGTTCGTGACGGGCACCCCCGGCTACGTTGCCCCCGAACTCCTGCAAATGGAGGTTCCCTCTCCGGAAGACTGGAAAGACGGAGACTGGTTCGCTCTCTCCGCCCTCCTGTGCTTCGCTGCGACAGGAAGACCACCGTTTGGCGCCGGCCAAACCGAAGCCACTCTCCACCGCGTCTTCACGGGGGACGTCGACACCGACGGCCTGGACGAACAGTCCGCGCAGGCTTTTCGAGCGGCTCTGGCCCCGCGTCCCGAAGACAGAATCTCTACGCGGGGGCTGCTTGAAACGCTTTCTTGGCAGCCGGACCAGACGAAGCGTCTCCAGGACCAGACGAAACAGTTGGATCAGACGCTTCAGGGCGGGCCAGCCCAGACGGAGATAGACCGGGACGACTGGGGTCACAACCAGGACGTGCCGGGCTGGTCGCTCGTAGCCCCCTATGTTCACGCAGAGCCCAAGCGCACCTGGTGGCTGGCTCTTCTCTTTTTTGCGGTCCTCGCCGCGATCCCTGCCAAGCTTGGACCAGGATGGCTCGCCCTAGGACCGGCTTTCTTGCTACTCACGCAGGTGGCAGGCCGCGTGGAGCTGAGCGTCGCGAAGCGCCGAAAAAGTTGGGGCGCCAAGCGAGACACAGACGCCGCGGTCGCGTGGGCGACAAGCCCGTGGGCGTTCTTCGTTGCATCGGCAGCGTTGCTCCCGGGGTTAGCGGCTGGCTTCGCAACTTTTGTCGCTGCCGGGTCGCTGGGCCAGTACCTCATTTTGTACGCCAACGGCGACGCAGCAAGCATCACCGACTTCTGGCATTGGCTCTTTACCCCGGCGCTCCAATCACTGCTGTCCCCCTGGGTCTTGGCGTTGGCTGGGTGGTTGGGGTTCGTCTTGTGCTGGTCGCTTCCCACAAGCCTCTGGTCCCGGACGGGAACCTACCGAATCATCCAGAGCGCTCTACCTAACGTCTGGTGGCGTCTCATCTTTGGGGCTCTGCTGCTCCTTGCTCTGATCGGGATGGCCGCTGCAAGCTCTTTCCTCCCGCAGTAAGACCCAGAGTCAGTGAGGCCCGGAATGAGGATCGTCCCAATCAGGCTCGAGACCCCCGGCCGCAGACCTCGCCTTGCTAAGCTCCCCTGAGCGAATGGCCGCAGAGATTCGGTGAGGTAAGCATGGTGAAAAAGAAGCAGTCCGCAGCAGAGCGCGATGTCCGTTTGAAGGCCGCGGCGATGCGTGAGGCGCAGGCAAAAGCAGAGAAGCGAACGCGCAACATAATCATCGGCGTTGTGTCTGTACTAATCCTGGCGATTGTCGCAGCGATCATCTACATCATCGCGAGTAAGCCAGGCGGCGGTGGGGCCGCTGACGGGGTGCCGGCTGAGTTTGATGCGGGCCAAGGAATCTCCATCAGCGCGGACGGGGTCAGCTCGTCGACAGGTAGCGGAGAAAACGACCTGGACTTCTACTTCGACTACACCTGCGGCGGCTGCCTGATGACCGACTCCACCGTGGGTCCTTATCTTTTTGAAGGCGCCGAAGCAGGCGACTTCACATTCGTGATGCACCCGGTGCTGACTTCTGCTGGCGCCTACAACACTGCGGCCACCGCAGCTGCCATTGTTGTCGCCGCAGAGGATCCCGCAAAGTTCCAGGCAGTCCACGAAGCTATGATTGCCTTCGCTTTGGAGTCCATGCTCGCCCAAGAAACCGAGGTACTAGTCAACCTTGACGCTTCTAAGGAAGAGGTGGCAAGGATCGCCACTGAGCAGGGAGTTGACGAGTCTCTAATTGCTTCCTTCGACACTGACGCGGCCCAGTCCTACCTGGAGGCCTCATCCAACAACTGGATGACCAGGGAAGTTGAGGGACGCGACCGCGTTGCTTCACCCGAGTTCGTCTACAGGGGCACAAAGATCGCTGCTCAGGGTGATGATGGCGAACAGATGTACTCATCGCTGCTCGCGGCAATGAGTGAGCTGGGCGGCAACTAGGGGCGACAGACACCACACCGCACTCTTTGACTAGCCCACCGCCATTCGTAATGATTGGTGGAACGCCACCTTAGCTCAGTTGGTAGAGCAACTGTCTTGTAAACAGTAGGTCATCGGTTCGAGTCCGATAGGTGGCTCGGCTCACGCCTAGCACCGGGCGGCTGCCGCACCGCGACCTCTAGGATGTCCCTATGGCTTGGTTACTTATTGCTCTGTTGGTCCTGTGGGTTTTCCTCGCGATCCTTGGGTTCGTCATCAAAGGCCTGATGTGGCTCGCGTGGGTTGCGATCATCCTGGTTGCGATCACTATTGTGATCATGTTCGTCGCCAAGGTCTTCTCAAACGACTAGCTTCAACCCGTTGGGTTAAGGCAACTCCCACTCCTTTGGCACGGGGCGGTCGTCCAAGAAAATGTCGGGGTCGCGTTCTAGCAACGCGGTCGCTACCCGATTTACGGCGGGCGCTGTAGTGATCAAGAGTTCCGCGTCCCCGAACTTTGCTACCTGAAGGTCTCCGTTCTCCTGGAGCACCGGCCGCAGTTTCCCGTAGTTCTCTGAAATGTCGGGGATGGGAGCGGAATGCACGTTCTGCGGCGTCTGGATAAGACTCCCACCGGACCGAACCGCCAACTCGGTCGGCTTTTCCGCAAGCCGGTTCGGGATTTTGTTCCACTCCTCAACCCCATGCACGAAGGTATTGCGCGTCATGGGAACACCGAGGAACAGGATGTACGCGCCGCGGTCCAGCAGTCGCCCGTAGACCCCGCCCTGGGAACACGGGGTTCGCGTCAGTTCCTCGCCCGCCGTGAACTTCTGAGCATCGCTCCCCAGAGCGGCGACCGAGTGGGTGGGGTGCAGTGAGCGCACCGTCTCGGGGCGTTTCCAGAACAGGTTCGTCAGGACCCCAACACAGGAGAGGGAACTCTCCGGATCGAAAACGTCGCCGTCCTTGTTGACGGTCTCCCAGGTGTGGGTAGGAAGAACCAGAAGCCCTGGCTCGAAGTACTCAGCAAGTGCGTCAAGGACAGTGTCCGCGCGGCCCTCAACCTCCCCTATCGCCTTCATCGAGGAATGCAGCAGAACGGTTGCGTCCCGGGGAATCCCGCTCGCAGCAAGGTCGTCGATCAAAGATTCTTTAGTGTGCACCGGGTGCTCCCTCCGCGTTTGTTCTGTCAGGCTCCCAAATCAGCACCGTCGCACCCGCACCCTTCGCCTGCAGGAGTATTTTGTCGCCCTTAAGATCCGGCGCCTCCCCATGGACGAGGGTCGCACCCGCCAAACCCGGAAACTCACCGACGTCCAGCTCGAGGGACGCGTGAGCCGCCCTTGAGACGTGGACTAACGCCGTCTGCTCCTCAGCTTCACGTAAGAAGACGACTGCGTCATCGGCTGTAATGAGCCAGCGCAAACCTCCGTATTGGAGCGCGGGGAGAGTTCGCCGGAGCCTAGTGAGCTTCTGGTAGATCCGGTAGATGTCCTGGTTCCAGGCAGTTTGGGTGTTGGGTTCGGAGCCGTCCTCCCCCGGCCACGGCATGGTTCGTCTGCCGTCCTCACCGGTCAGGCCCTCCATCCCGACCTCTCCCCCGTACTCAACCATTGGGACGCCCGGCATAGTCATCAGCAACGCAACAGCGGCTTCCAGCTTCCCCAAATCACCTCCGACTAGGGTCAGAATCCGGGCAGTGTCGTGGGATTCCAGGATGTTCAGGGACGCGACCCGGTTCGCCCAGGGGATCCGAGAGCAGAAGTCTTCGATGGTATCCACCATCAAAGACCCGGTGACCAGGGGTGCGGCACCCGCCCAGCGAATCGGGACACCGGGGTCTCGCAGCCAACCCCAGACGGGGAACGTGAAGCCCTGGTAGTTCATCACTCCGTGCCAACCGTCCCCTTGAAGGTCGCGGGTGTAGTCGAAGAAGTGCTCGGCGACAACGTACGCGTCTTCACGTTCGCTGGTAGCACCTGCACGGACGGCCCTCGCTACCTCGTGTGTGAAGTCATCGTTCTTGGAGCGTCCGGTCATGTTGGCGACGTCAATCCGCCAGCCGTCTAGGCCCACCGCCAGCCACTTGCGAAGCGGACCCGAATCCTCCTCGAACAGCTGCCTTCGCACATCGGGACTGGAGTAGTTCAGTTTTGGCAGACTGGCGTGTCCCAACCAGCCGATGTAGGTGCCATCATCATTCCAGTAGTAGTAGTCGCGCTCGCTGGCTCCCGCGTCGCTCTGGGCTGCGGCGAACCAGTCGTGGTGGCTGCCAGTGTGGTTGGTGGTGAGGTCACCTATGACCCGAACGCCCCTCCCATGGGCCGCCTCTAGCAGGCGCCCTAAGGCCGGCTCTCCGCCCAGGTGCGGGTCAATGACGTCGAAGCTCGCGGCGTCGTACCTGTGGCTTGAATACGCGGGGAAAATCGGCGTCAGGTAGATGACGTTCGCGCCTAGACCTGAAATGTGGTCGATGCGCTCGGCAATCCCGTCTAAGTCGCCGCCGTAGAACTGGCGCCCAGCGGTTCCTCGTTCGTCTATGACGGATGCTTCCCAGGGTTCGCGGATCGCCCAATCAGGGGCCGGGTCCACGTGCTTCCCTGTGCTTGCAAAACGGTCCGGGAAGATTTGGTAGACAATCGCCTCGGCAAGCCAGTCGGGCGGGTTCGGGTGCGCCGTGATGCGAAAGTCGGAGTCGTCTGGGACACTGCGGCACCAGAGCCCCTGTCCGTTCAGAGTCTTGAAGGAATCTGGCGCGCTTTCAAGCACAAAACGGTAGGACAGAACCGGGTTGTTCAAGACCAACTCTGCGCTCCACCACGTCCCAGCCGGCATTTCTGCCTGCACCTTCATCGGGTGCAGTTCCATTTCCCCGTCATGGACGGTCCGGACCTGCGCCGCGTGGACTGCGGACCCGTTGGGGACCCAAAGCCGCACCGTGACTGTGTCGCCGAGCCGAGGATCTTGAGGATGGACGTAGAGCGCTGAGCCGTCGTGGTGAGGCTGACCGGCTACAAACAAATCCTGTTTCACCATGGGTCAAGCCAACCACAGTTCTGAGTGTCGGCAGTCTCTAGAGAGCAGGTCAGGATCAGCGCGCCCTTTTGTTGCGGACCTCTACGCCGCAAGCGAAAGACAGTCGAAGCCCCCACTTGTTTGTAACACTGTCAGGTGCTTGCCAGCTCGAGCCCGGGCTAGACTCAACTGCCGGATGAAAGTCAGTTTCTACAAGGAGTATCTGTTCATGTCCAGAGATTTCACCTCTGAGCTAGGCGCGTTTGTGCGAGCCGCCTCAGGCAAGGCCGCACAAAACTCGACGACACTGGAGTTTTGGCAAGGCCTTTCCGCCCTAGTGGTCGACAAGATCGCTGACGACTGGGACGCAACCGTCTCCACCTACCAACAGGGGCGCCAGGCGCACTATTTCTCTGCTGAGTTCCTTGAAGGACGGGCTCTTCTCAACAACCTTGTCAACCTGGGCTTGCTGGAAGACGCTAAGGAAGCCCTTGCTTACTACGGCCAGGACTTGACCGCGGTCCTGGAGGCCGAAAAAGACGCGGCTCTTGGCAACGGCGGTTTGGGGCGCCTCGCCGCCTGCTTCTTGGATTCGAGCGCGACCATGGACCTGCCCGTGACAGGGTACGGAATCCTGTACCGCTACGGCCTGTTCCGCCAAACCATCGATGATGGCTTTCAGAACGAGCACCCCGATGCCTGGATGGAAGAGGGCTACCCCTTCGTCATCCGTCGTGAAGAACAGACCAAGAACGTTCACTTCGCCGACATGGACGTCCGCGCCGTCCCCTACGACATGCCGATTATTGGCTACGACACCAGCAACGTGAACACTCTGCGTCTCTGGAAATCAGAGCCGATGGAAGACTTCGACTACGACGCTTTCAACTCACAGCGTTTCACCGACGCGATCGTTGAACGTGAACGTGTTGCGGACCTTTGCAGGGTCTTGTACCCGAACGACACGACGTACGAGGGCAAGGTGCTCCGTGTCCGCCAGCAGTACTTCTTTGTTTCGGCTTCGCTGCAGGCCATCGTTGAGAGCTATAAGGAAGTTCATGGGGACGACCTGAGCGAGTTCAGTAAGTTTAACTCGATCCAGCTGAACGACACACACCCGGTGCTCGCAATTCCAGAGCTCATGCGCCTTCTCATGGACCAGGAGGGTCTGGGTTGGGACGCCGCATGGAAGATCGTTGAGAAGACCTTCGGTTACACGAACCACACCGTCCTTGCTGAGGCCCTGGAAACCTGGGAGATTCAAATCTTCCAGCAGCTGTTCCCCAGGATCCTGGAGATCATTCAGGAAATCGATCGCCGTTTCCGCGAAGAGCTCAGGAAGTTGGGTGTCGACGAGTCCACCATCGAATACATGGCGCCGGTGTCTGGCGGACGCGTTCACATGGCTTGGATCGCTGTCTACGCCTCGTACTCCGTGAACGGCGTCGCGGCGCTACACACCGAAATCTTGAAGCGAGACACGCTGAAGGACTGGTACGCACTCTGGCCAGAACGCTTTAACAACAAGACGAACGGTGTCACGCAGCGTCGCTGGCTGAACGGTTGCAACCCAGAGCTGTCAGCTCTGCTGACACGCGAGCTTGGCTCGGACGAATGGGTTACGAACCTGCCTGCTCTTGAGAAGCTTTTGTTCCGCATGGATGATGACGCTCTGATGAAGGAGCTCATGGATATCAAGCGGAACAACAAGGTGCGTTTCGCAACTTGGCTTGAAGGGCGCCAGGGGGACCAGATCCCAATCGATGCGATCTACGACGTACAAATCAAGCGCCTGCACGAATACAAGCGTCAACTGCTGAACGCCATGTACATCCTGGATCTCTACTACCGGATCAAAGAGAACCCGAAGCTTGACGTGCCCCCGCGGGTCTTCATTTTTGGTGCGAAGTCGGCCCCGGGTTACAAGCGGGCGAAAGCAATCATCAAGCTGATAAATGAGGTTGGGCGGATCGTCAACAACGATCCTGACACTAAGGACATCATTCGCGTTGTGTTCATTGAGAACTACAACGTGACGCCCGCCGAATACGTCATCCCCGCAACGGACGTCTCTGAGCAGATCTCCACTGCGGGTAAGGAAGCGTCTGGCACGGGCAACATGAAGTTCATGATGAACGGCGCTCTCACCCTTGGAACCCTGGATGGGGCTAACGTTGAGATTGTTGAGGCTGTTGGTGACGACAACGCTTACATCTTCGGCGCTAAGGAAGAGGAGCTCGAAGAGCTTCGGAAGACCTACCGCCCTCGCGACCTCTACGAAACGGTGCCGGGGCTGAAGAAGGTCCTGGACGCGTTCACTGACGGGACACTGGACGATGGGGGCAGTGGCGACTTCCACGACCTTGCCGTCTCGCTGCTTGACGGGTCCTCTTGGGAGTCCGCGGACGTCTACTACCTGCTGGGCGACTTTGATGCTTACCGTGAGGCTCGCGACCGGATGGCAGAGGACTACCGCGACCAGCTGTCCTGGGCGCGAAAGTGCTGGATCAACATTTGCGAATCCGGCCGGTTCTCTTCTGACCGCACCATCGGCGATTATGCGGATGAGGTCTGGAAGATCCACCCCGAGCCGATTGAGCAGCCCGCCTAAGCTGTTTTAGTAACTGCGAGCCAAGGGGGCCGCTGGGGGTTTCCCAGCGGCCTTCTTGCTACCTTGACTCCATGGCACTGATCATTCCTTTTGGCGGTAAGACTCCAACCATCCACCCCACGGCTTTCGTTGCCCCGAACGCAACGCTGATCGGCGACGTTCATGTTGGGCCTAGGGCTTCCATCTGGTTTGGGGCGGTCTTGCGAGGGGACATGGACCGGATTGAGGTGGGTGAGGGCAGTAACCTCCAGGACGGCGTCGTAGCGCACACCGACACGGGGGTTCCGACCAGCATTGGTAAGAACGTTGGAGTCGGTCACCTAGCTCTAGTCCACGGCACGACTGTCAAGGACGGCTGTCTGATCGGCATGGGAGCCAAGCTGCTCAACAACTCACTCGTGGAGGAGGGGGCCTTCGTTGCGGCAAGCACACTAGTTCTGGAAGGCCAGGTAGTCCCCTCGGGTCACCTTGTGGCCGGTGTCCCCGCAAAGGACCGCGGGCTCATGGACCCTGAGCTTCAAGAACGCGTCCGAATCAACGCTTTCCGCTACCAGGAGCTGGCGCAGGCCTACCTGTCCCAAGGTATCGGCACCCAAGACTAACCTCGGAAGCCCGCCCTTCAGCCCGTCTTTGTTTCGGCCGCGTGCCCTGTGGGTTTTGGCGGCGCATCGTCCCGCCATCACGGCGACATTAGGGGGTTTTCGGGGACGATGCGCGGCCAAAACCCACACGATGCGCGGCCGAAACCAGGAAGACTATTCGGAGCGGAGGGCCTCCACCGGGTCCTTGCGGGAGGCGGCGGAGGATGGGATCAAGCCGGCGATGTAGGTGAGCCCCATGCTGATCAAAACCAAGATAACCCCTGCCTGCCACGGCAAAATCGCAACGGGGTAGATGCCCCACTTGGCGTTCACGAACGCATTGACTGGCAAGGTGAGCAGTAAAGTCACACCAATCCCCATCAGGCCAGCCACAAGCCCAACGATGAGGGTTTCCGCGTTGAAAACGCGCTTGATGTCTTTCTTCGATGCGCCGATGGAACGAAGGATCCCGATCTCCTTCTTACGTTCCAGCACCGAGATGTAGGTGATGACCCCGATCATGATCGAGGAAACCACCAGGGAAATCGCGACGAAAGCTACGAGCACGTAGGAGACGACGTTGATGATTGTCGTCACCGAGGACATGAGGACCCCAACCAGGTCCGTGTAGGTTATGACCTTGCCGTCCTGGCCTGCGTCTATCGCGTCCTGGTTGTACTGGTCCAAGATCCCAATAACCGCATCTTTGGACTCAAAGTCCAGTGGATAAATGTCGATGGACGAAGGTTTCGCAAGGTTCGCCCAGCCGAGCTTCGCCATGTTCGCCTCAAAAGAGCTGGTCTGGGAGGACATCATGCCCATCACTACAGCCGCAAGCTCATCTTCCGTCAGGTTGAACTTGAACGCGCCCTGGAAGACCTCCGGGTCCACGCTCATGGCAGAAGCCATGTTGTCAGCAAGCGAACTCATCGCATCCCCGATGGCACCCGCAATCTGCGCTTGCAGCGCTGGCATCAGCTGGGCTTCGATCTGCTTGGTCATCACAGCCATCACCTGGGTCATGTAAGACGACATGACCTGTTGCATCTGCGCTTCCATAGCCGCAGAGTTCGCTTGAAGCTGCTTACTAATCGCGTCGGTGATGGCCTCAACGATCTGTTTGGTGAGCTCCTCTTGGACCGCTTGGATACTGGACTCGACGTCCTGGGTTAAGGACTCAAAGCCCTCAACGATCGTTTTTCCTTCGTCGGTCTCCAAGAAGGCCTCGAAGGATCCTTCAGCCGTCAGGCAATCAAGCACTCCTGGGAGGTCTCCCGGGTCAGACTCCAGGCTGGCTCCGCAGAACGCCATGAAACCGGTCAGCAGCTGGTCTCCGAGTCTGGCAGCGGCTTCCACGTCAATCTCAAGATCTAGGTCAGAGAGGTCGATCTTGTCGATGATTTCCTGGAAGTCGATGCTGTCCAGCCCCATGTCGAAGTCGCCCATCATGTCCCCAAGCGCAAGCTCCGGGAAGGCTGACGCATCCAGGTTCATAGGAGGCAGGGACATGGCTGCGAAGTTCAGCTGAGACACATCCAGGGCTAGGACGGACTCGTCGAACTGGAAAGCCTGTTGGATAGCCTCTTCGTCGATCTGAAACAGCTTGTCCATGTCGAAGCCGCCGCGCGCGTCCTCTTCCTCTTCCACGAACGTTCGGCCGGTCAGCACGTTGACGCGGGGAGTCTTCAACTGAGCCTGGACGACCTCGCTGTCCGACGCCAAGTCAATGAGGTGATAAGTGAGTTCCGGCGTGTAGTAGAACCCAGGGGTCAGGGCTGCAGCAGTCGTCGAACTCTTGGCCTGGACGATCCCACTGATCACCAGGTCCTCTCCCTGCTCCACCAGCTGACTCACGAACGCTTTGTCATCAGAGTGGTCAGCCCACACTTGGTAGGTCTCATCAAACTTAAAAAAGGAGGAAGAAGGCACCATCTTGAACGTGACGTCCATGAGCTGGTCGTACGTGACCACAAGGGGCCCGCCGATGTCGACTTCCGACTCCTCCTCGTTCATAAACGCTTTCACCATGGCGTCCAGCTGTTCCCCGTCGCGGATCCCCATGGTGAACAGGAGGTAGTCGGAGACCTTCCCGGTTGGCGTCAGGACCAAAACGACCTCGTTGTAGGCTCTGGGCCAGTCCCCCGCAAGGACGTCGTACTGCTGCTCCACCAGGGTCGTGTCGTCAACCATCTCGTTGAAAGCATCAGTTTGCATCGCGGAAGCCATGGGGTTGGAAGTCCCCATGCCAAGTGCAGCGAAAGTGGGGTCCGGGTTCACCTGACGTGTTTCGTCCGCAGAGTTCACAGTGAAAATCTGGGGGGTCACGTTGTACGAATACTGGATGAGGCTGGTGTATTCGTTGATGTTGCCACCATCAGCGTCAAAGAAACGCTTCAGTGCGGCGAGGTCGTTGGAGCCAACCGAACCAAACATCCGCGACATCATTTGGGCTTCGGCTACCTCGCCCTCGCCCAGGATGTTGGTGGGAGAGTCACCGATCTCTTGCCCCATCTCAGCGGATGCAGACAGAAGGACGGTCATGTCCATGCCAGTGCTCTGCACAGTCAGTGGGTACACCGACAGCGTGTCTTCCTCAATGCCCCTGATGTAGTCGTTGACGCCGTTCGCTAGCGACAGAATCGCCGCGATCCCAATGATCCCGATAGAGCCTGCGAACGCTGTCATGAGCGTGCGGCCCTTCTTCGTCATCAGATTGTTGAACGACAGCGCAATCGCGGTGAAGAACGACATTGAGGTCCTGACGGGAGCCTTAGCGTCATCCTTCTTAGTGCTGGGATCGAAGGGGTCCGAATCCGCTTCGACCCGGCCGTCCCGCAGGTCGACTGTGCGGGTGGCGTAAGCGTCGGCCAGCTCGGGGTTGTGCGTCACCATGACGACCAAACGGTCTTTGGCGATGTCGCTCAGCAACCCCATGATCTGGGTGGAGGTCACGGAATCCAGGGCGCCGGTTGGCTCATCAGCCAGCAGGATTTCCGGGTCGTTGATCAGCGCCCTGGCGATTGCGACGCGCTGCATTTGCCCGCCGGAAAGCTGGGAGGGTCTCTTGTCGACGTGTTCGGCAAGCCCCACCTCATCCAAAGCCGCGAGCGCGCGGGCCCGCCGCTCAGCTTTCGAAACTCCAGAAAGCGTGAGTGCCAGCTCAACGTTGCTAAGGACGCTTTGGTGCGGGATCAGGTTGTAGCTTTGGAAGACAAAACCGATGCGGTTGTTTCTGTAGGTGTCCCAGTCACGATCGGTGTACTTGGAGGTGTCGATCCCATCAATAATGAGCGCGCCAGAATCATAGCGATCCAGGCCGCCGACAATGTTGAGCATTGTGGTTTTGCCACTACCGGATGGGCCGAGTACCGCCACGAACTCGTTGTCTCGGAAGGAAATGGAGACATCATCTAAGGCGACCTGGGTGAAGTCACCCACGGTGTAGCTCTTCCGGATGTCTTTCAGTTCAAGCACGAAACCCCTTTTTCAAGCCTACGCGCACCCACCCTCCAAGCCGAGGGCGCACAGGAAACTCCCAGTAAGCTATAAGGGGAACGGAGGGTTATGCGGCTGGACGTTTGGCTCTGGACCACAAGAGCGTTCCGTTCGCGCACCCTCGCCACGGCCGCCGTTCGGGCAGGGCACGTGAGGGTGAACGGGTCCCCGGTCAAACCATCCTTCAAGATCTCAATCGGTGACACCGTAAGGATCAGAGAAAGCGGACACGAACGCGTCTGGGAAGTCAAGGCTCTTCCACCGAAACGGCTAGGGGCTCCTCTGGCCCGGGAATGCTACGTGGACCACTCACCCCCAAGGGTCAACATTTGGGGGTCCCTCCCGGTACGCGAGCCGGGTTCTGGGCGACCCACTAAGAAAGACCGACGTCAGCTAGAAAAGTTACGCGGTGAAGAGTGGGCAAGGCACTCCCGCCGGTGAGAACCTAGTACTTCACCCAGTGGATCGGGACTGGGGTCATGGCGGAGTCGAAGTCCGCCGACGTTCCACGGTAGTAGGATCCGAGCTCCCAGTGCCAGGCTTCGGGATTGTCTCCGCCCCTGCCGGCCCAAAACGGGTGGTACCAGCCGTAGCTCGGCGCATTTTGCATCAGCCACTGGTACTGGGGCTCGTCAAACCGCAAAGTCCCGCTGCTGCCCGCAATGTCGATCGCGATCCCCCACCCGTGGAAGCTGCGACCTTGGAACCCCGCGCGATAAGCGGAAGCGAACTGCAGGTTGCTTCCAAAAGTCTGACGGTATTGCTCATTCAGAGCGCTAAGCGGCTCGATCGCGGGACAGTAGAGAGAAAAGCTCGGAGACCACGGGATGGGACAGAGCAAACCGGAAGGCATCGAACCATTAGTGATGCCCTGAAGTGGAGCACCCATTCCCGCTAGACGCGTGAGCATTGAAATGTTGTCGCCTGACGCGGCTACTGCGCGCCCTGCGGCACCAAAATCCGTGGGCTCAGGCATAGGTTCGGGCTCTGGTTCAGGGGGCGGTGGCTCCGCGACGACACCGACTTCAAGGTTGCCGCCGTCCCAGGCAGAAGTGGACGAGGAAAGGACTGAACCACCCGGCCTGCGCAGTTGGTCATCTAGCCCACCGTCGACAACCGGAGAGGGTAGTAAGACAACACTGGCTGCCAGAGCAAGCGCGCTGAAGCTCCCCAAAACCGCTCCTTCCCACTGCCGTCCCCAGTCTGGCAAAACCGCGCGTGTTTGTCAGCCGAAAGTGAGCGAGGACTGACGGCGCCTCAGCTACACCAATAGATCTCTGTCGGTGAGCTCTGCGCCCTTCACCTTCTCGAATTCTTGAAGCAGGTCCGGGACCGTCATCTCTGCTTTCTGCTGACCCCTAACATCTAGGATGATGCGACCTTGGTGCATCATGATCAGTCTTGTCCCAAGCCTCAGTGCTTGTTCCATGTTGTGGGTGACCATCAACGTTGTCAGCTGATGCTCAGTGACGAGCTCATCGGTTAGCTTTGTGACCAGCGCGGCTCTTTGCGGGTCGAGTGCCGCCGTGTGTTCGTCCAGCAACAGGATGTCCGGCTTTGTGAACGTTGCCATCAGGAGCGAAAGGGACTGCCGTTGTCCGCCGGATAGGAGACCGACCCAGTCCCCTAGGCGGTCTTCCAAACCCTGGTGCAGGGTCTCCAGCTGGCGGCGGTACTCAGCGCGCTTCCGCTTGGTGACGCCAAGACCTAGAGTGCGCCGTTTGCCGCGTTCCCAGGCGATAGAGAGGTTTTCCTCGATCGACATGTGGGGAGCAGTGCCGAGTGAGGGGTTCTGGAAGACTCTCCCGATGTACTTGGCGCGCTTGTAGTCAGTCAGCTTCGTAACGTCGTTCCCCGCGATCAGAACGGTGCCTGTGTCCGGCTTGATGGATCCCGCAACAACGTTCAGGAGAGTGGACTTGCCGGCTCCGTTTGAGCCAATGACCGTCACGAATTCGCTGGGAGCTAGCTCCAAGTTGATGTCGACTAACGCTCGACGTTCATTCACTGTTCCGCGCATGAACGTCTTTGAGACGTTATCCAGCGTAAGCATGGCTCACTCCTCCCCGTCCAAGGCAGCGTTTTCCATGACCAACCTGTCCGTCATGCGCTCATCCGGAGTCCGCTTCCTGATCCCAAGGATCTTGTTCAGACGGGCCAAGAGCTTCCATTGCGGAACCAGCAGTGCCAGGACGACCAGGACCGCAGAAACCAGCTTCATGTAGTTCGGGTTAAGTCCCAGCATGAGCGCAAGCTGAAGGACCACTCGGTAGATCACTGCCCCAAGAACAGCTGCGGTTGCAGCCCTCCAGATGGTGAGGCGCCCCAGTATCGCTTGACCGATGATGACCGAGGCGAGCCCCGCAACGATGATTCCGATACCCATCGCCACGTCAGCGTACTTTTGGTACTGCGCAATGAGCGAGCCAGAAAGTGCGACCATCCCGTTGGAAAGGCCAAGCCCCAAGATCTTCTGGAAGTCGGTAGAAACGCCGAACGAACGCGACATCTCTGGGGAATCCCCTGCGGCCCGCATCGCGAGGCCAAGGTTGGTGTGAAGGAACCACACCAGGGCACTGAGTGCCAGCAGCACGAAGGGCAGCAACACGACGGGCCCCCACCACGAGTCCAGTAGGCCCTGGTTCTTCACTACGTCGAACACCGTCGGCTCCCGTAGAAGCGCTATGTTCGGCTTCCCCATAATGCCCAGGTTGATCGAGTAGAGGGCTATCTGCGTGAGGATGCCCGCAAGCAGACCATCGATGTTGCCCTTGGTGTTCAGTAGCCCGGTGACAAATCCCGCCGCCATGCCAGCCGCGAACGCCACCAGCATTGAGAGGACGGGGTTGTAGCCGTTCACGATCATCACCGCAGTGACGGCCGCACCTGTCGTGAAACTACCGTCCACCGTGAGGTCTGGAAACTCCAGCACTCGGAACGTCAGGTATACGCCAAGCGCCATCAGGGAATAGAGCAATCCCAACACGACCGCTGTGATCACGAGGGTGCCCCCTTGCGGGCCGGCCGCTTGGCCGGCCTAGATTAGTTTGTTAGTTGGTTACGTTTTCAGGGTCAGCCTGCTCCACCAGTTCGGCAGGGATAGCGATGCCCATGCGTTCTGAAGCACCCAGGTTCAG
>ERZ1032852.47-NODE-47-length-33503-cov-8.903492_pt1 | contig 33503 bp, 24 predicted proteins | sample MGYA00516689_ERZ1032852 | MGnify/ENA primary metagenome ERZ1032852 (study PRJEB33719, sample SAMN04262499) | wastewater metagenome | biome: rural village; feature: composting latrine chamber; material: composting feces with ash | place: El Salvador | collected...
CCCTTCTGGAAACATATCCAGATCGGAACATCCGATTACAAATAAGAATAATGAAATAAAAAGTAAATTGAATTTCAAATTTATTTTTTTCATAATCATTTCATTTTAAATGTTAAAACTGCAGGCTTATTCCACCAGATATAGACCTGATAGCAGCGTAACGGTACCCACCCGAAGAAGTATATGATCTCCGAGGATCCATACCTTTTCTTGCAGCCCAGAGAGCAACGTTATCAGCTGTAAGGTATACTCTCATACCTGAAATATCCCATGTATTTACAATCGACTTTGGTAGCGTGTAGCCTAATGTAATGTTGGTTAAATCTAAATAGTTTGAGCTAGTCAAGAATCTATCTGACGTTGAATTAGCATAGAGATCACCTGCCTTCAATCGTGGGATATCAGTCTCTTTATTGTCTACTGTCCAAGCGTTCAGGATATCCTTATGCCAGTTAGTTCCTGCATTATTGGTTGTACCAGCGTGCATCAAAGCTTGATAACCTGTATCGATCATTCTGCCACCTAACTGATACGCAAACGAGACAGAGAAATCAAAACCATAAGCATTAAGGCTCGTTCCAAAACCCCCATAGAAGGTAGGAAGGATGTCACCCGTAGCGTACTGAGTAGCTTGGTTGAATTCTGTAGTGGTTTCTCTTCCTGTAACATTCCCATCGTCATCTTTTACGTCGATATAATACAAGGCCATACCATCTTCATTTACACCAGCGTAATTCCTAATGTAAAGATTGTACATGGATTCGCCTTCACGATATATACGGGTCCCAGAAATTAACTCTCCTTTTAACTCTGGAGCAAGTTCGAGAATTTTATTCTTTATAAAAGTCCCGTTAGCAAAAACATTCCATTTCAGATCACGGGTATTTATAATATCAGATCTCAAATCTATCTCAACACCATGGTTCATGATAGAACCAATATTCATCGGAATATTAGCATAGCCATTTGAAACCGGAACAGGCATATAATAAAGAAGGTCAACAGTTTTACGGTTGAAATACTCTATCCCTCCCCCAAGTTTGTTATTAAATAAATTGAAGTCAAATCCTGTATTGAAAGAATATGAAGTCTCCCAAGTGATATCTTTATTTCCTTTATAAGTGAGAGTGGTAGCAAAGTCCTTGTTATTTTCTTTCACGGTGAATTGATCTGCGTATGGATAATAGTTGCTAGTTAAACCATCATTGTACAAGAGTGCATCGTTACCTTGTATACCATAACTAATTTTATACTTGAGAAAATCAACCCAATCCAAATTATCCATAAAGGATTCACGCGTCATCACCCAAGCACCTCCTAAGCTACCAAAAGTACCCCATCTATTGTCTTTATGAAATCGAGAAGATGCGTCCCTACGGAAAGATCCGCTCAGAATATACTTTTGATCATATTCATATTGAGCTCTTCCAAGAAATCCTTCGGTACCATAATTATCAGTATAAGATTCGGCTGTCGGGTTTACAATAGCATTATCAAGTTCCACTATTTCAGGGTTATATAACTTTTCCTTACTCCCCATCAAGTATTTATATCGATAATTATAAGTTTCATGTCCCAGTAAGAGGTCGAAACTATGGATATCATCAAATATCTTGTTATAAGTCAACAATTGTTGATGATTGAGAGAACTAGTCCTAAATGCACCCGAATAAACTATACCTCCAACACGAGAATATTGTCCATAAAATGCATTGTAAAGACGACTATAGCGTGTATTATCAACATCTACACCTAAGTTGTAAGTAAACTGCAGACCATCAATTATATCCAGGTCAACTCCCCATCTACCCCCGAATACATCGGCAATATACTGTCGCTTATCTAACTCCAACATAGAAGCTGGGTTAGAGCCGCTCATGAACGTTCTGTTGAAATTGGTACTTGAATTATCACCAAAGTCATATACTGTATATCCTCTAGAATCAACTTTAATACTTTTATCAGGATTTCTCACGTACATCGGATATACAGGAGCCAAGTAATCAGCCACATAAAATAAGTTAGCAGACGAAGTTCCTTCTTGGGTGGCCGGCGAAGCCATGTCATAGTTGGTATAATTTAAATTGGCTCTTAATTTCATCCAATCTTTTGCCTGATAATCAGCGTTCAAACGTCCTGTATAACGTTTGAATCCAGAATTTGCAACAATTCCTGCATCATCTAGATAACCACCTGAAGCAAAATAACTAATTTTATCAGAACCACCTGACACACTCACGTTATACTCTTGTCTCAAGTTTCCCTTCTGAAAGAGTTCATTGTACCAGTTGTCTGGTAAATAATAAAAATCACCGTCACTATACCCTAACGTAGCACTCTGATTAAGTTTGCCATCTAGCCCTATCAAACTTTGCCCTTGTGGGACAGTATAAATCTGATAGCCTACCCCACCATTTTGATTAGTAGGCAAAAACCTATTTGCCAACACATTAGCCTCGGCGGGCCCTCGCAAAACGCCATTATCATCTAGAGTATTAATAAACTCATGATAGATAGCTTGATAAGCTTGTTCTAAGTAAGTACCAGGGTCGGTTAACACGTCATAATTAGAAAGACCTCTTGCGTTGGTACCCCATTTGGCATCTACAGAGATTACGGTTTCACGACTTTTTCCAGTCTTGGTCGTGATTAGGATAACACCATTAGCACCACGAGCTCCATAAAGAGCGTTTGAAGCAGCATCCTTCAACACAGTAGTACTTTCTATGTCAGCTGTATTAATCGAAGATATGTCACCATCGAATGGGACACCGTCCACCACGAATAAAGGTGAATTTCCCGCAGCCATAGACCCAATCCCTCTAATCCGGATAGTTGAAGTAGTTCCGGGTTGTCCGTTCGTCTTAGTAACCTGAACACCGGCTACTTGACCCGACAAAGCGTTGGTTACATTCGCAACCTGTCTCTTGGAAATCGCTTCGCTATCGATAACAGCAGCAGAACCAGTGAATGAAGAACGTTTCGCAGTTCCATAAGCAACTACCATTATCTCTTCAAGAAGTTGCGCATCCGTCGTCAATACTACCCTTACGTTGGCACTTACTGCCACCTCTTGTGTTTCATATCCCACGTATGAAACAATTAATGTACCGCCAATAGGCGCAGACAAAGTGAAATTACCATCAATATCGGTGACTGTTCCTTGTGTCATCCCCTTGACTTGAATCGTAGCACCAATCGCGGGCTCGCCATTATCGTCCACTACAGTACCCCGTACCTGTGTCTGGGCGGCCAAAAACCCTATCCCGATAAAGAACAGGGCCAAAAACATCGTAAGTTTTTTCTTCATAAACTCTACTTTTTAATTATACACTCTATTTTTATTGCTTTATCAAAATCAACAAAGGATGTTAACAACGGGGCATAATTGAACCATAAAAGACTGATTGCAAGCTTGATTGATTCAAAACACCGCGGATACTATAACAACTCGACATTATTTAACACTTTTCTGTTACCTTTTGAACCTGCAAATATATATCTTTTCTTTTAAAAATATATTTTTTTTGCACTTTTATTTACGGAAAAGCGTCAGTTTGAAAAAATAACCGTGGTTTTATTCACATTTTCTCCGAAAGTAAGCAAGAGACTCCCCGTAGCCATGAAAACATTTTAACAAACCTCTCTCGATAACCTTCACAAAAGTTAGACATTTTCTCATTATGGCATAGCTCAAGCAAGCTTGGCTCTGCTCATCGCTTAACGAAAATGTTCCGTAAACTAAAACACGCGAAGATACACCTCTAAAAATCATTCTGCAAATAAAAAGCTGCAATTCTCTCGTTTTTAACACTGCATCGAGAAAATCGATGCGAAAAAGACACCGTAAATAAGTTTTAACTTGAAAATGGATACAAAAAACAAAGCCGCCCTGGGAGTCCCGGGGCGGCAATATATGCAATAGTACCGTTCACGATAATTATTAAACTACTTTCACCTGGCTCAGGTTCTTGGCAAAATCGTGAATAGAATAAAAAAAGACGACCGTCACGGGTCGTCCTTTTTATTCAATATCTTGTTCAACCGGAAAGGTTGCCGGGGATTACTCTTCTATCCCGAGCAGTTCCACGTCGAAGATAAGGTTGGAGAATGGTTTGATCTCCCCGCGGTCTTGGGAACCGTACGCCAAATCGTAAGGAACGTACAAACGCCACTTCGAACCGACCGGCATCAATTGAAGCGCTTCAGTCCACCCGGCTATTACTTGGGTAACACCAAACGTGGTGGGCTCGCCTCTATCTACACTGCTGTCAAACACGGTGCCGTCTATCAACGTGCCGTGGTAATGTACCCGCACGCGATCGCTTTCGGTGGGAACAGCGCCGCTGCCTTCACGAAGCACTTCGTACTGCAACCCGCTGGGGAGCACGGTCACTTCTTCACGCTCGGCATTCTCGGCCAAGTAAGCATCGCCCGCGGCAATGGTTTCGGTGTGTTGTCCTTTCAAATCTTCCTCCTGGCGAGCCATCTCTGCTTCTTGCGCCTTCTCGATCTCACTCTGCACCAGAGTATTTGCCTCCATGGCGTTAATTGCCAACGGCTGGTTTTTTAACACGGAGATGAGCCCTGCCAGCAACTGGTCGGTGTTCACTTTCTGGGTGCCCTCTTCGCCGTAAAGCATCGTGTTCACCTGGGGAAGCATCATCTGCGAGAATTGCGTTCCGATACTTAGCCCTTGCGCGTAGGCCGACTCCTTTTCTAAATTAATCGCGTCCTTCAACCCCTTGATAAATTCATTGAGCTTGGGAGCGTTGGCCTTGTTCACCGAATCGATCTTCGAGGCCATTTCCTTCTGCAAAGCTGCCCTCTCGGTAGAGTCGGCCGCGGCAATACGCGCCTGGTAGTCGTACTCGATGTTGGACGAGTTGCTCAACACACCGTTTTGCTCGAGGTATTGCACCAACCCTTGGTCGGCCATGCTAACCCCGTACGCGTACGAAACGCTGTCAACCGCGTTGTTTAATGATGTCCTTGGCGTGGAGGCTCCCCCGCAGGATACCAGCATAACCGCCAAAACAGTTACTGCACCTAACGTGCTTAAAATTACTTTTTTCATTGTCCTGTATATTAATAATATGTTTAATAAAATTAGATTACTCGATGCCTAACAACTCCACTTCGAAGATAAGGGCAGAGTTAGGTTCTATGGAACCACCCGCGCCTTGCTCACCGTAAGCAAGCTCGGAAGGAATGTATAGCTTCCATTTCGATCCCACGGGCATCAACTGGAGGGCTTCCACCCATCCTTTAATGACTTGGTTCACGCCAAAAACGGCAGGTTGCCCCCGCTGTACGGAGCTATCAAAGACGGTACCATCGAGCAGGGTGCCGTGGTAATGACACCGCACGCTGTCGGTCGCCTTGGGCACGGCTCCTTTTCCCTCGGTAAGGATCTCGTATTGTAAACCACTATCAAGAGTAGTCACGTTCTCTTTTTTCTTGTTCTCTTCCAAGAACGCGCGACCGGCTTCGAGGTTATTCGACAGCATCTCGTCTTGACGTTTGCTGAAAAAATCTTGCAGTAACTGGTTGGCTTCTTGGGGACTCATGGAAGGAGTTGCATTGTCCATCACGTCGGTGAAGGCTTTCACGAACGATTCTACATCTATTTGCTTCAAGCCCGAGTTGACCAAGTTGGATGCCATGCTCATTCCAATCGCGTAACTAAGTTTGTCCATGTACTTTTTTCTCTTTTGAATGTAAGCTGCAAAAGTACGACTTTAATGTGAAATAATCATCAAAAGAGCACATTATTCATCAAAAATTCGCGTTTCAATGGTTTCAATAAGGGTTTTTACTGGTAGTATCTCGAAAAGAATATACGGTGATTTGATGTATGCCACACCACTTCCCAATCCATGCAAATTTAAAAAGTCATTTATAGATTTGCATGGATGAACCTTAAATCACTTATCGTCGTAATGCCCTAATACCGAAATTACCGTGACAACCACCACGTCGTCCTGAATCAGGTAACGAAGCCTATTCTTCTTATCAACGCGACGAGACCAGATATTCCCACTCAAGTAACGCAACGGCTCGGGCCGGCCTGTTCCGCTATACGGGTCTTCCGATAGTTCCAGGAAAATCTGCTCCACTTTACGGATAACCGATGCCGGCCCGCTTTTTCGAATGATGGCTAAATCTTTCTTCGCGCGGTCGGTAACGGCTACTCGATACTTGCCCATATATCCGTTGGATTTACAAACGTGATTCTACCTTCCTTTATATCATTCAAGCCTTCTTGAATAGCCATCAACTCTTCGCGGGTGGGGACATCTTCCTCTTCCAACGGCTTGATAATAAGGGGCTTCTTATTCTTCCGGGCAACGATGACCGTCTCCTTTTCGGCAATTTCAAAAAACTTTTTCTGATTTGCCCTAAATTCAGCAGGACTTATTACAACCATATTTCCTCCATTTATTCGTGTACGTCTTATGGTACAAATATACGGATAATTTTCCTTACTGCACGAAACATATTTAAATTAGCATGGATAACCCCGTGGTTTTCCTGTTTTCAAGATAAAAGGCTATATTTGAAAGAAAAAGGACGAAAAGATGAAAAAGAAACTGGTCGTGTTAACAGGAGCGGGTATGAGTGCCGAAAGCGGGATCGCTACTTTTCGCGATTCCGGGGGGCTATGGGAAGAGTACCCGGTAGAAAAAGTAGCCACCCCCGAAGGGTTCGCGGCAAACCCGGAACTGGTACAAGAGTTCTACAATAAACGGCGACGAGAACTGGTGAATGCCCAACCCAACGCGGGGCACTACGCGCTGGCCGAAATGGAAAACGAGTTCGACGTGGATATCATCACGCAGAACATTGATAACCTGCACGAGAAAGCGGGAAGCACGAAAGTACTACACTTGCACGGCGAACTGATGAAGTCTCGCTCCACGGGAGACCCGTCTCTGGTGTACGAGATGGACCCCTCGAATCCGGATATCTGCCTGGGAGATAATTGCGAGAAAGGATTTCCACTCCGTCCGCACGTGGTGTGGTTCGGCGAGGCGGTGCCCATGATCCCACGGGCAGAAGCAATCTGCCGGGAAGCAGATATCTTCGTGATCATCGGCACGTCAATGAACGTGTACCCCGCCGCCGGACTGCTGAGTGACGTGCGAAGTGATGTACCCGTGTACCTGATAGACCCCAAGGATGTATCCACCCATCGTCACGACGTGCACCATATCCAAATGGGAGCATCAAAAGGAGTAGAAGAACTAAAACGACTCTTGAGCTTATAGTATATCGAGTTTTTCACCTGTTTTCTTATATCTATCAATAAAAATTGTATTTTTGTGGTAAACAGGCCAATGAGAATTAATTATTTCAGAAGAAAAAAGATGAATCAACAAGTTTATGAAGAGATAAAATCGTTAAAACGACAATTGCTGCCTGATGAAAGAGTAATATTGTTCGGTTCTAGGGCACGAGGCGATGAGCACGAAGAGTCGGACTGGGATTTACTTATCTTACTGAACAAGAAAGAAAAGTCCCCGAAAGACGAGGAGAAGTACGCTTTCCCATTTGTACTAGCGGGATGGAAGCACGGGACGTATATCAGTGTTAAGCTTTATTCGGAAGAAGAATGGGAAAAAAAACAGCCATCTATTCTTCGATACAATGTTGAACAAGAAGGAATTGAAATTGCATGACTTTAAATTCAGAGGAACGGGATACGCTTGTGGCTCTCAGGTTACAAATTGCAAGAGAAACGTTAGAAGAAGCGAAGGGAAATATGAAGATGGAGTATTGGCGGACCGCGACCAATAGACTATACTATGCTTGTTACTATGCTGTGAATGCTTTATTGATTTATAACGGGTATATAGCCCGCACGCATTCCGGTGTCATTGGTTTATTTGGCTTGCATTTTGTTTCGAAAGGATTGATTTCCATGGAAAATGGTAAATTATATAGAAATTTATTTGAAAAACGGCAATCGAGTGACTACGATGAGTGGATTATCATTGACGGAAATGATGTTAAACCTTTTATTAAACCGGTTGAAGAATTTATATCTACTATCGAAGATCTAATAGCATCATAGTTCATTGATACTTCAGACTATCCGAAGAAGTGATCCTCAATACCAACACCCGATGAGGATTGCGGGAATATTTTATAAGTCACGTTTTTTTTGTAATTTCGCTTACTGAAATAGGATGATTGAGCTTTCACTAGTGGTTCTACAGCTAAATATAAGACATATAGCTATTTCGTGGGCACCCGTCCGATGCAATAGGCGTGATCTGATAAGCTGTGTGAGCGCGGCGAGTTATTTATCAGATAGCCTATAAATCGGGTAACGGGTCACGAAATAGTGAAAGTCGAGATATTTAGCTGTGAATGGAGCACAAGCGAAAAATAATCAAATAAAAAGAGAGAAGCCGGTGGGAAAAAAAATAGCGGAAACGCCCATGATGAAGCAGTTTATCGAGATAAAGAAAGAACATCCCGATGCCATATTACTGTTCCGAGTGGGCGATTTTTATGAAACATTTTCAGACGATGCCATAGCCGCGTCAGCGATACTGGGTATCACGTTAACCAGAAGGGCCAACGGGGCGGCACACTTCGTGGAGCTGGCGGGATTCCCACACCACGCGCTGGATACCTACCTCCCTAAACTGGTGCGGGCAGGACGAAGGGTGGCGATATGCGATCAACTGGAAGACCCCAAGCTGACCAAGAAACTGGTGAAAAGAGGCATCACCGAACTGGTGACCCCCGGCGTCTCTATCAACGACACCATCCTGAACCATAAAGAAAATAATTTCTTGTGCGCGATCCACATCGCGAAACAGAATCTCTTCGGTATCGCTTTTCTCGACATCTCCACGGGGGAGTTCCTGACCGCGGAAGGAAACCGCGACGACACCGACAAGCTACTATCCAATTTTTCACCCAAAGAGATTCTCATAGAGCATGGCAGCCGGAAGAAGTTCGAGGCAAGCTTCGGTACCCAGTGGCTGCTCTCGGAATTGGACGACTGGATCTTTACCGACAACGCGGCACGGGATAAGTTGCTATCGCACTTTCAGACCAAGAGCCTGAAAGGATTCGGCGTGGAACACTTGGAACAGGGAATCATAGCCTCCGGAGCGGTGATGCATTACCTCGATATCACGCGGCACACGAACGTGGAGCATATCAGCGCGATCGCGCGCATCGAGGAGGAGCGATTCGTGAGGCTTGACAAGTTCACGGTGCGCAACTTGGAATTGATCGCCCCCATGAACGAGGGAGGGAAAAGCTTGCTCAACGTGCTGGACAAGACCATCTCTCCCATGGGATCGAGGCTCCTTCGCCGGTGGATCGTGTTCCCCTTGAAAGACGCCGGCCACATCGAAGAGCGTCTCACCGTGGTGGAGCATTTCTTCCGGGAGCCGGAGCTGAAGACACTTTTAGAAAAACAGCTCTCGCTGATAGGCGATTTGGAGCGGATTATCTCCAAAGCAGCCGTGGGACGGATTACTCCACGGGAAGTGGTGCAGCTGAAAGTGGCACTCACCGCCATCGAACCCTTGCGCGAAGCATTCCTGGCATCGGGAAACCCGAGCCTGCAGAAGATGGGGGAACAGCTGGATCCCTGCACTGGAATCCGCGACAGGATAGAGAAAGAAATCGTGCCCGACCCGCCGGCATTGCTCCATAAAGGGGGATATATTCGGGACAAGGTGAACGAGGAGCTGGACGAGTTGCGACGCATCGCCTACTCCGGCAAGGATTACCTGATGCAACTCCAGCAACGCGAGAGCGAACGCACGGGAATACCCTCCCTCAAGGTAGCGTTCAATAACGTGTTCGGCTATTATATTGAAGTGCGCAACACGCATAAGGATAAAGTGCCGGCCGACTGGACGCGAAAGCAAACGCTGGTGAGCGCGGAACGGTATATCACCGAGGAGCTGAAACAGTACGAGGAGAAAATCCTCGGGGCGGAGGAAAAAATCATCTCCCTGGAAAGCCGTATCTACGCGTCGCTGGTGGAGAACTTGATCGAGTACACGCTGCCCATCCAAGCCAACGCGAACATCATCGCGCGGGCCGATTGCCTGCTGTCGTTCGCGAACACCGCGAAAGAAAACAACTACATCCGGCCGGAGATAAGTGACTCCGACGTGCTCGACATTAAAAGCGGGCGACACCCGGTCATCGAAACACAGCTTCCGCCCGACGAGCCGTTTATCGCGAACGATGTCTACCTCGACAACGACACGCAACAGATCATCATCATCACCGGACCTAACATGGCAGGGAAGTCGGCCCTCTTACGGCAGACCGCCCTAATCACGCTGATGGCACAGATTGGAAGCTTCGTGCCGGCAGAATTGGCCAAGATCGGGCTGGTGGATAAAATCTTTACCCGCGTGGGAGCGTCCGACAATATTTCACTGGGGGAGTCCACCTTCATGGTGGAGATGAACGAGGCGGCCAATATCCTCAACAATCTCTCGGGACGAAGCCTGATCCTCTTCGACGAGCTGGGACGAGGCACCAGCACCTACGACGGCATCTCCATCGCTTGGGCCATCGTGGAGTATATCCACGAGCACCCGGGAGCGCGGGCCAAAACACTCTTCGCCACCCACTACCACGAGCTCAACGAGATGGCCAAGTCGTTCAAGCGGATCAAGAACTACAACGTGGCCGTGAAAGAGATCGGCAACAAGGTGATTTTCCTCCGAAAACTGGTGCCGGGAGGCAGCGAGCATAGCTTCGGGATTCACGTGGCAAAAATGGCCGGTATGCCGCAAAGCATCACCCAACGGGCAGATGCCATCCTCGGTCAGATGGAGTCGGCCAACCGGAAGGACGGGATTAAAAAGCCTATCCAAGACTTCGTGGAGAAGAGAGAGGGGTACCAGTTGAGTTTCTTTCAACTCGACGATCCCGTGCTGGGGCAGATACGCGACGAGATCATGCACCTCGACGTGAATAACCTGACTCCCATCCAGGCACTCAATAAATTGAACGAGATAAAGAAAATAGTGAAAGGAAAGTGATCTCTCCCGTGAGGCAAACATTCCCGTGAAAACCCGCCACGGGATATTTACACCAAAAAAACAAGACGCAACAATCATGTACGACGATTCTACACCCAATGATATATACCCGCGCGATACCCACCGGGTAGGACGCCTTGAAGTGATCTGCGGATCGATGTTCTCCGGCAAAACGGAGGAATTGCTGAGAAGGCTTCGACGAGCCGAATTTGCCAAACAACAGGTGGAGATTTTCAAACCCGCGATCGATACCCGCTACTCGGTGGAGGAGGTTGTGTCGCACGACAAGAATACCATCCTGTCCACGCCCGTGGAACACTCGAGCAACATCCTTTTACTCTCCTCCGAGGCGGAGGTTATCGGGATTGACGAGGCACAGTTTTTCGACGATGGACTCGTGGACGTTTGCGTGCAATTAGCTGACCAAGGAGCACGAGTCATCGTGGCGGGGCTGGATATGGATTTCCAGCGGAAACCGTTCGGGCCCATACCTGCCCTCTGCGCGGTGGCCGACGATGTTACCAAAGTGCACGCGATATGCGTGGAGTGCGGCCGGCTGGCCAACTACTCGCACCGGTTGGTAGATAACCCGAAGCAAGTGATGCTGGGAGAAAACGAGGAATACCGGCCTCTATGCAGGAGATGCTACCTGAGAGCCACCGCGAAATCGTCCCATTAACCCACTACCTGGCCGTTTGATCATCAATAGATTCACTTGAACACACCCTCCATTACGCATTTCGCGTTACGCATTTCGCGTAATCTATACGTTTTGATTAGAGGCACTCGTATATCATAACCTCTCTGTAGAAGAACCTTATCACGAGGTAGAAGACAAATTCCTGATGCGATGGCTGCAAAACGGTAGAACAATTTAAGCGGTAAACTTGTTAAGAAGTGAACAAAACCAAAACTTTTTTATAGTATTTACAAAAAAAACCGACTTATGAAACTTAAAAAATTATTTTTCGCCGGGCTATTGATCGCGGCCTTCACCACTACACTTAACGCACAGAGTTACAACACCGCTTTTGGTGTTCGACTGGGTTACGACAGCGGGATAACGCTGAAGCATTTCTTCGCGCCGGCAAGTGCCGCGGAGTTCATCCTTTCTGCCTCGCCTCGCTACTTCCAACTAACCGGACTGTACGAGTACCAACAACCGGTACCCGGCGCGCCCGGCTTGGACTGGTACGTGGGTGTGGGTGCTCACCTTGGTGGCATTCACCACAACAAGGACAGGTACAACAGCGCGTTCTTGATAGGGGCAGACCTTATCGGCGGGCTCGAGTATGTTTTCCCTACCGCGCCCTTCAACGTGTCGCTCGACTGGAAGCCGTCGTTCAACTTCACGAACGACTACAACGACTACTGGTACAGCGGGTTTGCGCTTAGCTTGCGCTACACCTTCCGATAAATACCAGCCGAACAAAGAACAAGCATGTCCGCTTGGCCACGGTTAACGCGGCAATCACAAAGGAACCCATGCTAAGATTACAAACCGCCCTTCGGATGAAGAGCGGTTTTTTTATATGCCCTACCTTATCTCTCGGTGCTATCTTCCCTTTTCACTCTCACACGAAATCCCGTTTTACACTTTGAGGTCAATAGACTTTACATTTTTCGAGCGTTTCACTTTACATTTTTCGGGAAATACATTTCACAAAAAAGAAAAACAATCAATCCTGACCTAATATGCCGGGAACGGAAAATAGGGAGCGATATGCCGATTCGCGGAAAATGCCTACTTTTGTGGGTATGCAAGAAATCAAACAACATAGCGACGAGGGGTTGTTAGCCCACCTGAACGAAGCACAACGAGCAGCCGTGGAGTTTTGCGACGGCCCATCGCTCGTGATCGCGGGTGCCGGCTCGGGCAAGACGCGGGTGCTCACCTACAAGATTGCCCACCTGCTGGAACAAGGGCTCCCACCCTACTACATCCTCGCGCTCACCTTTACCAATAAAGCGGCACGGGAGATGAAAAACCGGATTGCCGACCTCGTGGGAGAGAAAGCCGCCCGCGGCCTCTGGATGGGCACCTTCCACTCTATCTTCGCGCGGATACTCAGGAACGAGGCAGAAGCCATCGGCTTTGAATCGAACTACACCATCTTTGACTCGGCCGACTCCACGAACTTGGTCAGGCTAATCATCAAAGAGATGGGACTCGACGATAAACAGTACCGCCCCGGCGGGGTGCACGGCCAGATCTCGAGGGCAAAGAACAGCCTGATCACGCCTGGCATGTACGCGGCCAACGACGAGATACTGCAGTACGACCGCGCGGCGAAGCGCCCACGCCTTTTCGAGATCTACCAGCGATACCAAAACAGGTTGAGAGCCGCCAACAGCATGGACTTCGACGACCTGCTGATGCATACCAACCTCCTTTTTCGAGATCACCCCGCGATACTTGAAAAGTACCGGAACCGCTTCCAATATATCCTCGTGGACGAGTACCAGGATACCAACTTCTCGCAGCACCTCATCGTGAAACAACTTGCCGAAGAGCACCTCCGGATATGCGTGGTGGGAGACGACGCGCAGAGTATCTACTCGTTCCGCGGGGCCAACATTGATAATATTCTCAAGTTCAAAACCGTGTTCCCCGGCACGAAGGTCTTTAAGCTGGAGCAGAACTATCGCTCCACCCGGAATATCGTGAGCGCGGCCAATAGCCTGATAAAAAAGAACACCGAGCAAATCGACAAAGAGGTCTTTTCCGAAAACGAGGAAGGAGAAAAGATAGAGGTGCTCGAGGCTTTTTCCGACTTTGAAGAGGCGCTTATCGTGGCTAACAAAATCTCCCGGAAGCGGTTGGAAGAACATGCCGCGTATAGCCAGTTCGCGATCCTCTATCGCACCAACGCGCAGTCGCGCGGTTTTGAAGAGGCGCTCCGGAAGAAGAACATTCCCTACCGGATCTACGGGGGACTCTCCTTCTATCACCGGAAGGAGATCAAGGACGCGATCGGCTACTTCCGGCTAATCGTGAACCCGGGCGACGAGGAGGCGTTCCGGCGGGTGATCAACTATCCCAAGAGGGGAATAGGCGACACCACCGTGGGCAAGATATCGGTCGCGGCGCAACAACACGAAACGAGCCTGTGGAATGTGCTTGCCACGCCACTGGAATACAACCTCGACGTGAATAGTGGCACCGCGAGGAAGATGGCCGACTTCCACGAGATGATCAGTGGCTTCATCGAGAAGAGCAAGACGATGGACGCGTTCGAGCTGGCTCAAGAGGTGATCAGCGCCAGCGGGATCGCCAGCGAAGCGTACAACGACCTGACTCCGGAGGGGATGAGCCGGGCAGAAAATATCCAAGAGCTACTGAACGCGATCAGCGAGTTCGTGTCGACCCGCCAAGAGGAAGGGAACGAGGAGGTCTCGCTGGTGCATTTTCTATCGGAGGTATCGCTGCTTAGCGACCAAGACACCGACAAAGATCCCGAGAGCGAGCGGGTAACCCTGATGACGGTGCACGCGGCAAAGGGGCTTGAGTTCGACCACGTGTTCGTGGTGGGCATGGAGGAAGATCTTTTTCCCTCCTCCATGGCACGATTTGAAGCACGGGGACTCGAGGAGGAACGGCGACTATTTTACGTGGCCATCACCCGCGCCAGAAAAACATGCACCATCACCCATGCAAAGAGCCGGTTCAAGAACGGGCAGACGAATGCCGCGTCAAGAAGCCGGTTCCTAGAGGATATCGATCCTTCGTACCTCTTGATGGACGAGCCTCGAAGGGGAGCGTCCACTCGAGAAGAGACAAGCGACAGCTTCTGGGGCTCCATGCGGGAGAAACGACTACAACGCGCGGGGAGTGAGGAAAGGCAGCGAGGCGAGGAAAGAGAAGGAAGATACGGGAGCTTAAAAAGCCAACCCGCGGGAAAGAAGATGACACCGGTTGGCAGAAGCGGTTCCGCGCTACCCCTCTCCAAAGAAGCACAGGCATTACAGGAAGGAGACGTCATCGAGCACGAGCGGTTCGGCAGGGGAGTCGTTGCCTCTATCGAAATGAGCGGCAACGACCGGCGGGCCTTCGTGGAATTCGACTCCGCCGGCAAAAAGCAACTGCTGCTCAAGTTCGCCAAGTTCACCATCGTGGGGTAAAGTGATAGTAACAGTTAAACCCAGCGACTTCCACTATTTCGTGACCCACACACGATTCACAAGCTATCTGATAAATAACTCGCTTCGCTCAAACAGCTTATCAGATTGCGCTTATTTCATCGAGTGGGTACCCACGAAATAGTTATAGGTCTTAGTTTTAACTGTTACTATAAATGTTATGATATAGTATAAACGAAGCGTGAACGGGCTATAATTCGAGCAGTTGCTTTTCGGGGCTACCCCCTACATACAGCATGCCGGTGGGATTCTCCAACAATTGTTTCACGCGAACCAGAAAACTGACCGAATCCTTGCCATCAATCACGCGATGGTCGTACGACAACGCCACGTACATCATGGGCCTGATCACCACCTGCCCGTCTATGGCGACAGGACGTTCAATGATGTTATGCATGCCCAAGATGGCCGACTGTGGGGGATTAATCAGCGGGGTAGATAGCATGGAACCAAAGATGCCGCCATTGGTCACGGTGAACGTGCCACCCGACATCTCCGGGATAGACAGCTTCCCCTCGTGGGCTTTTTTAGCCAGGTCGGCAATCACACGCTCGATCTCCGCCAACCCCAGACTCTCCACGTTGCGCACCACCGGCACCATCAACCCTTTGGGAGCACTCACCGCCACCGAGATATCCACGTACTCATACGTCACCAGGTTCTCCCCCTCTATCATGGCATTCACCTGCGGAAACTCTTGCAGGGCAACGGAACACGCTTTCAAGAAAAACGACATGAAGCCGAGCTTGATACCATGTGCCTCCACGAATGCACTTTGATGCTTCTTCCGGATATCCATGATGGCCTGCATGTCCACCTCGTTGAAGGTGGTGAGCATGGCCGTTTCGTTCTTTACCGACACCAGCCGCTCGCTAAGCTTCCTACGCAAGGAGCTTAACCGGCTGCTTTTCGTCGTGCGACTGGCCGCTTTCTTAAAGCCTTCCCCGCCGCGCGTAGATGCTTCGCCTGGAACATTCGATGCTTCGCCTGGAACGCTCATCGAAGCCTCCACGTCTTCTCGCTTCAAGCGCCTTAACCCGCTAAGCACGTCGTCGACCGACAAGTCGTGTGACTCCATCACCTTCTTCGCGAGCGGGGTGATCTTCACCTTGTCGTGCCCCTCGGTTCCATTTTCGCCCGGAACAACGCTCTCTTGGGTATCTCCCCTGCCGGCCATGTTTTCTGAACTACTCTCCCTCGTGCCGGTCGTACCTTCCGGATGTTCCTCCCCCATATCGGCCGTCTCCTTGTCTTCCCCCTTGTCGTGAGCCGGGGCGGGTTCAGTAGACTTGCCGGCTTCTTCCACGGAAGGTTGAGACGTGTCACTTGATCCCGCCGGAGCCGGTTGGGGAGCACCTCCCGCTTCCACCGAGGTGTCGATGGTACAGGCTATTGACCCCACTTCCAACATGTCCCCTTCGGCTGCTTTGAACGAGATCTTCCCGCTCTCTTCTGCCACCAGCATCAGCGTAGCCTTGTCGGATTCCAGCTCCGCGATTTCGGTATTCTTTCGGACCGAGTCGCCCTCCTTCACAAGCCAACGGGAGAGTTCCACTTGGGTGATGGATTCGCCCGGACTGGGTATCTTAATTTCGATGATTGCCATATATTTTTCAGCGTGATTTAATTTTCATTTATTTGAAGGCTTCCGCTATGATAGCCGCTTGGTTGATCTTGTGCAATGCGGTAAGCCCTTCGGCGGTGACTCCACTGGCAGGGCGGCCAATCACCCGCGCAAGCTGGTTGCCAATCTGCTGTTGCATAAAAACGGCGGCACCCATGTTCAGGGGCTCTTCTTGCACCCAGAAAAATTCTGTTTCCGTGGGGTACGTCTTCAAAATTTCCATGAGTTGTTTAGCGGGAAAGGGGTAAAGCTGCTCCATCCGGATGATGGAGACATCATGCCGTTTTGCCTCGGCGCGTGCTGCAACCAGTTCGTAGTAAAGCTTACCACTACACAAGAGCACCCTTGTCACCTCGCTTGGGTTGGTCTCTTCGTCTGCCATCACCTCCCTGAAATGCCCCTCCGTGAAATCGGCGAGGGTTGAAACGCACGCGGGATGGCGCAACAAGCTCTTGGGGGTAAAGACTACCAGCGGTACCCGGATGGGACGGTGCAACTGACGGCGAATCACGTGGAAAAAGTTGGCCGGGGTGGTGCAGTTCACCACCTGTAGGTTGTAATTACCACACATGGTCAAGAACCGCTCCACTCGTCCACTGGAATGTTCGGCGCCCTGTCCTTCATACCCGTGCGGCAGCAGCATGACCAGTCCCGACCGCAAGCCCCATTTCTCTTGCCCGGAGGCGATGTACTGGTCCACGATCACCTGCCCCACGTTATAGAAGTCACCAAACTGAGCCTCCCAAATGGTGAGCCCGTTGGGCAGCCCCAACGAGTAGCCATACTCGAACCCGAGCACGCCATACTCGCTCAACAACGAGTTATAGACCCGCACGGGCTCTTGAGGTACCCCAAGGTTCTTTAGCGGGAAGTACTTCTCCTTCCCGTCTTCAGTGATGATCTCGGCATGCCGATGCGAGAAGGTGCCTCGTTCCGAATCTTGGCCGCTCAACCGCACGGGGTGCATCTCGCTCGCGAGTGACGCGTACGCCATCAACTCCCCCATCGCCCAGTCGTAAGAGTCAGACTTGATCATATCTGCCCGCTGGGCGAACAGACGATTCACTTTGTTAAAAAACTTCTTATCTTCCGGCAACGTCGTGATGCTTTTCGCAAGGGAAAGGAACAGCTCCCTGGAGATTGCGGTCTTGGCAGGACGTTCGTAGTCGATGGGTTCAGGGAACTCAATGGCACGGCTTTTCTTCCCGAGGAATGGCTGCAGGTGCAGGGGATTAGTCCCTGTCGAAGCCTCGTACGCATCTTCCAATACCTGATAAAACTTCTCTACCTTGGCATCAAACGCCTCCCGGGTAATCACGCCCTCCTCAATCAATTTCTCGGCATAGATATCCCGCGGGTTCTTATGTTTCGCGATGATATCATATAACTCGGGCTGGGTAAAACGGGGCTCGTCTCCCTCATTGTGACCGTACTTGCGGTAAGATAGCAGGTCGATAAACACGTCGATATTAAACTTCTGGCGAAACTCCAACGCCAACTTGGCAACATACACCATTGCCTCCACGTCGTCACCATTCACGTGAAAGACGGGCGACTGCGTGACCTTGGCAATATCGGTGCAATAGGTGCTGGAACGGGCTTGCAGGTAGTTGGTGGTGAATCCCACTTGGTTATTGATCACGATATGGATGGTACCGCCTGTCTTGTACCCGTTAAGCTTGGAGAACTGGATGGTCTCGTACACCACCCCTTGGGCGGCGATGGCCGCGTCGCCGTGCACCACGATCGGCAACACCTCGTCGTACTCGAAGTCGTGTTCGTTCTCCAACATGGCGCGCGCGATGCCTTGCACCACGGGCCCCACCGCTTCCAAATGCGACGGGTTGGGTGCCAAGCTGATAGATACAGAACGGCCCTCGTAGTCGAAGGTATTGTTATAGCCAAGGTGGTACTTCACGTCGCCATATTTTATCTCCTCCTCGTAGTTTTGCGCGTTAAACTCTTTGAACACCTGGGAGTAGGGCTTTTTCATCACATTGGTGAGCACGTTCAGCCTACCCCGGTGGGCCATTCCCATCACCACCTCGTTCACGTCGTACTCGCCGCCCCGGGCAATAATGGCATCCAACGCCGGGATAATCGACTCGGAACCTTCCAACGAGAAGCGCTTCTGACCCACGAACCTCTTGTGGAGATAATCTTCAAAACCGGACGCTTCTATCAAGCTATCGAGTATCCGCAGCTTTTTCTCCTTGCTGTATACCTCCCTGTTCCCGGTACTCTCCATCCTGTTTTGCAGCCACTGTACAATCTCCGGCTTGGTCAGGTAACGGTATTCTACCCCTATAGAGGAGCAATAGGTCTGCTCCAGACGCGCGATAATCTCGCGCAGGGTTACCTTCCCCAGGCCGATCTCTTTCCCTGCCTCGAACCGGGTATCAAGGTCCTTCTCCGAAAGGTTAAAGTTTTCAATGGCCAAGCTGGGTGAATAACTGCGTCTCGTGCGCACGGGGTTGGTCTTGGTGAACAGGTGTCCGCGCCGCCGGTAACTCGTGATGAGCCGCATGACCTCCAGCTCCTTGGGAGAGTGTGTCAACGCGCCGTTCGTCTCGTGTGGTTTAATCGGGAAACGGGTAACGGCTAAGTCAAATCCTTGAAAAAAATACCGGAAACTCTCGTCCACGCTACCGGGGTCTTCCTTGTACTGCTTGTACAAGGCTTCGATGGCCCCGATATCCATCGCCTCTAGTTCAATATTGGCATTCATCGGTCAATTCTCTCTTTTTTATCTATAAAGGAATGGGGGGAGAAAAAGTTCACTGAAGTTAGACTTTTTCTTGTCATGGCATAATACAAGTAAACTTGTCTTCTGCTCATTTGACTTAGCGAAAAAGTTCATTTGCAATAGACTTTTTCTCGCTATGGCAAAATTCAAGCAAGCTTGATTTTGCTCATATAGCTTGGCGAAAAAGTTCACTGTCTCGCGAAAAAATGCTATTTTTGCGTCGAAACCACAAGATAACAAGAAAATCATAATAAATAGCTATTCAATGACAAAAAGTGCTTTACAAATTGCAAGGGCAAGCTACGTGCCCAAAATGCCCGAGGCCTTAAAGGGCCATGTACAAATCGAGCAAGGGGCTGCCACGGAATCGGTACGCGATCAGGAGGAAATACAAAAACTTTTCCCGCTTACCTACGGGATGCCGATCGTGAAATTCGTTCCCTCGTCGGAAGATTCCAGTTCCGACAGCCCCGTGAACGTGGGAGTGATTCTTTCGGGTGGGCAAGCACCTGGTGGACACAACGTGATCGCGGGAATATTCGACGGGATCAAACAACTGAACGCCGATAGTAAACTGTTTGGCTTTATCCTGGGACCGGACGGCCTCATCAACCACAACTATATAGAGCTCACGGCCGATATCGTGGACGAGTACCGCAACACGGGTGGCTTCGATATCATCGGATCGGGGCGGACGAAACTCGAAACCAAGGAGCAGTTCGATAAGGGACTCGAGATCCTGAAAAAGCTGGAGATAAAAGCCCTCGTAATTATCGGGGGGGACGACTCCAACACGAACGCATGCGTCCTGGCAGAGTATTACGCGTCCATCAACGCGGGCGTTCAGGTGATCGGGTGCCCCAAGACCATCGACGGCGACCTGAAGAACGAGCAGATCGAGACCTCTTTCGGGTTTGATACCGCGTGCAAGGTATACTCCGAGCTTATCGGCAACATCCAACGCGACTGTAATTCTGCCCGCAAGTACTGGCACTTCATCAAGGTAATGGGCCGCTCGGCGTCGCATATCGCCTTGGAGTGCGCGTTGCAAACACATCCCAACATTTGCATCGTCTCGGAAGAGGTAGCCGCGAAGGAGCAATCACTGGACGACATCGTGGATTATATTGCCGGGGTGATCGCCAAGCGTGCGGAACAAGGAATGAATTTCGGAACGGTCATTATTCCCGAGGGATTGATCGAGTTTATTCCCGCGATGAAAAAGCTAATCAACGAGCTCAACGATTTCCTCGCGCACAACCAAGAGGAGTATGACCTGGTACGCCGTTCCGGGAAACGCGACTATATCATCAGCAAGTTGTCGCCCGAGAACTCGGCTATCTACGCGAGCTTGCCCGAGAACGTGGCACGGCAACTCACGCTCGACCGTGACCCGCATGGCAACGTGCAGGTATCGCTGATAGAGACCGAGAAGCTGTTGGCCGAGATGGTAAAAAAACGGTTAGACACGTGGGCGAAAGAGGGTAAGTACGTGGGGAAATTTGCCACCATCACCCATTTCTTCGGCTACGAGGGCCGCTGCGCCGCGCCGTCGAATTACGACTCCGATTACTGCTATTCACTCGGCTATACCGCGTCTATGCTCATCGGTGCAGGCAAGACGGGATACATGTCATCGGTACGTAACACTACTTCTCCCGCGGCAGAGTGGATCGCGGGCGGTGTACCCATCACCATGATGATGAACATGGAGCGCCGCCACGGCGAGATGAAGCCCGTGATTCAAAAGGCCATGGTGGAACTGGAAGGGAAGCCTTTCACCTACTTTGAAAGCCAACGTGAAAAGTGGGCTATCGACACCGATTACGTTTACCCCGGCCCCATCCAGTACTTCGGTCCTACCGAGGTATGCGACCAGCCAAGCAAGACACTGCAACTGGAGCAGACAGGCAAGGTCGACCAAGCCTGATTAGCTCATCACGATATATATATCCAAAAGAGAGGGTGAATCACGCGATTCACCCTCTCTCTTTTATGCTATGTATGCTAACCGTATGGTGGTGGCGTGAGGTTAGAAGAAACGGAAACGGTTATCTTCTACTCCCAAGCGATTCTTCAACACCTCTACCGATTGCATTTGCAGGCGATAGGCGTTATTGTTCATCATGTTAATCTTCTGTTCTTCGGCGTCGTATGGCTCCGTGCCTTCCGCCCGGTTAGTGACCTTGGCCACGTACACGCCCATGTTCCCTTTCATGGGGCCCACGAGGGTGTTCAACGGTGCAAAAGCGGAAACCGCGTTGAGCGTAGGCTCGAAACCAACGCCCGTGATGTTGCGCGTGGTGAAGTTCACGAACTGCACCGTGTCTGCCATGCTGTTCATGGCGTCGGCGTACGCGTCGATGGATGCCAAGTCTCTCCCTTCCAGATCGGCGATGATGTGCTCCGCCTTTTTCTGGTTGACCAACTGCATCCGGATGCTCTCCGAAACTTCCGAGAGGGGGGTAGTACCCGCAGGTATCACCTGGTCCACGCGGGCCACGACACGCATGTTCGTCAAGTCGAACTTTCTCACCGCGCCCATCTTTTTTTCGTTGGCAGCCCACGTGATCACTTGACGGGAATTGGGTATTCGTCCCAACGAAAAGTCGTTGGCCGAGAACGACATATTGGGCATTACCATGTATCCTTTTTCCGTTGCCATCTCTGTGAAGTTGGATTCCACATTGTCGGCGGAAACGAACTGGTTTAACTCGTTATCAACATTGTTCGAGGTCTTTTCACTGGGTAGCACGGGCATATCAATCACCGCGAGTTTGAACTTCGTGACGGGGCGTGTTTTTTCCTCTACCTGAAGGATTAGCTGCTGCCCGGGCACCGATAGTTTAATGGGTTCGCCGACCGGTGCGTTAAAAATGGTTCTCACCGTCTCAGCTCCAAAAGAGACCAAGTCGATCTCCCTTGCCCATCCTACATCGCCACCGTTAGAAGCAGGATTCAAGGCGTTGGCTACTTCTGCAAAAGACTCACCCTCTTGGATGGCGTTATAGATACTGTCCACGAACTGGACTACCAAGCTGTCTTGCCCTACCATGGTAGGGGCGGGGACTGACATCATCCGGAGGCGCACCGAGTCGGGCGCCGAAGCCCGGTCCATAAGCCGGAACACGTGAAAAGCGTTGCCTTCGCGGGTAGGACCATACATCTCGTCGATGGAAGCCGTACGAGCAAAATCGAGTTGCGTAGGGGTAAGCATGTTCTCGCCCAGGTATATATCACGGAAAGGCGTCTCCGAGTAATCGGCTACCACGACGGCGGGGTTGGAAGCATCCCGAAGCTGTTCGTACGCGGTACGCGATTCTGCCTCTACTTCCGCGAAGTCCTCGTCACTGGGCACGATCTCTTTCGTGAAATAGGAGATCTTGACCAGTGGCGCTTCCATGCGGTACGCCTTCTTATGCTTGTCGTAGTACTCCTTAATCTCTTTACCCGTCACGGTTGCGACCGAGTCGGGAACAGTAAAATAGTTTTGCATCGCGAAAACGATATCGGCGTTCTGCTGGGAGAGGTCGAAGTGAGTCTTTGCCTCCACGTCGTTTACCACGACCGCGCTCGACAGCAACGAGACATATTTCTCTTCAAGCCGTTGTGTTCTCACCATCTCTTCGATAAACAGCCAGAGCGATTTGTACTGGTTCACTAATGCCTGTTCCTGCGGGTCGGCGCTTGGAATGTTGATGACATTCAAGAACTCGAGCAACGCGGAGCGGCTAAACATACCGGTTTCGGGATCAATAAAGAAGGGAAGCTGTTGCAAGATGGGCGAGATGGCTTCCCCGTGCACCATGTCGTTGATTTCGGCCTTGGAAACAACCAATCCCAACTTCTTTGCCTGGTTGCCAACGAGGCGCTCACGCACCATCTGTTGATAAACCGCTTCCCGAATTTGCGAGGTGGTGTTCTCGTCGAGCGACGATTGCCCGCTCACCATTTTTTGAAATTCCTCGAACTCGGTAATCTTGTCGGCATACTGCTGGGTAGAAATTACTTCCCCGTTTACAACGAACGCCTTGTCTCTCGCTCTTCCTAAAAAAGTGGAACCCGAAGTGAACAAATCTCCTAAAACAAAAGCCGCCAATGCCAAGCCAATTACCACGACCAATAGCGCACCCTTGTCTCTAATCTTCTGTAAAGTAGCCATTTATCAGTTTGTTTGTATTTTTTAACCGTTAAAAAATAAATTCGTGCAAATAAGGGCACGAAGATAGCAAAAATAAAGCAGATAAGTTATATTTTTTTTAAAAAAGTACCCGTGAGCTGCCTTACACGGTCGCCCCGTTACCCTTTTGTCCTCCAATGATTAGCCGCACTACTTCTATTTTCCGCGCGGTCACTTTCTGTATCTTGAACGTGTAATCGCCAATGACGATGGTTTCGTATGTTTTCGGGAAGCGGCGGGTATGATGCAAAAGGTATCCTGCCACCGTGGAGTAGTCGTCGGATTCCGGGATATCCAAGCCGTATTGTTCATTCAGGTGGTCAATCTCCACCCGTCCGGACAACACGTACTCGTTTTCTCCTTCTGGTTTCACGAATTTCGATTTCACATCGTACTCGTCTTCGATCTCGCCGAAGATCTCTTCCACCAGGTCTTCCATGGTAACAATACCCGAGGTGCCGCCGAACTCGTCCACCACCACCGCGATGCTCTTGCGTTGCTGCATGAGGTCACTCATCAACTGGTTGGCCTGCATGCTTTCGGGCACAAAGGAGATCGAAGCCACGTTGTTGGTCCAGTCTCCCGGGTTATTAAAAATCTCCCACATGTGGATGTAGCCCACGATATCATCAATATCTTCCTTGAAGACGAGCACGCGAGAGATCCCCGTTTCGATGAATTTCTCTTTCAATGTTTCAAGATCGGTATCGAGGCTCACGGCCACTATCTCGGGACGGGGTATCATGCAATCTCGCAACTTCGTGGTGGTAAAGTCGAGCGCGTTTCGGAATATTTTCACTTCGGAATCCACCTCTCCCTCCTTCGCCATGTCATCGATACTCCTCTTCACGTACGCGTCCAAGTCAACTTTACCATAAGTCTGCACACCGGAGCGCGTGGGACGTACGCCAAACAGCGTCAGGATGCCTTTCGATAGCATCGCGAAGGCCCGGGCAACGGGATAAAGCAGCACGTGAAAAAGGAAAGCGGGCAGCGCGAAGACACGCACCCATAAGCCGGCATCTTTCTTGAAAATGATTCGCGGTATAAATTCATCGACCAATATTAACACCACGGCCACGAAAACAATCACGAGCAGTAAAACCCACCCGTCGGCAACTCCCGGTTGAAACATGCGGTCTTGTGCAACGCCCAGGGTAAAATAAACAAACAAGACCAACACCATCACCTTGGCTACCGCGAGCGTGGCTAAAAACTGTTGAGGATGCCCGTAGAGGGTGTTCAACATGAAGTTATACGCTCCCTTCTCTTTTTTAGTAACCGCGTAACGAAGTTTATCGGATGCAACGAAAGCAACCTCCATCCCCGAAAAGAAGAGAGACACCAACGGGAGAGCAATCCACCATCCTATTTCAGCTGATCCTGCCATCACGTTTGATTTTCGTCCTTCCCCGCGGGAAGATCAGGTGAATCACCTTCGCGGGTAGCAGGTGATTCAATAACTGCAGGAGCGGGTGACTCATCATCCGGCGAGGCCGGTACGGGGGCATCCAGCGAATCGGTAGCCTGGGCATTTCCAGGCTGTTCCACGAAAGGAAAGCGAGCGTCACGCGGACGGAAAATACGATAGTTGGTCATCTGCTCGTTCGATTCAAACCCGTATCCTTTCAACCGGGATTCTTGGCGCTCTATCTCGATATAGGCATCCGAATAGACCTTTCCATTCTTTTGGTCCCAGTAAAGTTCGTCGCTATCGAATTTCTCTCCTTCCATATTCTCCACGTGCACGTTCTTTTTTAGCTTCCAGAGGTCTTTCTCGGTGTAGTACCACGCGGTGTCAGCCTCCACGGTAGCTTCAATCTCGAAATCGGGAGTGAATCGCTCCAAGTACAGACCTTCCGGGAAGTACCAGTAGGGTTCCTTTGCTTTATCGAAGACCATCCACACGTCGTACACCATCTTGTACCGCGTGATGCCGGAGTCAGAAACCAACTGCGTGGCAGAATCGGTGATCAAGGTAGGGACCTGTTCGGGGTCGTAGCTAAAGGCAACCAGTCCTTCATTTTTATCCTTGCACGAGAAGAAAAAAAGCGCCGTGACAACTGCCACGAGAGCAGTTGTCAGGCGCCGGTAATAGGGTATATGGCGTTGTTTTTTTAACATTACCGCAATCTCACCACGGTACTCTCACCGATCCAGCCAGGGATAAATACCGTTTCTCCGGCTTTAATTCCCATCATGAACGCGGTCTCGGTATCCATGAACCTTGCAGAGTAGTTATTTATAAGGCTATTTGCCTTATTTGCCACGCTGGGGTCCACCGAGCGCGCTCTTTGCAATTTGTCCACCGCGGCGAGGTAAACCAGTCCCGCTTTCTCCGGTTCGGAGAAGATAGAGTTCGCCGAGGTGGCATATAACTGGGCAATCAAGATGTAAGCTTCGCCGTTGTTAGGGTTGTATTTTAACGCGTCGTTGGCTGCTTGCCTTGCACGGGCAAAATTACGTTGGTTTGAAAAGATGCCCGCGAGCTGCATCATGTAGTCGGAGGCTTTATTTTTATCGGTTTCCAGTTCGGCAGCTTCGGAGTAGTACTTCACGGCCGTCTCGTAATCCTTATCCCGCAGGCTTTTGTTAGCTAGTCCCAACGCGGCATTCGCGGAGGGTTCTAACTGGTGGAGGTATTCTGAAGCGGTAAAATAGAGCTCGCTATCGCTACAGCCTACCGAACCTAACGCGTTAATCACTTCGGAGAGGAACGCTTTGTCGCCCTTGTTCGGCTCTACCTTATCGGCATAATACTCGGTGAGGGTTTCACAGTCCCCGGCACCACTATTGACAAATCCTTTCACGATTCCCTCTTTCACCATCGTGAGGTAGTCGGCACTCGCTTGGTCGTTCCCGCTGGTCGCGTTGGCGATGGCTTGATCCACGTATCCCGTCACGGTAAAATAATCGGTGATGTACTGGTCTTTTTGGGTGTTATCGGCCAAGTAGCGGCTCAGTGAGGCAACCATAAGGTAAGAGTACGCGTCCAGCGGGTACATTTTATCTTGCATCTCGCCTACCGCTTCATTCAGCCAGTCGTAAATCACTTCCGTCTCTGCCTGTTCGCCCATCATCTCCATGTAGTCGTACGTCTTGTACGCCAAGATAGTACCTTTGGCATCGTCATCCCCAAAGTAAATCAGTCGCTTGTCGTATATATCTTTCACTTTGTCGATATACTCTTGCTTCTTGACGGGGTCGGCCTCATTTTCGAAAAGAGCTTTGAAGATCCGGGGACCATATATAAAGGTATTCTTGCTGGCTGCAGGGCAATTTTCGTACACGGCATTCCAAGGTCCCAGTGCTTCGGCATACGCTTCGGCCTTTGCCGAGGTTTGCATGAGGCTCAGGTTGACGCGGCACTGCACGCTGTCTTCACCATGCCCGTAGGGTGCATTCACCGGGTCATACCCGGCTTTTTGGGCACTGACCCCGGCTATCATCGCGATAGCCATTATTCCCGATAATAGTAACTTTCTCATATTCCTTGATGTTTTATTAGTTATTCCATACTTGCAATTCTTGGAACTTGGACAAATTGATAAAAGGAAAGTTTAATTCCCGCTTTCTTCTTTTCTTTATTATTGCCCTGCTTGTTTCCCTCTCGCGATACCGATGATGCCGATAGACAGCAACATTGCACGTGCCTGAGAACGCCTGTCTTAGTCGAATTGCCGCTTAAAGAACCAAAGCTCGTTGACATTCATACTGACAGATATTTTAAACATGTCTTGGCTTATCATGAAATCGGTATCGGGCTGTTGCTTCGAATAGCCAAAACCTATATTGAGCATTGATAAGCGTCCGGTCCTTAGGTCGTGCATGGGCAAACCGAGTCCCACCGTTACGCCATACTCTCGAAAACTGCCCACCCCGATCCTTTCTGCTTCGCTATCATTCGGGTTAAACACGTTCGCGTTGGCATACGAGTTGCTATACGAGAGCCCTCCCCTGAAGCGGACACGGTGAAAAAAATTCGGGCTATAGGGGTCAATCACGTATTCTATTCCGGCATTCAGGCGATAGCCGTTATTAAAACGCTCGTCGTTACCAAGATCATCAAGAACGGCCGGGTAAGGAGTTTCCTTCCACGTTTGGTATGTTCCGTCTACTCCCACCAACAAGCGGGTGGTCTGGTAAGTCATCCCGGCTCCGAACGTGTGCGGCAGCCCGAACTCGGCACCTCTCAGGGTGTCGCTCGTCAACGCCTGAGACGGCGGGAGCCCGGGGGTTTGGTAGGGATCACTCGTGTACAACAGTCGAGAGGGATTCACATCGGCTTTGGTTTTTAGTTCCGGCGCGTAGACTGCCCCGAAGGTAACCGATCGGGTACGGTCGAGGGGATAGGTGAGTTGAACGCCGAAATCGTACTTGAGTTCACGGATGGAATACATGTGCTTTGTTTCCGTCACCAACGCGGACGTGGTAAGCGGTGCAACCACGCTACTGTGCGAAAAATTCCCAAACAGGTACGAGAGGTTGGCACCAACGGATAGATTTTTGATCGGTTCCCAGGCGACTCCCCCGTATACTTGACTCAATCCCCCCGTTCCGCGATAAGTCTCCAAGTATTGTATATTCGATAACGAACGGGCCGTACCAAAATTGTAGCCCACCTTCGAATAGGGAAGCAAGCCGATACTCGCTCCCACGTTGCGGATCAATGGAAATTGAATGGCCACGTAATCGAGGTTACCGTTGTAAAAGTCACGATGGGGATTCACCCCGTCGCTCATGCGAGCCATGTGCCCGGAGATGCCGAAATCGAAGATAAACGTGAGTGAATCCAGTTCCGAGTAGGAAGCGGGGTTCCCGGGGTTCACGTGCTGGCTTCTCCTTAGCCCGTAGCTAAGCCCCCCCATCGCGTCGGAAGCACCCACCGATGGATTCGATAGCAGGCCGTAGCCATACCTCCCGTACGGGGAATTGGATCCTACTTGTTGAGCAAAAATTACAGGGGTAATCGTGAGAAGAGTGAACAACAACAAGAGACGTTCTTTCCTAATATTCATCTGTATCGATATATAGACCAGCCGTGAGCGACTTTGCTTCATAATAAATTAAGTTTACAAAGATGAGATATTTTCGCGATGCCACCAACAAAGATATCTCGCCATCGTGTTAAAAAGATTAAAGTTTAATGATTATAAACGATTGACAGTCTACGGCTGCTTGTTTATCAAGCGCTATAATTTATATTGATTGTAAGAAACCACTTCCTGCAACGGTTTGCGTTTTTTGGGACGCAAGGGTTGAATACTGTACCCAATAGCAATATCGAGCCACACCCTCTTCGTGTCGGGGATGGATAGGAGCGAACGCATCTTCGGCTCGTTGAACCATCCCAAGATACAAGAACCCAATCCTTCAGCGTGGGCTGCCAGCACGATATGGGCAGCGATGATGCCCAAGTCCATCTGGGCGTAATCTTTCTGCTTCACCCAGCCTCCTATCCCGGAAGAAAGGTTTACCTTCTCCTCCACCAGCACGATATGCACCGGGGCCTGTTTCGTGAAGTGGTTCATTCCCAACGCCCGAGCGGAAGTGGCATCGGCCACCTTGTTCTTTAGGTCCGGATCGTCAACCACGATCAGGTGCCAAGGTTGCGCGTTGCAGGCCGAAGGGGCCAGTCGTGCCGTCTCCATGATCCGTTCGATTTTTTCTTTCTCTACCGGTCGTTCGGGATCAAAAGCGCGATCGCTCTGCCGGGTAGAGACAAATTCCAGAAAATCCATGTTACTCCTTATCCAGTGCCGCCAACCGGCTGATGTATTTGCCGATGATATCAAACTCCAGGTTCACCACCGTGCCTGCTTGCACCTGGTGGAAATTGGTGAACTCGTACGTGTAAGGGATGATGGCTACCTTGAACGAGTCACGGGTGGGTTCTACCACGGTAAGGCTCACCCCGTTCACGGTAACAGACCCTTTATCCACCGTGAAGTAGCCCTTTTTGGCCATTACCGGATCAAACTCGTGCTCGAAGGTAAAATACCAGCTGCCTCCCGCCTCGGTAACATCCGTGCAGACAGCTGTCTGGTCGACGTGCCCCTGCACGATATGCCCGTCCAGCCGCCCGTTCAGGGGCATGCTACGCTCGAGGTTTACCTTGCTCCCCACTTCGAGGAGCCCCAGGTTCGAGCGGTCCAGCGTCTCGCGGATGGCGGTCACCGTGTAGGTGTCGTCCGCGATAGAGACCACGGTCAAGCAGACCCCGTTGTGCGACACGCTCTGGTCGATTTTCAACTCGTTGGTGAAGGAACACTTCAAGGTAAGGTGCAGGTTATCGCGTTCTCTCGCGAGGCCTACTACCGTTGCCGCTTCTTCTACAATTCCTGAAAACATATTTTTTGATGTGATGATGTGACGATGTGATGATGTGATGATGTAACGATGTGATGATGTGATGATGAAGGGAGGATTACCAAATGGAGGCTCGCTCCTCTTCAGGCAGGTACATCGGGTCGTCGGGTTGAATACCGAATGCCTCGTACCACGCGTCGATATGCGGGAGTGCACCGTCTACCCGCCACTTCCCTAACGAGTGCGGGTCTACCCGCGTGAGGCGAAGGATCTCCGCGTCACGGATGTTCCCGGCCCACAGGTTGGCGTAGCTCAGGAAAAAGCGTTGGTTAGGCGTGAACCCATCCAGTGATTCGCCCTGCCGGGCCTGTTCCGTTTTCTGGAAAGCCTGATACGATACCTGTAGCCCGCCGTGATCGGCAATATTTTCTCCCAGTGTAAACGTGCCATTCGCGTGCACGGTGTCGAGTACCGCGATGTTGTCGAAATAGTCGACCAGCACCCGGGCCCGTTCGTCGAACCGCCGTGCATCGTCTTCGGTCCACCAGTCGGTGAGGTTACCGTCCTTATCGAATTTTCTCCCTTGGTCGTCGAACCCGTGCGTCATCTCGTGGCCGATCACCACCCCGATACCGCCGTAATTAAGGGCATCATCGCCATCCATGTAAAAGAAGGGAGGTTGCAGGATACCGGCAGGAAAACATATCTCGTTGGAAGAGGGGTTATAGTAGGCATTCACGGTTTGGGGCGACATGTACCACTTGTCCCGGTCCACCGGCTTCCCCAGTTCATCGATCATCTCCGCGTAAGCAAATTCTGCAGCGCGCACCCGGTTCTGCCAGTAAGAGTCTCCTTTTATGTCGAGGGAGGTATAATCTTTCCACTTGTCGGGATACCCTACTTTCACGATAAAGGTACCCAGCTTCTCGTGCGCCTTTGCCTTGGTGGCATCGCTCATCCATGGCAGCTGGTCGATTCGCTCGCCAAGAGCCTCGCTCAAGTTATCCACCAGTTGAAGCATCCGCTCCTTTGCCTGGGGCGGGAAATGCTTCTCCACGTAGAGTTGTCCCACGGCTTCGCCCATTGCCCCGTTCACGGCATCGATGGCCCTTCTCCAGCGGGGACGAAGCTCTTTGCTGCCGCTCAAGACCTTGCCGTAGAAGTCGAAGTTCGCGTTCACGAAGTCATCACTCAAGTAGCTGGCGGCGGAGTCAATCACTTTCCAACTGAGGTAGTCCCGCAATGCCTCTATGGGTTCGGAGCCAATAACAGCGATCGCAGCTTTCACCGGCTCCACATGCGACACGTTGAGGCTGTCGATGCCTTTCGCGCCTACCTCCTCGAAGTAGTAGTCCCAATCGAACGGGGCCACGGCTTGCCCGAGGTCGGCCACCGCCATCTTATGGTAGTTAAGCTCCGGCACGCGGCGCATCTCCCTTGTAATATGTGCTTCGGCAAGGGCTGTCTCGATCCGCAGGGTATTAGCCGCGGCACGGCGTGCTTCCTCGCTCGAGTAGCCAGCGTTCCCGAACTGGGTTTCCATCAGCTTCACGTATTTCTCTCGCAACTCCTTCGAATGGTCGTCTTGTAACAGGTAATAATCCCGATCGCCCATCCCGATACCCGCTTGGTACAGGTGCGCGATATTCATCGTGCTGTTCTTATCGTCTGCTCCCACGTAAAAACCGAAAAACGGGTTGGAGGCGTACCGGCTTACAGTGGCTATTAGCCGTATGATCGCTTTTGTATCTCCCGCGGCCGCGATCTCGTCGAGTTGTGCCCGGATAGGCCCCGCTCCGTCGCTGTTCAGTTTCACGCTGTCCATCGCGATTGCATACAGGGCACCCACCTTCTGGGCGTTTGACCCGTCCGGGTGAGTCGTCTCTCCCAGCTCCTGGATCAGGTGCCGGATTTGTTCTTGGTTCTCTTCACGCAGTTGGTCAAAGGAGCCGTAGCGCGCGTGCTCATCAGGGATGGGATTGGCCTCTTGCCACCCGCCCGTGGCATACTGGTAAAAACTCGTGCCGGGGGCAATGGTTGTATCGAGGCTCGAGAGGTCAAGCGTCTCCACCGGCGCCGAAGTCTTCCGCGGTGTACAGTTGATAGTCATTAGTAGGGATAAAACAATGATTGGAAATAATATTCGTTGCATAACAAATTGCTTAAGTTCATGCAAAAGTACAAAATTATTCCATTGTGAACATCATGGATTTCAAACTATGGGGAAAACCGGCAAGCGCGGAATTTGTTTTGCAGTTTCGAATCAACCGCGAGTACAGTTAAACAAATAGATTGGAATGGCAAGGTCACCTGTGGAGATTTATTGATGACAACCTAACAGCAGATTACTCGATCCCCGCGAGTTCTTTTTCTATTTCCCGGTGTATTTTCTCGCTCACCGGCACCAAGGGCAAGCGCAAGACGTTAGCGACCATTCCTTTCAGGTAGAGCATGCACTTCACGCCCGCCGGGTTGCCTTCCACGAACATAAGGTGGAAAAGCCGGTTGAAATCGGCTTCCATTTTTTCGCGCGCACTCCGTGCTTCACCCGCGAGGGCGTTTCTCACGAGCCATGCCATCTCTTTGGGGAACGCGTTCGCGAATACCGAGATCACCCCTATTCCTCCCATCTCTATCACGGAGGTCGTGATGGCATCGTCGCCCGAGATAACGTGGAATCCTTCCGGGGCACCTTCAATGATGGCTTTTATCTGGCTCAAGTCGCCCGACGCCTCTTTAACCGCGACAACATTCGGGCATTCACGGGCAATCCGCACGGTGGTCTCTGCCGTCATGTTCACCCCTGTCCGGCCCGGCACGTTATAGAGCACGATGGGCAGCGGGGAATGCTTCGACAAGGTTTTGTAATGCTGGAAAAGCCCTTCTTGCGTGGGTTTATTATAATAAGGTGTAACCGACAGGATAGCACTCACCCCGGTGAAGTCGGCAGTTTTCAGTTCTTCTACCAACGCGGCGGTATTGTTTCCTCCCACCCCAACCATTACCGGCACCCGTCCGGCAGTTTGTTCGACAATACGCCGAACCACCACTGTTTTCTCTTTATCTGAAAGAGCGGGCGTTTCGGCGGTAGTGCCCAGGGCTACAATATAATCGGTTCCATTCTCCAGTTGGTACTCCACCATCCGGGAGAGGCCATCGAAATCAATGGAATTATCTTCTTTGAAAGGAGTAATTAATGCCACCCCCAGGCCTTTTAAATCAACTTTTGACATGAAACAGCGCGTTTTATCTTGCAATTTATTTCCAAAATCTCTATTTATCGAGCAAAATGAATCTATATCGCGAAGTTACACATTTTTCGAAGAGTACCGCAATGATGGGTATTAAAATTAGCACTACGCGACCATCGGCAGTTTTTGCCATGACGAGCGAATATCTATGTTAGTAATGAATATTCGCGTTAAGTCAGATGAGCAAAGCCGAGCTTGCTCGAGTTTTGCCATGACG
>ERZ1032852.48-NODE-48-length-33234-cov-12.809337_pt1 | contig 33234 bp, 24 predicted proteins | sample MGYA00516689_ERZ1032852 | MGnify/ENA primary metagenome ERZ1032852 (study PRJEB33719, sample SAMN04262499) | wastewater metagenome | biome: rural village; feature: composting latrine chamber; material: composting feces with ash | place: El Salvador | collected...
CAAGATATTCTCCTAAAAAATATGTAGTTTTGTGTGTTGACTAATAATCAATAGTAACAATAAGTTTTATTATAGTAATAAGACTGAGATGAAAAAAAAGATAATTCTATCATGAGTATCTTTTAATTATATTTTATTTAACAATAATCTTAAACTATGGCAGTAATTAAACCATTTCGTGGCGTACGTCCGCCCAAGAAATTTGTATCGCAAGTTGCATCACGTCCTTACGACGTTTTAAACTCTGAAGAAGCTCGTGCTGAAGCAGCTGGAAATGAAAAGTCTCTTTATCGAATAATTAAACCTGAAATTGATTTTCCTGTTGGGAAAGATGAGCACGATGCAGACGTATATGAGAAAGCAGTTGAGAATTTCCATATGTTTCAACGTGAAGGTTGGCTAGTACAAGACGAGGAGGAGCTTTATTATATTTATGCACAAACAATGAACGAGAAAACCCAATATGGATTGGTAGTTTGTGCACATGTAGACGACTACATGAGTGGAAAAATAAAGAAGCATGAGTTGACTCGTAAGGACAAAGAAGAAGACCGAATGAAACATGTGCGAGTGAACAATGCAAATATTGAACCTGTGTTTTATTCTTATCCGGAGAACGAAGAAATCAATAAAATTGTTGAGAGAGTTATTGAACAAAAAGCAGAATACGACTTTGTATCGGAAGATGGTGTAGGGCATCATTTTTGGCTAGTTTCTGATAAGAAAGATATTGACAAAATAACTGAAATATTTGCATCTTTCCCCGTAATGTATATTGCAGATGGCCATCATCGTTCTGCAGCTGCGGCATTGGTAGGAGCAGAGAAGGCTGCGCAAAATCCTAATCACACAGGAAATGAGGAGTATAATTACTTTATGGCAGTTTGCTTTCCTGATAATCAATTAACTATTATTGATTACAATAGAGTAGTTACTGATTTAAATGGGTTGACACCTGATGAGCTATTAGAAAAACTAGAGAAAAATTTTGAAATAGAGCCAACAGGAACAGAAATTGTGAGACCAAAAGCTTTGCATAATCTCTCTATATATGTTGACGGCAAAGCATACAACCTAACTGCAAAGCCTGGAACATATGATGATAACGATCCTATAGGGCAGTTGGACGTAACTATTACATCTAACCTGATACTTGATGAGATTTTGGGAATAAAAGACCTTAGAACAGATACACGTATAGATTTTGTAGGTGGTATAAGGGGCCTTGGTGAGCTTAAAGAGCGCGTTGATAGTGGCGAAATGGCTTTTGCTATGGCACTATATCCTGTTACTATGAAGCAATTGATGACAATTGCAGACACTGGTAATATAATGCCACCAAAAACCACATGGTTTGAACCTAAATTAAGATCAGGTTTGGTTATACACAAGTTAGACTAAGTTTTTTCTAAACAAAAATAGCTAAACATCACACATATAAAATCTATATGACTATCATGGTTTTTATGACAAGTTTAAAAGTGTGGTGTTTAGCTTTATTTTTATATAAATGAAATAAAGATAATCACTTCATTAAGGGAAAATAGTGAGTCTGCTCTTTTTCACCTAAAGCTTATCCGAATATAATAAAAATAAACGAATTGAAAGATGAACCTTGTAAATGTGATAAAACAGGAAACTGATGAGCTCTTCTCAGAAGTAGTAGGTCATTATCGCTATTTGCATCAGCATCCAGAGCTCTCTTACAAAGAGAAAAACACAAGTAAATATATTACAAGTTTTCTTGATGCTGAAGATGTTTCGTATCGTAAAAATATTGGGGGTTTTGGTATCCTAGCAAAGGTGAAAGGCGAGGCTTTTGAGTCAACTAGAGAGATTGCCTTGTGTGCTGATATGGATGCACTGCCTATTGAAGAAGAGAACGATGTTGCTTATAAATCAGTAAACAAAAAAGTAATGCATGCTTGCGGTCATGATGCACAGGTAGCGTCATTGATGGGAGCGGTAAAGCTGATTAATAAGCATAAAAAGGATTTTGGAGGAACAGTTTTATTTGTTTTTCAACCCGCAGAAGAGCAATCACCAAGCGGAGCTTTCGAAATGTTGAGAGATGGAGTTTTTGTAGACCACAATCCTGAGTTTGTTGTAAAACAGCATGCATATATAGATTTACCCGCTGGAATGATTGCTTTTCAATCGGGTGTTATTATGGCTTCGGCTGATGAAGTGCATGTAAAGGTGAAGGGTCAGGGTGGGCATGGAGCTTTGCCTCATGAATTAAACGACACTGTGCTTGCTGCCTCAAATATTGTTATTGCAATGCAACAAGTGGTGAGTCGTAGACGTAATCCATTTAACCCAATGGTTCTATCTTTCGGAAAGTTTATTGCTGATGGGGCAACTAATGTGATTCCCGATGTGGTCTCTCTTGCAGGATCATTGCGTTGCATGGATGAACAGGAGAGGCAAAAGATGCTTAAAATAATTCCTGAAATAGCAACTTCTGCAGCTGCAGCATATGGTTGTACATGCGAAGTGACTATTCCAGAAGGATATCCTTGCACAGTTAACAGTAAGAATATAACCAATCAAGTAAGAGAGATAGCAATAGAGTTTGTAGGCGATACCAATGTACATGAATTTCCTAAACGAATGACAGCAGATGATTTTGGATTCTTTACTGAGAAGTATCCATGTTGCTATTATCGTTTTGGAGTAGCAAATGATAGTAAAGCAGGCAAACTCCATACATCAACGTTTCTTATAAATGAGGATGCACTTCGTTCATCTACCGCACTATTTGCACTTTTATCCTTAAAAACATTAAGCGGTTAACGTTAAAATACTACTATTGTGGTAATTAACTCAAATAAATCGTTATTTTTGTAATATAGATTTAGTTATACATTAAAAAACACAGATATGAGTCGCCATGAATTAGATGAACTAGATGGAAAAATATTAAAGCTTATTGTAAACAATGCGCGTATTCCTTTTTTGGAAGTAGCCAGAGAGTGCAATGTTTCAGGTGCAGCCATTCATCAGCGTGTTCAAAAACTTACAAAAGCAGGTATATTAAAAGGGTCTGAGTTTATAGTTGACGTAGAGAAAATGGGCTATTCTACGTGTGCATATATTGGACTGTTTTTATCGCAAGCAGATAGTTATAACGAAATTGTTACTGCACTTGAAAAAGTTCCACAGGTAGTTGAGTGTTATTATACTACAGGTAAATATGATCTTTTAGTAAAAGTATATGCTGAGAACAATCAAAAACTACTGCAATTTATTCAAGAAAAGATAATGCCACTAGGCTTGGCACGTACCGAAACATTGGTGTGCTTAAAAGAGTCTATAAAAAGAAAATTACCTATTCCCACTATTGAATAGTGAGAGCTTACAATTATAAATAGCTATAATCAAATAGAGCAGATTTGTTGCAAGTAATTTATTTTTTTGGATCATTAGTTTTGTGAAAAATGTCGATAGCAGAAAAAAGATCAATAATCCTTTTTCTGCTATTCTCATTTTACAAGACCTCCATTCTACAAATAATCCAAAAAATTATTTTTAATATAATATGACTACACGACGTGATTTTTTAAAGAAAAGCACACTTGGTTTAGCTGCATTGGCTTTAAGCCCCTCATGGGCAGCAGAATCATTGCAAAGAAATAGTGCAAATAGGAAATATATTTCTCAACGCCCTCCTTTGAATAAGCGCAACTTTAACTCAAAAGCAGTTGAAGATACTATCAAAAGAATCAAATCAAAGATTAAAGACCCAAAATTGGCTTGGATGTTTGAGAATTGCTTACCTAATACAATTGATACCACGGTTAGATTCTCGATGCGTGATGGAAAACCGGACACATTTGTTATAACAGGTGACATTGATGCTATGTGGCTTCGTGACTCATCTGCTCAAGTTTGGCCATATCTCCAATTGGTTAACCACGACTGGGCTTTAAAACAGATGATTGCAGGTGTAATAAATAGACAAACTCAATGTATTCTTATTGATCCTTATGCCAATGCATTTAATTCAAAGCCACTACCTGATGGTCGCTGGATGAATGATACAGGTATGAATCCAATGCTTCATGAACGTAAATGGGAGATAGACTCTCTTTGTTATCCCATTCGTTTAGCATACAATTACTGGAAGAAAACATCTGATACCTCAGTGTTTGATTCTGATTGGAGAAAAGCTATGACATTGGTTGTTCAAACCTTTAAGGAGCAACAACGTAAAGATGACCTAGGTCCATACAATTTTTTGCGCATGACTGATAGAGCACTCGACACAGTGCCCAACATGGGTTATGGACATCCAGTTAAACCTGTAGGACTTATTGTATCTACTTTCCGTCCATCTGATGATGCTACAACCTTTGGTTTTTTAGTGCCATCCAATCTTTTTGCTGTTATTTCATTGCGTCAATTAGCAGAGATATCAAATAATGTGATGTTGGATTACCCCTTTGCAGAGGAGTGTCTTGCTCTTGCTGATGAAGTTGAAAGGGCTCTAAATAAATATGCTATTGTGGATCATCCTACAAGAGGAGAGATTTATGCATTTGAAGTGGATGGTTTTGGTAATGCTTATTTTATGGATGACGCCAATATTCCTAGTCTATTGGCAATGCCTTACTTAGGAACAGTTGATAAAAACGACCCAATTTATAGAAATACTAGAAAGTTTGTATTGAGCAGTGATAATCCTTATTTTTTTAAAGGTGCAGCAGGCGAGGGTATTGGTGGACCTCATATTGGTTATGATATGATTTGGCCCATGAGTATTATTATGCGTGCCATGACTAGTACAAATGATGAGGAGATTAAATATTGTGTAAAAATGCTCCGTAATACTGATGCTGGCACAGGCTTTATGCATGAGTCATTTCATAAAGATAATCCTGAAAACTTTACGCGCGAATGGTTTGCATGGGTAAACACTCTGTTTGGAGAACTTGTAATGAAGTTAGAGAAAGAGAATAAATTTGAACTATTGAATATTTAAAAACGCAAATAAATGGGTAATTCGAAATATATTATAGCTGTTGTATTGATGCTATTCTTATCTATGATAGAAGCAAACACTAATGCACAAGAAAGTTGTTTAATTAATCAAGAGCCACTAGAATATGTGAGCACATTGGTAGGCACTCAATCGAAATATGAATTGTCGTCAGGTAATACTTATCCTGCTATTGCTCGTCCTTGGGGAATGAACTTTTGGACTCCCCAAACTGGTAAAATGGGCGATGGGTGGCAATATACTTATACCGATGATAAAATTAGAGGCTTCAAACAGACTCATCAGCCGAGTCCGTGGATGAACGATTATGGTCAATTCTCTATTTTCCCTATTACAGGCAAACTTGTTTTTGATGAAGATGAGCGTGCAAGTTGGTTCTCTCATAAAGCAGAGATAGCAAAGCCTAACTATTACAGTGTTTATTTAGCAGACTATAATATAACCACAGAAATTACTCCAACCGAGCGTGCTGCTATCTTCCGTTTCACTTTTCCTAAAACTGACAACTCTTATGTGTTAGTTGATGCATTCGATAAGGGGTCATCTATTGAAATCCTTCCTGAGAAAAATGCTATTGTTGGATACACTACAAGGAATAGTGGTGGAGTACCTCAAAATTTTAAGAATTACTTTGTAATTGTTTTTGATAAACCATTCGGCTATAAAGCTACTGTAACTAATGGCGTGATTAATGAAGAAGTCTTAGTTGCACAAGACAATCATGCAGGTGGAATTATTGGTTTTGCTACACAAAAAGATGAAAAGGTAATTGCTCGTGTAGCTTCTTCATTTATTAGTTACCAGCAAGCGTGGCAAAATCTAAAAGAGATAGAGGGGAAGGACTTTGAGACAGTTAAAAGGGAAGGACGTAACCAATGGAATGATGTGTTGGGAAGGGTAGAGATAGAAGATCCTAATGTAGATAATCTACGCACATTTTACTCGGCACTATATCGCTCTGTTTTGTTTCCTCGCAAGTTTTATGAAATAACAGGTGCAGGTGAAATTGTACATTATAGCCCCTATAATGGTGAAGTGTTATCTGGTTACATGTACACCGATACTGGGTTTTGGGATACGTTTCGTTCACTATTCCCCTTGCTCAACCTTATCTATCCTTCGGTAAATGAGGAGATACAACAAGGACTGGTAAATACTTATAAAGAGAGTGGATTCTTGCCTGAATGGGCTAGTCCAGGTCATAGGGGTATAATGGTTGGTAATAATTCAGCATCAGTAGTTGCTGATGCTTATTTGAAAGGTTTGAAAGGCTATGATATAGAAACACTCTATAAAGCGGTACTGCATGGTACAAAAAATGTGCATCCTACTGTTTCATCAACAGGGCGATTGGGACATGAGTACTACAACACGCTTGGCTATGTGCCGTATGATGTGGGGATTCATGAGAATGCTGCTCGAACACTTGAGTATGCCTACGCAGATTGGACGATATTTAAACTAGCAAAAGCCTTAAACAGACCTCAGCAAGAGGTTGATCTTTTTGCAAAACGCTCACAAAATTACCGCAATCTATATTCGACTGAACATAAACTAATGCGTGGTAGGAACGAAGATGGAACTTTTCAGTCTCCATTTAGTCCTACAAAATGGGGTGATGCATTTACTGAAGGTAATAGTTGGCATTACACCTGGTCGGTGTTTCATGATACGCAAGGACTGATCGACCTGATGGGTGGAAACAAAGAGTTTATAACAATGTTAGACTCAGTGTTTATAATGCCTCCAATTTTTGATGATAGCTACTATGGACATGTGATTCACGAAATAAGAGAGATGCAAATAATGAATATGGGGCAGTACGCCCACGGCAATCAGCCCATTCAGCATATGATTTACTTGTATAATTATGCAGGTGAGCCATGGAAAAGTCAATATTGGACTCGTGAAGTGATGGATAAACTCTACACCTGGGCACCCGATGGGTATTGTGGTGATGAGGACAATGGTCAAACTTCAGCATGGTATGTTTTTTCTGCATTGGGTTTCTATCCCGTTTGTCCAGGAAGCGACCAGTATGTTGTTGGTTCTCCACTATTCAATAAAATTGCAGTAACACTAGAGAATGGTAATCGTATTGAGATAAATGCGCCAAACAACCATCCTTCACGAAGGTATATATCCACTATGAGGCTAAATGGGCAGTACTACACAAAGAACTATCTAACTTTTCAAGACTTGGTGGAAGGTGCAAATATTGATATAGAGATGTCTGAAACACCCAATAGACAGCGAGGTATATCGATGTCAGATTATCCATACTCCTTTACAAATGAAGAATAAGGTGAAAGGAGTTATATAATTTTGATTTGTAATATTTTGAATTAAACCACCGTACTATGTTATATTTGTTTTTAGCAACCCTTTGTAGTGCAACTATTGCATTGATATTTAAATATACCGAAAACTCTAATACTAATAGGTATCTAATAACTAGCTCAAACTACTTTATAGCTTTTGCAACTAGCTTGTTTATGATACTTTATAGTAACTTGTTCTCGGGTATAGAGAAAACAGACTCTTTTATTAATGAGTTTAAGTACTTGTTATCTCAAGACTCTTATATATTATCTCCCTATTCTAGTATTATATGGGGAGTTATTGTTGGGAGTGTTGCAGGGTTCTTTTTCTTTTCATCCTTTATATATTATCAAAAGAGCGTAAAAGAAAATGGAGTAGGCTTATCGGGTACATTTGCCAAATTGGGAATTTTGATTCCTATGATATTTTCTATCATTTTTTGGAGAGAGTTTCCAACTGCTTTACAGTGGATAGGAATTACTATTTCTCTTGTGTCAATAGTAATAGTTAATCTATCTTCTGAAGCTTTAGAGAGATTTGATATCAAACCCACTATAATTTTGCTCTTTATTCTTGGAGGTATGGCGGAGTTTTCGAATAAGATATATCAAAATTATGCGTTAAACGATTATAAGGCTGTGTTTCTATTCTGTATATTCTTTGTTGCATTTTTAATTAGCATAGTATTCACATTAAAAGATAAAGCAAAATTCAATGTGAAAGATATACTTACGGGTTTTGCTGTAGGTATTCCAAACTTATTTTCCTCCTATTTCCTAATACTATCATTAGATACAGTAAAAACATCTGTTGCCTATCCTGTATTTAGTGCAGGCAGCATTCTTTTTATTAATCTTGGAGGATATTTTATTTTTAAAGAAAAGATAGCCACTAAGAATAAGATTGCTATTGGGCTTATTGTAATAGCATTAATACTTATAAATATCTAGAATAGAGACAATAAATTATTTTACTCCCTCAAAAACAGAGAGAGTAAAATAGTTGTTTGTCTATAATGCTTTTAGTAGAGGAGATAACTTTAAAATGGTAACTTCCAGGAAAAGAATCACTTTTGTGTATACAGTATTTCGTTTATATCGTAAATACCATCACACTCTTTTTCTGGCTTTATGTCAGTAAGACATAGGGCATTTTTATCAAAGAAAATAGGTGGTGTAAATTTATACTCTGGCAACATGGTCATTTTCACCTCTGCCACACCTTCTTCTATAATTCCTAAACGTTCAGCTGCAGCGTACGATAAATCGATTTCTCTACCTTTGATGAAGGGACCTCTATCAGTCACTTCAACTATAACAAAGTTTTTGTTGTTTGGATTTTCTACTTTCAGACGAGTCCCAAATGGGAGGCTTTTGTGAGCACATGTTAAGCTGTCTGCTCTGTATATACTTCCACTGGAAGTTGTACGTCCTTCAAACATGTCATGATAATAAGAAGCTTTTACGTTCTTTTGAGCAAAGCTAATTGTACTCATTAAAATGAAGAAAGATATTAAATATAGTCTCATAATTTATTGTTTAAGATTGCTTTTGTAAGCGCTCTTTTTTTATTGAGGCGCAAAATAACACAAAAACAATGAGCTAAAAAAATGATGTGACCTGATTTCCAGTACATTATTTAATTTTAGCCGTTAGTAACAACTATCTTAAACAAAAAAAGATCGAAATTGTTTTCGATCTTTCTTTTTTAGTTGCGGAGATAGGATTTGAACCTATGACCTTTGGGTTATGAGCCCAACGAGCTACCGCTGCTCCACTCCGCGATATGTTTTCCTTATTTTGGAACTGCAAAGATAAGAAAGCAGTTTGAACTTTCCAAATAATATTGCAACAATCTTTGCAAATAGAGTGAAATTATCTATTATGAAGCCATATAAGCTTGCTGGCATTGGTATTTAAACACTATATTTGCAATTAGATAGGCAAACGTTTTTTTCTTTCTCTTTAATATTGTAAATTTGTTTATTAATAATAATAATATGGCAGATAGTATTGTAATCATTCCTACGTATAATGAAAAGGAGAATATCGAAAACATTATTCGTACAGTTTTCGCTTTACCTAAAAAGTTTAATATTCTTATAGTTGATGATGCGTCTCCAGATGGAACGGCTAACATTGTTCGCAACCTGATGAAAGAATTTCCTTCTCAACTCTTTATAGAGGAGAGAAAGGGTAAGCTCGGTTTGGGGACTGCCTACATTCATGGGTTTAAATGGGCTTTGGCACGCGATTATGAATATGTGTTTGAGATGGACGCAGATTTTTCGCACAATCCTGACGATCTTCCTCGTCTATACAATGCTTGTAGTGAAGAAGGATATGATGTGGCTATAGGTTCACGTTATTGCTCTGGTGTAAATGTTGTGAACTGGCCAATAGGACGTGTGCTGATGTCATATTTTGCATCTAAGTATGTTCGCTTTATTACTCGTCTAAAAATACATGACAGCACAGCTGGATTTAAATGTTATAAGCGCAAGGTGCTTGAAACCATCGATCTTGATAAAATCCAATTTAAAGGTTATGCTTTCCAAATAGAGATGAAGTACAAGGCGCATGTGTTAGGTTTCAAAATTAAAGAGGTAAACGTTATTTTTATTAATCGTCAACATGGCACCTCTAAAATGAGCTCTGGTATTTTTGGAGAAGCCTTTTTTGGTGTTATGAACTTACGATGGAAAAAAATAACAGGAAAAATTAAGCCTAGACAAGAACCTTATCCTAAACTAAGCTCTTAAAATAAAGGGTTGTGTATTTATTCTATTTGATCAATTAATTTTTTGCAGATATATTTTATAGTGTCATGCTACTAATTCGCAATGCTACAATTATAAATGAGGGAAAATCCTTCAGAGGGTCGCTCGTTGTAAAAAATGATAAAATAGACACCATATACACTGGTGTAGTACCTGAAGAGATTTACGGTAGAGCCCAAATTATAGAAGCTGACAATCTTTACTTAATTCCAGGTGTTATTGACGATCAAGTGCATTTTCGCGAACCTGGGCTATCACACAAAGGTACAATCCAATCAGAGAGTCGTGCAGCCATAGCAGGTGGCGTTACTTCCTATATGGAGATGCCCAACACCAATCCTCAAACTATTACTATTGATGCATGGAATAGAAAGAATGAGTTTGCACACGATAAATCTTATGCAAACTACGCCTTCTATTTAGGTGCTACAAATGATAACTTGGCTGAACTCAAAAGAGCCAATTCTAAACATCTTTGTGGTATAAAAGTGTTTATGGGTTCATCTACTGGGAGTATGTTGGTAGACGATAAAAAAACATTGCAAGCAATTTTTGCTGAGGTAGATATGCTTATAGCAACTCATTGCGAAAAAGAGGCTGTTATTCGTGATAATATTGAAAAATACAGCAAGAAGTTTTGTGAAGATATTCCTGTTAAATATCATCCTCTCATTCGCAGTGCTGAGGCTTGCTATCAGTCTTCGGGAGAAGCAATAGAGCTAGCAGATAGATATGGATCACGTTTACACGTATTGCATTTGTCTACTGCAAAAGAGATGCAACTCTTTGATGAAAAACCGCTTTCGGAGAAAAAAATTACCGGTGAGGTGTGTGTACATCACCTGTGGTTTACTGATGCAGATTATGATCGATTGGGTACTCGAATCAAATGGAATCCTGCCGTTAAAACTAAAAAAGATAGATTTGAATTGCGACAAGCTCTTATAAATAACAGGCTTGATGTGATAGCAACCGACCATGCGCCACACACCTTAGCTGAAAAAGAGGGTGGGGCATTATCAGCAGCTTCAGGTGGACCTCTTGTTCAACACTCCTTGCAAATGATGATGCAGCTTGTATCTGAAAATGTTATCAGTAAAGAGTTGCTAGTCGAAAAAATGTGTCATGCTCCTGCCATACTTTTTGGCGTAAAGAATCGCGGATTTATTCGTGAAGGATATTTTGCTGACTTAGTATTGGTAAATCCTAACAATCCCTATACAGTCACTACCGAGAATATACTCTATAAGTGTGGTTGGTCTCCCTTGGAGGGAGAGGGTCTATCATCCACTGTTCATACAACTATACTAAATGGTAGGGTGGTTTATCAAGGGGGTAAAGTTGTAGGTGAGCCAAGTGGACAGATGTTAGAGTTTGTGAGATAAAACATATTAGTGCTTTATATATCGTCCATTAACTAGGTTGTTGGTGTTTATCCTCGTAGATAATATTGATGCATCAAAGTTTTGCAGTAGAAATCAAATAAAAAACGGATTGTAAGATTAAACTTACAATCCGTTTTTATTATCTACCATAAAAAGTTGTTGAAATAAAGAAGTTATCTCTTTTTAGGCCTCACAACTTTCACCTCTTCATCTTTATCATTCTTTGTCATCAAGTTGTATGCAATTGGTGCAGCAATGAACAAGCTAGTAAATGTTCCTACTACAATACCAATTAACATTGCAAACACAAAACTTCTGATAGCCTCTCCACCAAAGAAGAGAATCATAAGAATAACAAGTATTGTACTCACACTGGTGTTAATCGTTCTAGCTAGAGTTGCATTCAATGCATCGTTGATAAGTTCGAATAGATTGCGTTTTGGATATAGGGTTCTATATTCCCTAATACGGTCAAACACTACCACCTTGTCATTTATTGAGTAACCAATTACAGTAAGAATTGCAGCAACAAAAGTTTGGTCAATCTCCATAGAGAATGGCATAATCTTGTATAGCAGCGAGTACAATGCCATCACTGCAAATGCGTCAATAGATATAGCTGTAATAGTTCCTACCGAGAATGTCCAGTTGCGGAAACGTGCTAATATATATATCCCCATAAAGATTAGTGCAATAACTAATGCCCAAAAAGCACCCTGCACAATATCTTTAGCTACACTTGGTCCTACAGTTTGCGAACTTTGTATATGTTCTTCTATAGATACTCCAGGTGTCATGTATTCGCTAAGACCATTAGCAAGAAGAACTCTAATTTCATTCTCAATTTCAGGATTATCGCTATCAATCATATAATTGGTAGAGATACGTACTTGGTTGCTCGAGCCAATTGTTATTACTCTTACACTTTCATCAAATGCGTCGCTCAATGACTCTTGAATATCACTTGTTTTAACAGGTTCTTCAAATCTCACAACATAGTTTCTACCTCCAGTAAAGTCGATACCTCTATTAAGTCCTAATGTTGCAAGCGATATAACACCTATTATAACAAAAGCACCTACAACGATGAAAGATTTCTTTCTTACTTCAAGAATCCTGAAACTTGGCTTCTTAAAAACTCTTTCAGCTAATTTAGTTGTAAATGTGAGTTCTTGCCATTTTCCTTTTGCAAATTTTGCTTCGTAAACCAAACGAGTAAGGAATACCGCAGTAAGGAAAGATGATAGGATACCAATAATTAATGTAATAGCAAATCCTTTAATTGGACCTGTTCCGAAGTAAACTAGTACAATGGCAGTAATAACTGTTGTTAAGTTAGAGTCGAAAATTGCTGAGAAAGCATTCTTGTATCCATCCTCAACTGCTCTTCGCAATGCTTTACCACCTGCTAATTCTTCTTTGATACGTTCGTTGATAAGTACGTTTGCGTCAACCGCCATACCCAGCGATAGAATCATACCCGCAATACCTGGCAGTGTTAACACTGCTTGGAAAGCAGCTAGTGAGCCAAGTATAAAGAAGAAGTTGAGCAATAAAGCTATGTTTACAATCGTTCCTGGAATGAATCCATAGAGCAGGTAAACAAATGCAAACAATACTACCAATGCAAGAATAAACGATATTAAACCAGCATTAATAGCCTCTTGACCCAGCGAAGGTCCCACAATATCTTCTTGTACAATACGAACGCCTGCTTTCATCTTACCCGACTTGAGAGTGTTCTCCAAGTCTTTTGCCTCTTCTGGTGTAAAGTTACCCGTAATAGATGAGCGTCCACCTTCAATTTTATCGTTCACGTTTGGAGCTGAATATACATATCCGTCCAACACAATAGCAATGGCACGACCTTTTTCAGTTCCAGTGATTGTTGCCCAACGGCTCGAACCACTTGAGTTCATTTGCATGCTTACTTCCCATGCAGAACCACGCTGTCCTTGATCTGCACGAGCAGATGTTACCACATCGCCATCAAGAGCAGGTCCGCGTTTCGATCCATCTCCTCTTAGAGCAAATAGTTGATAGTATGTTTCTCGTAAGTCTACAGCTTTAAAGCCCCATTTGAAGCGAACATCAGCAGGAAATGAGTCTTTAAACTTGTCTAGCAACAAGTTAACTTCAGCCGTATCATTTTTTGAAACAGTACCTACAATAGCACCCGATCCTCCACCCATAGCAAAGTATGGCTCAGCGAAGTAGTCAATAAAGGTTTTGTCGATAGTAACTTCTTTAAAGTCAATCTCCTCTATCTCTTCTGTTGCCAGAGTTGGTGTCTCTTCAGTTTCAATCTCTTCAATTTCAGTTCCTTCCTCTATCTCCACCTCTTCTGTTGAGGATTCAGCTTGTTTTGAAGCAAGATATGCAGCAGAACGAGAGTTAATCTCGTTGAAACCGTTTACAAGTTCATTTACATTATAAGTTTTCCAAAACTCTAAATTGGCACTACCTTGCAGTAGTTTACGCACACGTTCTGGCTCTTTAATACCAGGCAATTCGATTAGAATTCTCTCTGCACGCTCTAGTTTTTGAATGTTTGGAGCAACTACACCAAACCGGTCAATACGCGTACGCAACACATTAAATGAGTTATCAGCAGCATCAACCAACTCTTTGCGCAATTCAGCAATTACTTTATCGTTTGAGTCTGCTGGACTAATGCGGTCGCTCATTGTAATGCTAAAAATATTCGCTAATTTCGCATTCGGATCAATCTCTTGATATTTTTGTTGGAAAAGAGAGATAAAGTCTTGCGAACTTCCTCTTCTGTTTTCTGCAACTGCTTCGCGTAGTGCATCATTAAATTGAGTATCATCAGTATTTGCCAATGAGCTCAATACTCCTCTAGCATCAACTTCCAAAATTACGTTCATACCGCCCTTAAGGTCAAGTCCTAAACCAATTTCTTTTTCGCGAATCTGCTTTAATGTATAACCTAAATAAACCTTTTCTGTTGATAGTGAATCAAGATATTCAGTTTTCAGGTTTAAATCTCCGTCTGCATACCTATCGGCTTTACTGTTGTATACATTACTTACCACAGAAAATGATAGGTAGTACAAGCTAATAAGTCCAAGTAGTATAGCGAAGGTTTTTATAAATCCTTTGTTTAACATTACACTTTTACTTTTTTATTATTGTTTTACTAATAGATGATTATCAATATATAATATCAAAAATTAGAGGCATTTTCATGCCTCTAATTTTGCATCTGCAAATATAAACTTTTTTTGTCTTCTTAGACAGTTTATATGCAACTTTTTTGTCAGTGACACTTATCTCTAACGTTTTTGATTAGGATTAGTCAACAAAACCTCTATTTTTGAGTAAGTAAACAGGATTTGGTTCTGCACCTCTATATTTTTTGTAAAGTGTCATTGGGTGGTCAGAGTTACCTTTCGAAAGCACATTCTCGCGGAATGATTTTGCTGATGGTTGATGGAAAATACCATTCTCAACAAATGGCTGGAATGCATCCGAATCTAACACTTCAGCCCACAAGTAGCTGTAATATCCTGCAGAGTAACCTCCACTAAATACGTGAGAAAAATATGTACTACGGTAGCGTGGTATAATTTCGTCAATTAAACCAATCTTTTCCATCGATTTCTTTTCAAAGTCGCGTACATCAAATTCTCTTTGTTCTGTTTGTGTATGGTAGTCCATATCCAATAGAGCAGCAGCAACAAATTCTGTTGTAATGAAACCCATATTAAATTTAGAGGCTGCATCAATTTTCTCTATCAATTCATCAGGTATAATTTCACCTGTTTCGTAATGCTTAGCATACATTTTCAACACTTCGGGATGAAATGCCCAATGTTCCATTATTTGAGATGGTAGCTCAACAAAGTCGCGTGGAACGCTAGTTCCTGACAATCCACTATAAGTTACATTAGAGAGCATTCCGTGTAGTGCATGACCAAATTCATGGAAAAGTGTTTCCACTTCGTCCAATGTCAATAATGCAGGCGTGTCGCCTGTTGGGCGTGTAAAGTTGCCAACATTAAAAATTAGTGGGCGAATGTTCTCACCATCTTGAATACTTTGTCCGCGGAAGCTGCTCATCCATGCACCTGCATTTTTGCCTGAACGTGGAAAATAGTCTGTATAGAAAACCGCTACATGCGATCCGTCTGCGTCAGTTACTTCATAAACTTCTACCTCTGGATGATATACAGCAATATTGTCTAGTTTTTTAAAGTTCAAACCAAATAGTTTGTTTGCAGTTGCAAATACACCTTCTCTCACGTTTTCCATTTGGAAATAAGGTTTCAACTCAGACTCGTTAAGCGCATATTTTTGCTCTCTCACTTTTTCTGTGTAGTAGAACCAATCCCATGATTGCAGTTTAAAATCGCCACCTTCTGCATCAATAATTGCTTGCATTTCTGCAGCTTCTTTCTTAGCTTGAGGCAATGCGTAGTCCCACACTTCGTTTAATAGTTTATACACATTCTCAGGCTTTTCTGCCATACGCTCTACCATTACAAAGTCGGCATGGGTGTCAAAGCCCATCATGTTTGCTTTTTCTATGCGTAGGTTAACAATTTTATTGATGTTTTCTTTGTTATCAAACTCATTGTCGTTGTCTCCACGTGTGTACATGGCTTTGTATAGTTTTTCGCGCAAGTCGCGGTTTTCTGCATACTGCAAGAATGGCAACCAGCTTGGCTTTTGAAGTGTAAACATCCATTTACCCTCTTCACCATTATCTTTAGCTACTTGAGCAGCTGCATCTTTTAGCCCTTTTGACAATCCTGCCAAGTCTTCTTCATTATCAACAACTAGTTTAAAACCGTTTGTCTCATTAAGCAAGTTGCTACCAAAGCTAAGCGAAAGAGCCGATAGCTCTTTGTTTATCTCTCTTAATCTCTCTTTTTGCTCATCGTCGAGCATAATACCCGAGCGAACAAAGCTTTTGTAGTTTTCGTCTAGCAAGCGATACTGCTCAGTTGTCAAGTTAAGGTTTTCTGCATTTTTGTGCAATGTGTTTATTCTCTCAAACAGTTCGCTGTTTAAGCTAATATTATCGCTGTGCTCAGATAAGATGGGCGAAAGTTCTTCTGCCAATGCTTGAATTTCATCGTTGTTTTCGGTACCTTTTAGTCCGTAAAACACACGCGATACACGTGTCAAAAGAGATCCACTGTTGTCGAAGGCTACAATTGTATTTTCGAAAGTGGGTTCTTCAGGATTGTTTACAATTGCCTCAATCTCTTTTGTTTGTTGTTCAATACCTCTTTCAAAAGCAGGTTTGAAATCTTCGTTTGTAATTTCATCGAAAGGAGGCGTGCCAAACGGAGTATCAAACTCTGTGTAAAAAATGGCGCCATGTTCTTTCTTCGGTTCCGTGGAACATGAGAATAGCATCATGATAGCTAAACTTAAAATTGTGAATTGTTTCATTAGAAATGGTCTTTAAAATGAATTAAATAATTTATAAGATAAATTTTATACTGAATGTATTATTGTTTTTTTGTTTTTAGAGCTAAAAGCATTATAGTATACAAAGATATATTATTTATTTGAGATTCATTGTTAAAAACAGAGAAAATAGTGCTATAGCATAGCTTATTAGCATCTTCTAGCGTGAGTGGATTGCTCACTTACGCCAAACTGTAACTGCTTAAATTCCAAAGTAGATGAGTTGAGATAATGATGTAATCTGAATTTTGTGAAGAAAAGCCACTAAAAGATTGTTCTGTAATAATACTAAAAACACTGCAGCAGTCATCACTACTCCAAACAATCCTCCTGCAACATGTGCAGAGTGATTGATACCACCAACTTGGTTTTTGTCTAAGTACATAGAGATAAACACGAAGATAAATCCAAATAGAAAGGCTGGCAATCTGATAGGTATAAATAGTATACCCATCAAACTCATTGGGAAGATAAGTATAAAGGCAAACACAACTGCCGATACAGCACCCGATGCACCCAAGCCTTTATAGTAGTAGTTGTCTTTTTCTTTTAAGTAAGTGGGAAGTATCGAGAAAAGTAACCCACCTAGATAAAGCAAAATAAATGCGATAGAGCCTGGGATGAAACCTAGAGAAGATTTAAAGAAACTTTCGATAGTTCTGCCAAAAAGGTAGAAGGTAAACATATTGAATATCAAATGCGTGAGGTCGGCATGCAACAGACCATAGGTTATTAGTCTATACCACTCTCCATCTCTTACAACAGCGGGTTGAAATATAAGCTTGTCTGCAATGCTGTAATCTTTAAATGCTTGATAAGAAATAAGTGAGGTGAGGATTATAATGGTGATAGTTATCATAAAAGGGGTTCTTTTGTTTCAATAAGTTTGTCTTTGTATAAATGTGTTGTGCTCTTTCTTATAAAAAGCTCGCTGAGCTTGTATATAAATGGTGGTGCTTAATATCAAAGACTCATATCATAATTTTTTATTTTGTTGTAAGCTAAAGAATATGCAAAGATAAGAAAAAAAGACTACGTGTAATTATCTCAGTCTATTTTGTTTAGTTGTTAGTTGGTGAAAAAAGAAAGCGATTTGTAAATACCATTGATCTGGAAAATTAAAAATAGTAGAATTAGTTGCATCACCAACAGAGCCCATTTTGTTGGTGATGCTTTAGGGTTGGATACACAACTTTATATTCTGTTTCTCATCCGATGTAGATGGAGCGAAAGTCCCCTTTTTGTCAATAATTGTTAAACACTTTTGATTGTTAAACTACCCAGTTCCATCATCATTTAGAACCAATCGATCACTGTTTTTCTCAAACCCTACCTGAATGGCATCGCTAGCTAAAACAGCGAGTTGAGGCTTGTCAATTAGAGCAGGTTTTTTACATGTTGATTATCAATAGATTAAAACCACTTATTTTCAATGTCACGTGACATTGAAAATAAGTGGAAGTGCACATTTTACTTTGTCAGCTGACATTGAGAAAAAGTGAAACATGATAATTTAAAATGTCAACTAACAAACATATAAAGTGAAGTTTACTTTAACTCATTGTCAAAACACACATTAACAAGTGGAGGGTTGTTTGTTAAGAAACCACAAGGATAAACCTCTAATTGAGTTCATTTACACTCAATGTCACCTCAATTAACCTTAAGAGGAGGTCATTTTGGGTTGTTGTCAACTGGCACAACCTCAAGAGGAGCTCATTTTGTTCCTCTAATACATGTTTATTGCTTAAAATGAGTTGAGAATTTAAAGTGTCAGCTTACATTTAGAATTAGTGAAAGTCTCTACAACGTTTTGTCACTTGACATTTAGAATAAGTGGAAGTCAATATATTGTTTTGTTAGCTGACAATGAGAATAAGTGAAAGCTCATATATTGTTTGTTAGTTGACATTAAAGAACTTGAAGTTTCAGATTAATCTTCTACACATTAATAAAAAGCCAAACAACACCTAACTGGTTTATAATACGAAACTCTGAAAAGTTGTCAGCAAAGCCAACTTCATTTAGCTGCTCGATAAAATAAACGTTGCACAATCGAGTAGGGGAGAGTAACACAAAAGGTGAAGGAGAAATAAAAATGTGGATTGAAATAACAATCATAATTGGGCTATAGTGTTTGAAGATGTTTTGTATATTTGTAATGCATAAATATATGTTGCAACTAGTATGATACAAGATGGTTTTGCCAACTAACTCGCATTTTCATTATACCATTAATGATGCGTGTTAGCGCCCAATAATCAATAGTATACTAGTGTGTGCCCTTACTCATAAATGGATTTATGCTATTGTCAATTAAAAAAAAGATATTCATGATATTATTATTCGCTTATCTATTTCTGGCTCTTTTTGTCTCATTTCTCTGTTCCATAATGGAGGCAGTACTTTTGTCTACTCCTATCTCTTTTCTGATTGTTAAGGATGACGAGGGCAGTACATGGGCAAAAGGCTTTATCGATTTAAAAACCAATGTTGATAAGCCTTTGTCTGCTATTTTATCATTAAACACAGTGGCACACACAATTGGAGCAGCTGGTGTAGGTGCTCAAGCTACAGCAGTTTTTGGTGAAGTTTACTTCGGACTTGTATCCGCTGTTTTAACAGTGTTGATTTTGGTGCTTTCAGAAATCATTCCAAAAACAATTGGCGCAATATATTGGAAAAGATTGTCGAAGGTGTCTTCTAAAATTATGAAGGGTATGATAGTTGTCTCCTATCCATTGGTTGTTATGTCAGCCTTTATTACAAAACTAATTTCAAAGAATAGCCCTGAGCAAACTACTAGTAGAGAAGAGATTGCTGTTTTGGCAAATATAGGGGCTGATGAAGGGATTTTTTCAACAAAAGAACACAAGATAATTCAAAATATACTTCAGCTCAAGAATGTGAAGGCAAAAGAGATAATGACTCCAAGGGTTGTGGTTGATTTGGCTGATGAGGAAGAGTATTTGACTGATTATTTTATGCGAGAACAAGAAGAGAAAAAAGAAGATGGGCAGAGTTTAAAGTTTTCTCGAATACCTGTCTATTCAAAAGATGAGGAGGATATTACCGGATATGTTTTTAGACAAGATGTATATGAAAAGCTAGCAGAAGATAAATTTGAGTTGAGGTTGAAAGATATTAAGCAAGAGATTATTGTTGTTCCCAATACTATTGTAATATTTACATTGTGGGAAAAACTGTTAGAGAAAAGTGAGCATATTGCCTTAATTGTAGATGAGTATGGTGGCTTAGATGGTGTAGTAACAATGGAGGATATCATCGAAACTTTGCTCGGTTTAGAGATAGTAGATGAAAAAGACACCATAACAGATATGCAAAAATATGCCAAGGAGAAATGGGAAAAAGAGAAGGCAAAAATAAAAATGTTATATGAATTAGAAAAGCGAAGGCAACAAGAGAAAGAAAATCAAGCTAATAAACCTAATCAAGGAAATATATAAAATCGAAAACTAGCATACTGCAAGAGATAAATAAAGTCGTAAATGATAAAGTGTAACTTACACTTTATCATTTACGACTTTAATACATAGTAAGGGCTTAGGTGCTACAATCTATAGGTTTAGCAACTCTTTTTCTTCATCTATTCCACCATGCAACATAGAGGTTGGGTTTTCAATCATCTTCTTCACATCTACCAAGAAACTTACTGCGTTTTTCCCGTCAATTATACGATGGTCGTAACTAAGGGCAATGTACATCATGGGGCGTATTTGCACCTGTCCGTTTACCGCCATGGGTCGATCAACAATATTGTGCATACCAATAATTGCTGATTGTGGAGGATTGATGAGTGGAGTAGACATCATTGAGCCAAACACCCCACCATTGGTAAGGGTAAAAGTACCACCAGTCATTTCATCCATGCTTATTCTGTTGGCTAAAGCTTTGTCAGCAAGGCGCTTGAGTTCTGATTCAACTTCTGCTAAGCTAAGGGTGTCAACATTGCGAATTACCGGCACCATCAGTCCTTTTGGCGACTGAACTGCAACAGAAATATCTACATACGATGGATGAAGAATCTCCTCCCCATCCATTTGGCTGTTTATTTTTGGATGAAGCTTTAGCGCTAAAGCTGATGCTTTTAAGAAAAAGGAGATAAGTCCAATTTTATAGCCATATTTCTTTACAAATGCGGGTTGATGTTTTTTTCTAAGGTTCATTAGGTTTTGCATATCCACCTCGTTGAAAGTGGTGAGCATAGCCGTTTCGTTTTTGGCTTGCACCAAGCGCTGGCTCAGGTGTTTGCGTAGTTGGCTCATCTTTTCGCGCTCTATGGTCCGTTCGCTAGGTTTATCTGGTAGTTGACTAGCCTCTTTACCTTTGCTCAATACAGTGTTTACATCGTCAGACGATATTCTTCGCAATCCATTGATAATATCATCCACATTTATTTTTTCAGCTTCCATCATTTTCCTAGCCAGTGGAGTTGTGCGTACTTGCGATAGGTTGTCGGAGTCTTTTGAAGTCTCTTTCATTTCGCTGTCAGCCCCTACAGGCTCACTACCTGCGTCACCTTTGGCTTCGGCTTTCACTTCTTTCTTTCTCACCTCTTTCTTTTCATCCTCAATTTTCTCATCCACCACATCTGGGTCTGTTGTGTCTTCAACTGGCACTTCAACTGATGTGTCTATTTTACAAGCTACTGCATCTACTTTTGCCATTTCTCCCTCTGGTATTAATATTTCTATTTTTCCAGCTTCGGGGGCTATTAGTGGTAGCGTAGCTTTATCAGATTCTATTAGAGCCAACTCTTGATCTCTTTTTACAAGGTCGCCTGTTTTTACTGTCCAGGTAGCCAGTTCTACTTCATTAATCGATTCTCCTGGTGATGGTATTTTTACTTCTATAATCATATTGCTTAGAGTTAACTAGGGTTGTACTATTTATTATTATTCATTGCGTGTTTAAATTGCATTAAATCGAAAATCGTGTAGAATTGCCAAAATAATGGTGTTGTTTTAATATCTCTTCTCGGCTTTTACCTTCTACGCAATCTAAGTTGCAATATGGCAGCTTTCTTTCACAATGGCAAGCTTTAAACACCTTGTTGATAATCTCTTGTTGCCCCAATGTGTGTAGCTTAGCAAGTCCTGTTGCAGGGCTAGCACTAGCCAATCGAGCAATGGGTGTAATGTTGTGATTTTTTAGCTTACTATTAATGTATGTCCAAGGCCCCATATTTTCGGGCTCTTCTTGCACCCAAAGGGTTAATAGAGCCGATGAGTATTTTGCAATAATGGCTTCCACTTTCTCTTTTGGAAATGGGTGCAACTGCTCTATACGAACCAGTGCTACATTGCGTGCCTCTACCTCTTCTTTGCGCTCTAGTAGCTCGTAGTATATTTTGCCAGTGCAAAACACTAATCTAGTAACTGAATCTACATTTACATCATTGTCATCAATAACCTCTTCAAATTGTCCAGTTTCCAAATCATCCAAAGTAGAGATGCATCGTGGATGACGCAACAGGCTTTTTGGTGTAAAAATGGTCATCGGTATTCTGATATCACGCTTCAAGTGTCTGCGCAGTGCATGAAATAGATTGGCAGGGGTGGTAAGGTTCATTACCAACATGTTATTACGAGCCGACATGGTGAGAAATCTTTCTATACGTCCACTTGAATGCTCGGGTCCTTGACCCTCGTATCCATGAGGCAGGTACAGCACTAGTCCATTGAGTAAGCCCCACTTCTCTTCGGCAGAGCTGATGTATTGATCTACAATTACTTGTGCCACATTGTGGAAATCGCCAAATTGTGCTTCCCATATAGTTAGTCCGTTGGGTGCACCTAATGCATAGCCATATTCAAAGCCCATCACTCCATATTCTGATAAGGGAGAGTTGTAGGCATTAAATGGTGCTTCAAATTTGGTGGAGTCGCGTAGTGGCATATAGCGCTCTCGCACATCCTCTTGAGCAAAACTAGCATGACGATGGGCAAATGTGCCCCGCTCAGAGTCTTGTCCGCTCAAACGCACTGGGTGTCCATCATTTACAAGGCTGGCATAGGCTAACAATTCGCCCATTGCCCAGTCTATTTTGCCTTTGTCGAACATGTTTTGACGGTCGTCATGAATTTTGTGCACTTTAGAGAAAAACTTTTTGTCTTCTGGGAGGTAGTTCATGTGTCCCCATAGCCTGTCTATTGTTTTTCTACTAATTCCTGTTGGCACTTTTACAGCAAAGTGTTTGTCTTCTGGAAAAGGAAACGACGACCACAATTCTGGTAAGAATCGTGGAATTGTGAGCTTGTCAATCTCTTTTGAGGCAGTAAGCTCTTCTTCTAAGTGTTCCGTAAACTCACTAATATGTTTTTGTACCTCCTTAGCAGTCATCACCTCTTCTTTTTGTAGTTGAGCTGCATATATTTCTAATGGGTTGGGATGCTTAGCAATAGTTTTGTAGAGTAGGGGCTGGGTAAATCGAGGTTCGTCTCCTTCGTTGTGTCCATACTTACGGTAACTCAATATGTCGATAAATACGTCGGTGTTAAATTTTTGACGATATTCCATTGCCAACTCAAACACATAGGCAACAGCTTCGGTGTCGTCGCCATTTACGTGAAATACTGGGCTGATAGTTACCTTAGCTATGTCGGTTGAGTATGTGCTAGAGCGAGCTTCGATATAGTTTGTAGTGAAGCCAACCTGGTTGTTTACAACAATATGGATAGCACCCCCTGTTTTATAACCATCTAGCTTAGCCATTTGCGCTACTTCGTATACTACACCTTGCGATGCTATAGCTGCATCTCCATGAATAATTATGGGAACTACTTTTTTCAAGTCTGAATTGTAGGCATGCTCTGCACGTGAACGCGAAAGTCCGATTGCAACGGGGGTAGCAGCCTCTAAATGCGATGGGTTGGGTAGAAGTGCTAGATTGACCTCTTTGCCATCTTCTAGTTTTACACGTTTGTTAAACCCGAGGTGATATTTCACATCGCCCAGAGCTACACTTTCATCATAGTCTTGTGCAACAAACTCTTTAAAGACATTGCGATAGGGCTTTTCCAATACATTGGTAAGCACATTGAGACGTCCTCGGTGTGCCATGCCCACAACAAACTCTTCTGCACCTAATGCAGCGCCTTTGCGAATGGTTGAATACAAGCCAGTTATCAGAGCTTCACCACCTTCGAGTGAAAAACGTTTTTGTCCAACAAACTTTTTGTGAATAAAGTCTTCAAAATTTACAGCACGCTTCAATTGGTGAAAGAAGTTTTTTTTCTGTTCTACATTGAAGGTGGGCTGGTTTCGGCTCGACTCCATTCTTTCTTTTAGCCACTTTACTACTTCGGGGCGCCTTACATATAGGTATTCTACTCCTATCGATTGGCAATAAGTAGCTTCAAGGTGCTCAATAATGGCTGATAGCTTTGCAGGACCTATACCTATTTGAGTACCAGCCTCGAATACTGTGTCGAGGTCGTTATCTTCCAACCCAAAATTTTCGATGGCAAGTGTGGGCGAGTATTGCCTACGTGCCCTTACGGGATTGGTTTTGGTGAAGAAATGTCCTCGTTGACGATAGCCTTGAATGAGGTTAATTACATTGAACTCTTTGCTAATTACTTTTCCTGGCAAAGATTGATAGCTCTCTATTGCAAAGTCGTATCCTTTAAAAAAAGAGGAGAAACTTGAATCTACTGACTCTGGATTTTCTTTGTATTGACGATAGAGCTCTTCTATCGACGATATATCGCTATTGGTAACAAATGAAAAATCATCCATATTGTGTGTTAAATTATTAGATGTAACAATTCTTTATATTTGCTTTAAACTCTTCTTTGTTTTTTTGAAAAATCTCTCACTCCATACTATTTTCTGATTTTTAAAGGAAAACATAAGTGTGCAAAACTCTTCAATGTATAGTAACAATTAAATAGGTGTGAAGTTCGATTTATAGGTTATTATCATTAAAAATGATAATACTGATTGTTGTGAGCTTTCAAAACAACTCTCTTTTTATTTCACTTCCTTTCAATTTTTCTAATCTTCATGTTTGTAGCATTTGTATACTTCTCCAAAATACTCTTAGAATATTCAATAGCATCATCAAGCCCCTCATTGCCTGAATAGGCATTCAGCAGCATGAGAAGTTTATTGGTATTGTTGTTTATTTTTGTGCGCTCTTCATCACTAGTAGGTGTTCCAATACCACCAACGGCGTCACGATATACAGGCAAGAACTCAATATTGAGAAAGCCCCGGGCAATAGCTTCAAATTTTTCATCTTTTTGTCCCACCCCCAATTTCAAACTACCTTGAATGAGGCTAGCATCAAAACCACCTATGGAATAGCCAGTTTTGAGAGATATTAGGTTGACGGCATCTACCAATGTGTTTATTTTATAGAGCTCCACGCCTTTTAATATTCTTCTACGCAACGCCTCTCCTGATGGACGATATCGATTGGGCTCTTTGCCAAGTTTTTTGTAAGTGTTGCGTGTTGCTAATATAGGAGCAAACTTATTGATATCTTTTATTTTGTTATGTTTTCTAAATTCGTTGATAAAGCTTTCAATTTCAAGCCATAGCAGTTTGTTATAATCACTGTTTATCACATCGCATTCAAACTGAACAGATATAAATTGTGGGCAAGCATCATAGATAAGATTACTAATATAGATGGGAATCATTTCTGTAAAACTGTATTTTAATGTTTCAAAACGATAAAGGTATAAAATTTAAAGTGAAATTTAAACTTGAAGCAGCTTAAATTTTGCGTTTATAATTTGGGTGAACCGTTTTCTATGATTATATTTGCGTGAATTTTTGTTTCATTATGACTGAAGATCGAGATAAGTTATTACTCAATTTAGAGGTGCGTGTAAGGCAGGTGATGCTCTTGTGTGATAGACTAAAACAAGAAAATAACAGGCTTAAAGATGAACATACTCTTAAAGATGAAAATATTGAAAGCTTAGAAAAAGATCTTAAAGTATTGAAACAGAAATACAACAATTTAAAAATGGCACGAACCATAACTGCAGCAAGTGTTGATGTGGATGATGCCAAATTGAAATTGTCTAAAATGGTGCGAGAAGTAGATAAATGCATTGGTTTGTTAAGGAGGTAGCTAATGGATACAAAAAATATAGAGGAAAAGAGAGATTTTCCATTGACATTAGTTATTGATGGTCGAAAATATCCTATAACGATAAAAAAATCTGAGGAGGAGGCTTTTAGAAGAGCCGGCAATATAATAGAAAAAAAAATAAATCAATATAGAATTGCTTTTGGCGGCTCGCCAAATTTGATTCCACAGGACTTTGTTACTATGACAGCTATTCAGGTATTAGTAGAAAATTTTAAGTTGGGTACAAAAAGCAATACAGAACCCTACGAAAAAAAAATTAGTTCACTTATTGATGAGATAGATCAATACTTGGAAAAATAATACATTGTTTAGTACATAGTTAAGTATAGTTGCAATCTACAATTTCGCACTCGTTATGCATTTGAATAAAAATGCAAGCGTGTGCTTTTTTTATTTTAAAGAGAATCTATTTGTTTCAATAGGTAGTTCAAGATATCAGCACTTTATAAAAGAATAAGTGCTTTAAGTAAATAACTAAAAATTAAAATATGGAAATAGTAATAGGAATTGTTGGCCTACTTATTGGGGCTGCAATTATGTGGTACTTTGCTGTTCAAGCTGCAAATTCTCGCTATAAACAGATAGTGAGTGATGCAGAGAAGGACTCCGAAGTAATATTGAAAAACAAACTTGTGGAGGCAAAAGAGGAGACTCTTCAAATGAAATCTGAAGCCGAGAAGCAGATTAATAGTAAAACTAGTCGCATACAGGCAACAGAGAATAAGCTGAAGCAACGCGAAATGACACTGAATCAGAGACAAGAAGAGCTGAATAAAAAAAGGTCGGAAACTGATTCTATTAGGTCTAATTTGGATAACCAACTTAATTTATTAGAGAAACGTACTGCAGAGGTAGAGCAAGCTCATCGCGAGGCAGTAGGTAAACTGGAAACTGTATCAGGCCTTTCTGCTGAAGAGGCAAAAGCACAATTGGTAGAGTCGTTGAGAGAAGAGGCAAAAACTAGTACTCAGTCTTATATCAACGATATGATAGAGGAGGCAAAGCTTACAGCAAATAGAGAGGCAAAACGAATTGTAATTCAATCGATACAAAGAGTTGCAACTGAAACTGCTGTTGAGAATGCCATAACAGTATTTCATATTGATTCTGATGAGATAAAAGGCAGGATTATTGGTCGCGAAGGACGTAATATTCGTGCTCTTGAAGCTGCTACTGGTGTTGAAATTATTGTTGACGACACACCTGAAGCAATTGTATTGTCAGCATTTGATCCTGTTCGTCGCGAAATTGCACGTCTTTCGTTGCATCAGTTAGTTTCTGATGGTCGTATTCATCCTGCAAGAATTGAAGAGGTGGTATCGAAAGTGAAGAAACAAATTGATGATGAGGTTGTAGAGACAGGAAAGCGTACAGCAATTGATTTAGGTATTCACGGATTGCATCCAGAGTTGATTCGTTTGGTAGGAAAAATGAAGTATCGTTCTTCTTACGGACAAAATCTTTTGCAGCACTCTAAAGAAACTGCAAACTTGTGTGCCATTATGGCATCTGAATTGGGGCTGAACCCTAAGAGAGCTAAACGTGCTGGTCTATTACATGACTTGGGCAAAGTGCCTGATGATGAACCAGAACTACCTCACGCAATTTTAGGAATGAAGTTGGCAGAGAAGTATAAAGAGAAACCAGATATTTGTAATGCCATTGGTGCACATCACGATGAGATTGATATGACAACATTGTTAGCACCTATTGTTCAGGTATGTGATGCTATATCGGGTGCAAGACCTGGTGCACGAAGAGAAATTGTGGAGGCATATATCAAACGTCTCAACAATCTTGAGCAGTTGGCTCTTTCTTATCCTGGTGTTCTTAAAACTTACGCTATTCAAGCAGGACGTGAGCTGAGAGTTATTGTTGGTGCTGAAAAGATTGACGATAAGGATATAGAAAGATTGTCTAATGAGATAGCTCATAAGATACAAACAGAGATGACCTATCCAGGACAAGTGAAAGTGACAGTAATACGTGAGACACGTGCTGTTAGTTTTGCAAAATAATGTTTTGTGAATAGTATTGCACTTGTATTATGCGAGTGAGTATATATAAAAAGAGAGGGTGGCTAATTAATTAGCCACCCTCTCTTTTTGTTATTTTCAGTTTTTAAAAGCTTTCATTCAAACTTCAACAAGTTGTTTATCTGCTTCTACCATTATTTCTTGTAGTAGTACTGCGTGAATTGTTGCTTCTACTGTTGGTGCTAGTACTTCTTGCTGTAGACTGTCTTGAAGACGTGCTTCTGCTTTGTGATGCAGATGACGATCTGGTGTTTGTCTTTGCAGTAGAGGCTCTAGAAGTTGCAGGTTGCTTTCTCTCATTGGTAGATCTGTTTACTGTTCTACTTGTGCTACTATTGTTGTTGTTTTCTCTTTTTACAGGAGTTGTCTTTCTTGTAGTAGTTGTAGTTCCAGTTTCAGTTCTACCTCGGTTAGTAGTAGTGCTTCTATTTACAGTTCCTCTATTGGTGTTTGTATTCCCTCTATTTACCGTTCCTCTATTATTAGTGCCGGTCGACTGTTGTTGGGTGCGACTTGTGCGGTTTACAGTTCCAGTGCCACGTCTGTTTGCAGGAGTAGTAGTTGTTCTGTTTGTGTTTCTATTTACATTAGTTTCTCTACTACTAGATGTTGAGGTTCTGCCTGTTGTGGTGGTGCCTCTGTTCACACTTGTTCTGTTTGGAGCACTTGCTGGTCTTGCAGTTCTTTCTGAATTTCTTACAACTTCTGGTCTATATACATTTACTGAACGATCGCTTACACTTGTTCTGCCAGCTCGTCCTGAATTGTTTACATTTCTTACCGAAACCCTTCTTCCAGTTGAGCGTTCTACGTCTCTAGCACTTGGACCACTATAATACGTATTGTTGTTATATATATTAGTGTTGTTTATTATAGTTGTTTGCTGATAATAATTTCTGTTTCCTCTGTTGTAATATCTGTGCATATTGTTATGATACATATATCTTTGAGGCAAGAAAGTCCAATGCGACCAAGGTATATTTATATTCACGTTTACACGCATTCTAGGTCCTAAAGGAGCCCAACCATAATATCCACCACCACTTCTCCAACTAACCCAAGCAGGTGCCCACTCGTATCCTGGAATCCATGCCCAACCCAAGAAGTCGTCGTGAAACCAACGTCCGTAATGGAAAGGAGCCCAACCCCAAGAGTAGTTCGATACCCATGTGTTTCCGTAATTGGTCATTGTCCAATATCCATCCGTTGCATAAGGTTGGAAGTTTCTATTTACGTGAGGTATCCATATATATCCATAATCATAATCTTCAACCCACTGTCCGTAAGGTGAAAGTTCATCGTAGAAAGTTTGAAAACTTATCTGTGAACTACCCTGTGCGGTAACCATTCTTTTTTCTGTATAGCATGATGTTAATCCTATTAACAACACTATAATACTGAATCTCATTATTGTTTTCATATCTATAGGGGTTTTTAAGTGGTTTATCTATTTCGTTTAGTTATATGACGTAGTTTTTTGATAATGGTTTAACAATTGAGGGAATTGTTTGAGGGAGAGTGGAAAAAAGAGGGTATATTGTCAGGCAGGCTGTTGTAAAAATAAATAGGGGCAATAACTAAACAGACCAACGCAATTATGCCCAATGATTCTATTATATAATCAATTGTCTCATATTTGATATTAATTTTTGTTCTTTCCATTTTACAAAGCAATTTTGCTTTCACTCTTCATTTATATGAATTATTATTTAGTCAGTATTAGTCTATAGCTAGTATCAACAGCAAACTCACTCGCCTTCTTGCGTAATCGAAACTCGATCAAAATAATTGCCAGCTTGAAGATGAATAATTATTTTTCTTTCAGTCTCGCCACGGTTTTCATCCATAGTGATATTCAAAGTTGTTTTATTCTTTTTCTCTACAGTAAACCATTCGCCCTGAAATGTATAGCTGTCTTGAGTAGGGTCGATATTTTGATCTTGAGCTGTTATAAAATCTTCTCCATTAACTAATACTCCATTTATCCACCACGAAGAACCCCTGGTTTTTACAGTTGCAGCGTTTTTGTTCTTGTCAAAATGAACAATTCTTGTTGAAAGCTTAATGTTGTCGTCCCAATCTCCATCTAATCTATCAATTGAGCATGAAGCTAAAATAATAGTAAGTGCAATTAATCCGATTAGTTTTGATGCCTGTTTCATAGTGCTAATTATTATAATTATAAACTCAACTCGTTTGTATTCACAAATATAGATAGTTTTATTCTATCAACAGCAAAATTGCGTGTTTAACTTTAATTCTCTTGCTGAGGCAGTTTTTTGATTTCTGTCTTCGATTAGCATGCATTGCTTTCTCTAGGCAAGATACGAATTGCAATTAAACCGAGCTTAGAGGTGAAAACAGGAAGAGGTGTGGAGTTAAAGTTTGCTGTTTTATCTCACACTCACCTTATTTTCACAGTTGCACAAGTATCAATTCGTAAATAACAGAGCGTTATTTCTTATAGTTTACTCGTAGATGCGCCATGAAAAAGCAGGAAATTAAATCTACCGCGGTAGATTGGGCATTCATGTGTTGAAAGTTAAATCTACGGTGGTAGATTGAAAATTTATGCCTTGAAAATTGAATCTACTGCCGTAGAAATGCTTTGAATTTATAAAATGCTTTTTTTTAAAATCAACTATGGAAGAAAAAGGTGGTGAAGAAATAAAATGCAGGCAAAGAGTGAAAAGTCAACTAATGAAAAGAGAGTTTTACTCTGAGAGTCGGTTTTTTTAAGCTTAAATGCCACATATTTGTGTGACAAAACAAAAACAATACTTTTCTAACCTCATCTACCATGGTAGATGCAAGTTTCAACTGTTTTAGACATTTCGGAGCCCTACGAAATGCTTCGGAAAAAGATATATCAATAGATTGCCAAATAGACGCCGTGCAGAATAAATAATTTAATTATAATTGAACAAAAAAAATCGCAACAGAACCAGTGTTCTGCTGCGATTAAATAATTATTTAGTTTGCTATATCGTTTTCGAGTCTTTTATTTCACTTCCTCAAAATCAACATCAGTTACATCATCGTCTGATCCACCACCTTGACTAGGTCCTTGTTGACCTGCATCTTGTGGACCTCCTGCACCCTGCTGAGCACCTGCGTCTTGTGCATTGTACATATCTTGAGAAGCAGCTTGGAATACTGTATTCAATTCTGCTGTAGCAGCATCAATTGCTTCAATATCTTGTGCTTTGTGAGCTTCTTTTAGTTTTGCTAATGCTTCTTCGATAGGAGCTTTCTTGTCAGCTGGAAGCTTATCGCCAAGGTCTTTCAATTGTTTTTCGGTTTGGAAAATCATCGAGTCGGCTTGGTTTAGCTTATCTATTCTCTCTTTTTCTTTTTTGTCAGATTCTGCATTTGCTTCAGCTTCTTCTTTCATGCGTTTGATTTCCTCTTCGCTTAGTCCTGAAGATGCTTCAATACGAATGCGTTGTTCTTTACCAGTAGCTTTATCCTTTGCCGATACATTAAGAATACCGTTTGCATCAATATCGAATGTAACTTCAATTTGAGGCACACCGCGTGGTGCTGGTGGTATTCCGTCTAGGTTAAACACACCAATTTGTTTGTTGTCGCGTGCCATAGAACGCTCACCCTGCAATACATTAATTTGCACTGATGGTTGATTGTCTGAAGCAGTTGAAAATGTTTCGCTCTTCTTTGTTGGAATAGTTGTATTGGCATCAATAAGCTTTGTTGTTACACCGCCCATTGTTTCAATACCCAGTGATAGAGGAGTAACATCTAGCAACAATACATCTTTTACATCGCCGCTCAATACTGCACCTTGAATAGCAGCACCTAGTGCAACAACTTCGTCGGGGTTTACACCTTTTGAAGGAGTTTTGCCAAATAGTTTTTCAACCATCTCTTGTACTGCAGGTATACGAGTTGAACCACCTACTAATATTACTTCGTCGATGTCGGATATTGAAATACCTGCATCTTTAATTGCTGCCTCGCTTGGTCCAACACATTTTTGCAACAAACCGTCAACTAACTGCTCAAATTTTGCACGAGTCAATGTTTTTACCAAGTGTTTTGGTATTCCATCAACTGGCATAATATAAGGTAGGTTGATTTCTGTGCTTGTAGCTGTAGAAAGTTCAATTTTTGCTTTCTCTGCAGCTTCTTTCAAGCGCTGTAGTGCCATTGGGTCTTTGCGAAGATCAATGCCTTCATCTTTCAAAAACTCTTCTGCCAACCAGTCAATAATTTCGTGGTCGAAATCGTCACCACCAAGGTGAGTATCACCATTAGTAGATTTCACTTCAAATACACCATCACCTAGCTCTAAGATAGAGATATCGAAAGTTCCACCACCAAGGTCAAACACAGCGATTTTCATATCTTTGTGTTTCTTGTCAAGACCATAAGCTAGTGAAGCAGCTGTTGGCTCGTTTACAATACGACGTACTGTAAGTCCAGCAATCTCACCTGCCTCTTTAGTAGCTTGACGCTGAGCATCGCTAAAATATGCTGGCACAGTAATTACAGCTTCGGTTACTTCTTGTCCTAAGTAATCTTCGGCTGTTTTCAGATTTCAAGCTCAGGTGAAGACTATACAATAGTAGCAGGTACAACTGGAACTGTTCTTCAGAAGACAGTACAGAAGGGAAGCTTCCTTCAGCCTGGGATGAGTTTGATGGAGCTTGGAGATACGGATAATCTTTACATTCAAAGTGATATCCTTGTAAGTGAGATATCTAATATTGAGGTAGGTCTAGTGGTGAAACTTCTAAACGAAGACTTGGGAATTGAAGCCACTGGAAAGGTACAAAAGATACATCCCAATGCCTTCAGCAAGATATCCGATCTTGGAGTTGAGCAGAAGAGAATAACAGTTGAAATACAGATGGACACGATCCCCGATGGATTAAGACCAGGATATGACTTGCAGGTGAGAATAATTACTGAATCAAGTGAAGATACACTGATGATCCCTGAGAATGCAGTATTTACAATGGACCAAAAGGACTATGTTTTTGTAGATGCAGCTGGTGTAGCAGAACTGAGAGAAATTCAGACTGGAATACAAAGCGGTAGAGAGTTTGAGGTTATTTCAGGTCTTGACGAGGGAGAGGTTGTTATTATGTCTCCTGATGGGGAGTTGGAAGAGGGAG
>ERZ1032852.49-NODE-49-length-33069-cov-15.175047_pt1 | contig 33069 bp, 26 predicted proteins | sample MGYA00516689_ERZ1032852 | MGnify/ENA primary metagenome ERZ1032852 (study PRJEB33719, sample SAMN04262499) | wastewater metagenome | biome: rural village; feature: composting latrine chamber; material: composting feces with ash | place: El Salvador | collected...
ATAGGGATAGGTCTGTCCCTTGGCGTCATTTCTGGAACACTGGTGGTCACCGTGCTCGCATCTCTTGCAGGTAGTCGGAGGCGTCAGGCGCGGTCCTAAAAGAGGGGGACCACTTGTCTACCGCTACTGCGACGCCCACAGGGCTCACGACCGAACAGGTAAACAAGGCACACCGAGAAGGTCAGTCAAACAAGGTTGACACAGCGACGTCGCGTCCAATCAGCGCGATCCTGCGTGCCAACCTTTTCACCGTCTTCAACGGGATCCTGATCACTGCCATGATCGCGGTGTTGGCGGTCGGTGACTGGCGCGATGCCGTGTTCGGTTTCGTGCTGGTTCTTAACCTGATCATTGGGGTCTTTTCTGAGCTGCGCTCAAAGCGAGCGTTGGACAAGCTTTCGGTGCTGACAGCCCCAACAATCACTGTGTGGCGCGACGGTGAAGAAGAACAGGTCCCGACAGAGGACCTGGTGATTGACGATGTCGTCTCCTTGAAGATGGGGGACCAGGTCCCGGCAGACGGGATAGTCTCCTCTTCCCATGGCCTCTCCGTCGACGAGTCCGCGTTGACAGGTGAATCAAAACCGGTTCGCAAGAAGCCGGGCGACAAGATCCTGTCCGGAACCTCCATTGTTGGCGGCAGCGGAACCATGACCGTCAAAGTCATAGGGCAGGACTCCTGGGCGCAGAAGATTACCAAGGAAGCCAAGCAGTTTTCTAAAGTCCACTCAGAAATCCAGGGGTCAATCGACAAGGTCTTGACCTGGATAACCTGGATCCTCCCCGTCGTCGTCATCATTTTGCTGTGGTCACAAGTGCGGACGGGAAATGGTTGGCGTGACGCCGTCATCCTGACTGTTGCAGGCATTGTTGGAATGATTCCGCAGGGTCTGGTGCTACTCACGTCCATGAACTTTGGGATAGCGGCTGCGAGCTTGGCACGCAAGAACGTGTTGGTTCAAGAACTGCCTGCCGTGGAGATCCTGGCTCGCGTTGACGTCCTTTGCTTAGACAAGACGGGGACCATCACGACGGGTGCTATCAGGGGGCGGGAGCTAGACGCTGCACCCATGCCACAAGCAGACGCGCCAAGCGAAGAGCAGGCGAAGGCTGCGCTAAAGGTCTTGGTTGCGGACGCGACTAACGCCACCGCCGTGGCAACCATGCAGCTGGTGGAGGATGCGCACGCAACAAAGCATGATGACGACGATCTGCTCCCCTTCAACTCCGAGCGAAAGTGGTCCGCATACAAAGCTCTCCAGGACGGGAAACCCCTCAACTGGCTGTTTGGTGCACCCGAGATTCTGTTGGCAGGCGACCTACCGAAGAACCAGTGGGCACGCGATATCGTCAAGGGCGCTTCAGCGCATGGGCGCCGAACCACTGTGCTCGTGTACTACCGCGGCCGGTTCCAAGGGGAAGTGGTTCCGGAGGACGTGACCGCTGCACTGGTTGTTGTGTTGGAAGAAGACGTGCGCCCTGACGCGAAACAAACCCTTGAGTACTTTGAGAAGCAGGGCGTTGCCGTCAAAGTCATCTCAGGGGATGCCCCCGAAACGGTCGGCGCGATAGCAAAAGAAGTTGGACTCCACTCGCCGGACGGCGGAGAGCCGCATGTGATGGACGCACGAAAGCTCCCTCCCATCGGTACGCCTGAGTTCAAGAAGGCAGCGCTTGCGACCGACGTCTTCGGCAGGGTCACGCCCGACCAAAAACAAGCGCTTGTCGTAGCTCTCCAGGACAGCGGGCACACGGTTGCCATGACAGGGGACGGCGTCAACGACGCGCTTGCCCTTAAGACCGCCGACCTTGGGATAGCCATGGGAAATGCTGCCCCAGCAACCAAAACCGTTGCGCGGATAGTCCTAGTAAACGGCGAGTTCTCAGTGCTGCCGGGCGTCGTGGGAGAGGGCAGACGGATCATCGCGAACATGGAGCGCGTTTCTGCCCTGTTCTTATCCAAAACCACCTACGCCATCATGCTTGCGGTTCTTGTTGCGCTGTTCGGGTGGGCCTACCCGTTCCTGCCGCGTCACCTCACCTACATCAGCGCCTTTACCATTGGTGTCCCAGGGTTCTTCTTGGCACTCGCACCAAACTCGTCTCGCTACAGGCAGGGTTTCCTAAGACGCACCCTCTCGATTGCGGTCCCGTCGGGAATCCTCTTGGGTGCGGGAGCGCTGACTAGCTACCTGATTGCAGGGCAAGGCACCCTCTCCGGCCACACCGCTGCGACACTCACCCTGATAATTGCCGCGCTCTCGCTGCTGGTTATTCTGGCCCGACCCTGGAACGCATGGAGAATCTCCCTGGTGGCTGCCATGGGCGCAGGAGCCGTCATTGGGCTCATCATTCCTTTCGTCAGAAACTTTTTCGCGTTGGAGTGGCCCGACCACCGTCTGTGGGCGTTGATCGGCGTAGTGGGCTTGATGGTGTCCGCATTGGTCGCGATTTCCTACCACATCACCCAGAAGTGGCGAGACGCGCCTGTGGTCACCAAAATCGAAGCGAAGAAAGAGGACAGCCGTGAAACTCAAGAGGCTTGAAACCCCGAACAGCGAACTTGCGTTTTACCGGGCCTGCACCCCCGCGCAACCGAAGTCGACCCTGGTTCTGGGACACGCGTTAGGTGCCAACCGGAAAATGTGGGAAAAGGTTCTGCCACTTCTACCCGAAGATATCGAAGTGATCCTGTGGGAGCTGCCCGGACACGGAAACTCAGGGTTACTTGATTCGGCCGAGGCTGCCGGGGTTCTTCCCGTCGCTCAGTCCTTACACCGGGGAATGGAAGACCTCGGGCTGACACAGCACCCAACCACGCTTGGGGGACTGTCGCTTGGTGGAACCGTAGCGCTTGCCTACGCGCAGGAGCACCCCGGCAAACTAGACGGTCTCCTCCTGTTCGGCTCAGCCCCGGCTCTCCCACCGCCTAGCGCGTGGTCTGAGCGTGCGGAGCAGGTCCTGGACTCGGGACTGGAACCTCTTGTGGCACCCACGATGGAGAGATGGTTCTCGAAGGACTTCAGGGAAGGTAGCGGCGCTGAAGCTGTAGCGCAGACAGCGAAGACCTTCGTCTCGACAAACCCACAGGGCTACGCGCAGTGCGCTCAGATGATAGGGGGCACCGACCTCTGGCCGAGGGTAGGGCGGGTGGGCGTGCCGGTGCTAGTCACGGTCGGTAGCGGCGACGCCGGCATGAGCCCTGCCCAAGGGGAGGAGCTAGCTGCCGCGCTCCCTAACGGGCAGTGCGTAGTCATCGACGGCGTCAAACACCTGATGGCAGTAGAGGCCCCAGAAGAGGTCGCCGCTCTGATTACGCAGATGCTCCGCTAGGAGATAGGGAACTCCGTGTCGAAGTTGGCTGCGAGCCTACCGATGGTGGGGATCCACTGCCTGATCCGCACGTCTTCCAAGAGCCCGGCCACCATGAACGGGTCCTGAGAGAAGAGGGTTTCGGCTTCTACGGCGGAGTCGGCGCGCATTATGGCCATCCCGCCGTCAAAGCTCACGTCTTTGAAGAACCCGGCCCCAATAATGACCCCGGTGGACTCTAGGTTTCGCAGGAAACTGCGGTGGGCTGGGCGCGCGTCGCGCACCAGCGTCTTCAGCTCCGGGTTGTACCGGTACTCGATCACGTAGTAAGCCATGCACCCATTATGCGGGGTCTAGCGCTTCACTGTGATCGAACACCTGTGCTAGCGGTGGTAGTCGGCGGCTAGGATTGGGACAGTGAAAGATCAACTAGTTGTCCGCGGCGCTCGGGTGCACAACCTGAAAGACGTCAGCATTGAGCTACCCAGAGACCAGATGATTGTGTTCACGGGTCTTTCTGGGTCTGGGAAGTCTTCGCTTGCGTTCGACACGATCTTCGCGGAGGGTCAGCGACGCTACGTCGAATCCCTCTCCTCGTACGCCCGCCAGTTTCTGGGACGCATGGACAAACCCGACGTCGACTTCATTGAAGGCCTGTCTCCGGCCGTTTCCATCGACCAGAAATCGACTTCCCGGAATCCCAGGTCGACAGTTGGGACAATCACTGAGATTCACGACTATTTGAGGCTGCTTTTCGCGCGGGCTGGGACAGCTTTTTGCCCAACCTGCGGGGAGCAGATCACGGCTCAAACGCCGCAGCAGATAGTCGACCGTGTTTTGGAGATGGAGACAGGGACCCGGTTCCAGGTGCTTGCGCCTGTCATCCGCGGCCGAAAAGGAGAATACTCCGAGCTGTTCGCTGAACTCCAAAGCAAGGGGTACTCGCGCGCCATCGTTGACGGGCAAAACGTGCGCCTTGACAGCCCGCCCCTGCTTGAGAAAAAGCTGAAGCACGACATTGACATCGTCATTGATCGTCTTGTCGTAAAGGACGGGATCAAGGGCAGGCTCACTGACTCGGTCGAAACTGCGCTGGAACTCGCAGACGGGCTGGTAACGATTGACCTGGTGGATCTGGAAGAGAGTGCGCCGGGTAGGCGGAGGCGCTACTCAGAAAAGCGGGCGTGTCCGAACGACCACCCTTTGGGTCTGGATGAGATCGAACCGCGCACGTTCTCCTTCAACGCTCCCTACGGGTCCTGCCCGGAATGTTCCGGTCTGGGCGCAAAGCAAGAGGTCGACGCTGAGCTGATCATCCCCGACCAGGAGGTCTCCCTAGCTGACGGTGCTGTGGTTGTTTGGCGCGCGAACAACAAGTACTACCAGCGCTCACTTGAAGGTCTGGCGAAAAAGCTTGACTTCGACATGAACACGCCCTGGAAAGACCTGCCTAAAGAGGCACAAGACGCGGTGCTGTACGGCCTGGACCACAAGATCCATGTCCGCTACCGCAACCGTTGGGGCCGTGAGCGCGCCTACTCGACGGGGTTTGAGGGTGCGGTCGCGTTTGTTGAACGCAGGATAAAGGAATCTGAATCCTCGTTCGTAAAAGACAGGCTGCAAGGCTACCTGAGAGAAGTGCCGTGTCCGTCATGCTCCGGTGCGCGGCTTCGCCCCGAAGTGCTCGCGGTAAAGGTCGCGGGGAAAAACATTGCCGAGGTGTCGGAAGCATCAATCGGCGAAACCCGGGATTTCATCGCTAACCTGAAGCTGGAGGGGCGCGACGCGCAGATCGCGGGACCCATCCTTCAAGAGATCAATGCTCGCTTGAAGTTCCTAGTGGACGTCGGCTTGGACTACCTGACGCTGGCGCGAGGCGCCGGGACCCTGTCGGGTGGGGAGGCCCAACGCATTCGATTAGCGACACAGATCGGATCCGGGTTGGTCGGGGTCCTGTACGTGCTGGACGAACCCTCCATCGGCTTGCACCAGCGCGACAACAAGCGACTGATCGGGACCTTGGAGCACCTGCGCGACCTGGGCAACACGCTCATCGTGGTGGAGCATGACGAGGAGACGATGGACGCCGCTGACTGGGTCGTCGACATCGGCCCTGGCGCAGGGGAGTCCGGGGGAGAGATTGTCTATTCTGGCCCGCTTCAAGGCCTCCTGAAGGAAAAGGACTCTGTCACCGGCCAGTACCTGTCCGGCGAAAAAAAGATACACGTTCCGGAGCAACGCCGGGGCGTCGACCCTGGGCGCCAGCTGACGGTCAAGGGAGCGCGGGAAAACAACCTGCAGAACATCACTGTGCAGTTCCCACTAGGTACTCTCACAGCGATTACCGGTGTCTCTGGATCTGGCAAGTCGACTCTGGTGAACCAAATCCTCTATCGCTCCCTAGCGAACAGGTTGAACAAGGCTCGGCAGGTCCCTGGCAGGCACCATTCGGTGCAGGGCAGTGAACACCTAGATAAGATCGTCCACGTCGACCAGTCCCCAATCGGGCGGACCCCCCGGTCGAACCCCGCGACGTACACGGGGGTTTGGGACCACGTTCGCGCTCTGTTCGCCGACACAAACGAAGCGAAAGTTCGTGGATACACCCCGGGACGCTTCTCCTTCAACGTGAAGGGCGGAAGGTGCGAAGCCTGTAAAGGTGACGGCACCATCAAGATAGAGATGAACTTCCTGCCTGACGTCTACGTGCCTTGTGAAGTCTGTGAAGGCGCACGCTACAACCGGGAAACGCTAGAGATCCTGTACCGCGGCAAGTCTGTTGCTGACATTCTGAACATGCCAATATCGGAGGCCGCAGAGTTTTTTCAGGCGATCCCTAGGATCGCGCGCCACCTGAACACCCTTGTTGAAGTTGGCCTTGGGTACGTTCGGCTAGGCCAATCGGCGACGACACTTTCTGGGGGTGAAGCACAGAGGGTAAAGCTCGCTTCAGAGCTGCACAAGCGGTCCAACGGTCGCACCATTTACGTGCTTGACGAACCCACGACAGGGCTGCACTTTGAGGACATCCGAAAGCTGCTCCTGGTCCTGCAAGGCCTGGTTGACAAGGGCAACACCGTGCTTGTGATTGAGCACAACCTTGACGTCATCAAGAACGCGGACTGGGTTGTAGACATGGGGCCGGGTGGGGGATCCCAAGGCGGCAAGGTAATAGCACAAGGGACTCCGGAACAGGTCGCGACCCAGGAAGACTCTTGGACAGGGCACTACCTAGCGGAGTCTCTTGGGCTGGAGAAAGCGCAGGCGTCCTAGCCGCCCGCTGGGGGCGCGCCCTTTCCAGGGTCGGAGTTGATGGAACCACCGACAGCTGAGAGCTCCTGTTCGTTCATGTTGTAGAGCTCCTTGATCTGGTCCTTGAAATCGTGGAGCACCTTCTGCCGTTTCAGTTTCAAGGAAGAAGTTAGGTAGGCGTTTTCCACCTTGAACTCCACTGGCAGTATCACGTAGCGGCGGATGGATTCCGCGCGGGAGACCGCCCGGTTGGCTCGCCGAATAGCGCGCTCAATCGAGTGTTTCACTTCAGGCATCTCAATGGCTCGCTGGACACTGACCACATCTAATCCTTTGTTCCGCAGCCACACCGGCAGCATCTCAGGGTCCAGGGTTACAAGCGCTGCGATGTAGGGTTCGGCGTCTCCAACAACCACGACCTGAGAAATGAGCGGGTGGGTTGAGAGGGAGTCTTGCAGGATTTCCGGAGAAACGTTCTTTCCCCCGGCAGTGACGATCAGTTCTTTTTTGCGCCCAGTGATGCTTAGCCGGCCGTCGCTATCGATCGACCCGAGGTCACCCGTGTGGAACCAGCCGTCCTTGAAGGACTCAGCTGTTGCTCCGGGCAGGTTGTGGTATCCGGGGGAGACGGACACGCCCCGCAAAAGAAGCTCGCCGTCTTCAGCGATCTTCATCGAGTTACCAGGCCACAGGTACCCGACCGAATCGGGTGGGTTGTCGCCGGGCCTTTGAACGGTGATCGGCCCGGTTGTTTCAGAGAGCCCGTAGCCCTGAAGCAGGTCAATGCCAAGTCCGCGGTAGAAGTTCGCAAGGTCAACAGAGAGCGGCGCACCCCCGCAAATGATGGTGCGGAGGTTCGGGCCCAGGATGGCCCGCACCTTTCGTAGCACCAACACGTTTGCAACTTTGTGGTTGGCGCGTAGCCGAGCCGAGGGGCGATCCGAGGTCCTTGGCAGCGACTCTTGCTCCGTTGAGCTGGGGAAGGTGGGGGCTGGGCTCGATTCGCTCTGCCTAGGGAACGCCGTCGCTTCCGACATTTCCCTAGCCTTCTGGGCCGACCACGCAAAGATCTTCCGCTTAACGCCGCCGCCGGACTTCTGCGCCGCGGTGTTATAGACCTTCTCAAGCACCCTGGGGACCGCCAGCATCATGGTGGGCTTGAACGTCTCTATGTCGCCCACCAGGTTACGTATGTCAGGAGAGAACCCGAGTCTGCCCTCGCCGATCAGGATCCCGTACATGACGAAGCGTGCCAGCACATGGGCGACGGGCAGGAACAAAAGAGTGCGTCCTCTGGGGTCGCCGATGACGTCCGGGAGGATGTCGTATGACTGCAAGACGGATTCGACGAAGTTGCTTTGCGTCAACACCACGCCCTTGGGCATCCCCGTCGTGCCTGACGTGTAGATGATCGTCGCGATATCCGTCAGAGTCAGCTGGTCACGCAGCTGGTCAACTGTTGCGGGCGGAACCTCGCGCCCAGCCGCCGTGATGTAAAGCTCCCCGCCGCTGTCCAAAGCGATGATTTCGCGCACCCTGCGCGTCTTGACGGTTTGGACCATCTCCGCTTGGAGAGATGACTGAGCGATCACGAGCGAGACGCCAGCGTCCTTCAGAATGTGTCCGATTTGCGAGGCAGAATCGGTTTCGTAGATGGGGACGGTAACGCCCCCTACGCTGAGCACCGCGATGTCCAGAGCAGCCCACTCATAGCTGGTCGGTGCAAGGATCGCTACCCGGTCGCCGGGGCGAACCCCAAGAGCGTAGAAACCACGTGAAAGATCCTCAATGTAGTTCACAAACTCGGCTGCCCGGACTTCGTGCCAGGCCCCACCAACCCTGCGTTCAATGATGACCTGGTTTGGGTTGCGTTCGGCACGGTCGAAGATCAGCTTGGGGACGCTCAGGTCCGAGCTGACTCTGATGACCGCGGGATTCTTCCAACTTCCGTCTCTGCCTTGATACACGTGGTTGTCCCTGCCTTCGGCTTTCGTCTCGCCAACCCTACCGGGGTAGCGAAGGGGCCTCAAAACGAGTCTATGCAGGGACAACGTTCTGTCCACGACCGCCATAGAGCGCTTCGATGTCCTCCTGGAAATCTCTGAGTACTTTGCCGCGCCGCAACTTGAGGGACGGTGTGAGGTAGCCATTTTCTACGGTAAAGGAAGCGTTGAGGATCCCGAAGCGCCGAATCGATTCGGCCCTGGAGACCGCACTGTTCGCACGACGGATTGCTCGCGACAAGGACCTTTGGACTTCTGGTAGATCCAGTGCGGTGACCGGGTCGACGACTTCAAGTCCCTTGTTGGAAAGCCAAAGGGGTAGCATTTCAGGGTCCAAAGTGATGAGCGCGGCAACGTAGGGTTTCGCGTCTCCCACCACCACGACGTGACCTATCAGAGGGTGAGTGATCAGGCGTTCTTCGAGGGCCTCCGGGGAGACGTTCTTGCCACCCGCGGTGACGATGATCCCCTTCTTGCGTCCCGTGATCCGCAGCTGTCCGTCCTGGTCCAGCTCGCCGATGTCCCCGGTCTTAAACCAGCCGTCCTCGAACGATTCGGCTGTCTCCAAAGGCAGGTTGTGGTAACCCATGAAGACCGATTCGCCTCGCAGAAGAACCTCGCCATCCGCTCCGATTTTTACTTCATTCAGTGGGAGAACCGGACCGACTGTCCCGGCGGGGGTGTTCGAGGGACGTTGGACTGTAACGGGTCCGGTGGATTCTGACAGGCCGTAGCCTTGCAAGACATCCAGGTCCAGTCCCCGGAAGAACTGCGCCAAGTCGCCCGCCAGCGGCGCACCACCAGACACCACGTGTTTGAGGTTCTTGCCCAAGGCAGCCCGCACTTTCTGCAGCACCAGCTTGTCTGCCAAGAAGTAGGAGGGTGGGCGCTTGGCATCCAGGGAGGTCTCCCTCGCGGACCCGAAACGTCTTGCGGTTTTCGCCGCCCAACCAAACAGCTTCGCCTTAACTCCGCCGCCCGCCTTCGCCTGCGCGGCGTTGTAGACCTTCTCTAGAACGCGTGGCACCACCAGGAGTGCAGTGGGTTGAAATGAGGCGATGTCAGAGACCAGGTTCTTGGTGTCTGGGGAGAAGCCCACCCGTCCCGCACCGGTTGCCAGCCCGTGCATAACGAAGCGAGCCAGCACGTGGGCCAAGGGAAGGAAAAGTAGGATTCTAGTTTCCGGGTCCAGAGCGATCTCAGGAAGCTCTAGCTGGACGGCGGCGGTTGTCGCCACGAAGTTCCGGTGAGACAGAGCAACGCCCTTTGGGGTCCCGGTCGTCCCAGACGTGTAGATGATCGTTGCAAGGTCGTCGATTTGCATCTCTTTCTGCACGTCGGTGACAGCAACGGGCGCTACCAGGCGGGCACGGGACTGCAGAACGCGTTCTCCACCCTGGTCAAGACAGAGAATCTCTCTGAGCTCTTCTGGTGCAACCGACTCGATGAGGTCCGCTTGCTGAGTGGTTTCCGCTATTGCCAGGACGACCGCTGCGTCCGTCAGGATGTGTCGGATTTGCTTCGCCGAGTCGGATTCGTAGATGGGCACCGTCACGGCGCCGACAGACAGGATTGCTAGGTCCAGCACCATCCAGCGGTACGAGTTCGCTGCAAGCAGCGCGACGCTTTGTCCCTTTTCAACGCCCATGCCGATAAGGCCGCGCGCAGTCACTTCCACTTCAGCCAGGAACTCCTCGATTGATACGGGCCTCCAGCCCCCGAGTTCACTTCGCCTCTCCGCAACCACTGTGTTTGGGCGGACCTGAGCTCGGTGCTTGTACATCCCGGGGATGGTCATCGCTTCTGCGATCGGGGGGATCCCTGCAAGGGTCTCTGCAGAAACCCCTTCGGAGTCAAGCTCCAGGAGAGTCTTCCCAAACTCGATCCTTGGTTCGACTTCCACTTCGGTCACGACCTTGGTGAAACGCCTTTTGGCCATGGGGCTCCAATCAGAGTCTTTCGTCGCGGCTACTGCCGGGGCAATAGTACAAAGTTTGAAGGACTGTTGTTCGCGCAGGGCGAGGTTTGGTCGAGGTGTTGCTCACAGCTCGCAGAGTGCAAGAAGGATAGGTTTGCACTGTCCTTGCTGTCGGGGAGAGGGGCCTGTCTTGTCTACTGGCCCATCGTGGCGCCCGGCAACGTCCGACATCCCACGCAGCCCTGGCGTATACCGTTTCCGCGACGAACAGGGACGGGTGATTTACGTTGGCAAGGCCAAGAACCTGCGTTCCAGGCTCACTAACTACTTCCAAGACCCTGCGGTGCTACACCCGCGCACAGCGCAAATGGTTTCCCAGGCGCGGTCTGTTCAGTGGACGGTCGTAGGGTCGGAAATCGAGGCGTTGACACTGGAGTTCCAGTGGATCAAGCAGTTCGATCCCTACTTCAACGTCATGTACCGGGACGACAAGTCATATCCCTACCTCTCCGTGTCGATGGGGGAGAAGTACCCACGGGTGTCCATCTCAAGGGATGCGAAGAAGAAAGGCACCAGGTACTTCGGGCCCTACACCAAGGTCTGGGCTATCCGGGAGACGATCGACCTCCTGCTTCCGTCATTTCCCATGCGTTCCTGCAGTGCGGGGGTTTTTCGGCGCGCTGAAGCCCAGGGCCGGCCGTGCCTGCTCGGCTACATCAACAGGTGCAGCGCACCGTGCGTCGGACGCGTCACCGAAGAACAGCATCGCGAGATCGCCGAGCAGCTCTGCGAGTTCATGGACGGTGACACGGGGCGCTTCATAGCCAAGCTTGACTCGGAGATGAAGGAGGCCGCTGCTGACCTCGACTTCGAGCTTGCTGCGAAAAGGCGGGACGAACTAGACGCGCTAGTCAAAGTTGCTGAGAAGAACACGTTGGCGCTCCCCGCAGACGTCGACGCTGACTTTTTCGCGATGGTTGCTGACGACCTGGAGGCGGCCGTCCACGCGTTCTACGTCAGGGCTGGACGCATCCGCGGGACGCGCGGCTGGGTCATAGAACGCGCAGACGACCGCAGCGAAGCTGAGCTTATGACTGACTTACTTGAGCAGGTCTACCTTGAACGCTCCCAGATGTCAGGCGCGTCCAGAGCCCGCGTGACGCCTGCCAAGTCGGTTGATGACGTCACACACATGGCGACCGAAGCCGTCCCTCCTTCGGTGCTGGTGTCGGTCTTACCTGCGAGGGAGCGCGAACTGCAGAATGTGCTGCGGGAACTGGCAGGTGCGGCAGTCAAAGTTTCCGTCCCAAAACGGGGACAAAAGGCTCACCTGATGGAGACGGTCCGCGCAAACGCTGAGCATGCGTTGAAGCTCCACAAGACGAAGAAAGCAGGGGACCTAACGCAGCGTGCTTTGGCACTCGAGGGCCTAATGGAGGCGTTTGATCTGGAGACTGCTCCCCTCCGCATAGAGTGCTTCGACATCTCCCACACAGCGGGGCAGCAGAAGGTGGCGTCCATGGTCGTCTTTGAAGACGGGGTGCCACGGAAGAACGCTTACAGGACCTTCAACATAGTGGGAGAGGACGGCGGTAACCAGGACGACACCGCGGCAATGTCTGAGGTCCTAAGGCGTCGTTTCAAGCGGCTTGGTGCGAAGCAGCAGGGGCGGGAGCTGGAGCCGGATGAGGAGGACAAGGACGCGCTCACCTCGGGCGCGATCGACCCTGACACGGGCAAACCCCGCCGTTTCGCCTACGACCCAGAGCTTGTCGTTGTTGACGGTGGGCCGGCTCAAGTGAACGCGGCCCGCCAAGCGCTCCTGGACGTGGGCGCAACCGTCCCCGTTATCGGTCTTGCGAAACGGCTAGAGGAGGTCTGGCTACCGCAAAACCGCTACCCGGTGATCCTGCCCCGGACGTCGCCGGCACTCTACCTGTTGCAACACCTGAGGGATGAATCTCACCGCTTTGCGATTTCGGCTCACAGAAAGAAACGCACCAAGGCTCAAACCAGCTCTGTTCTGGACCAGGTTCCCGGGCTTGGACCGGCCAGGCAGAAGGCTTTGCTCAGAAAGTTTGGGTCGGTCAAGAGGCTGCGTGAAGCTAGCCTGGAAGACATCCAGCAGGTCCCAGGCTTTGGTCCGGCGTTCGCAAAACGCGTTCACGAACACCTGCAAGAACCTGCGCCGGAACAGAGGCCCAGCTGATGCTTCTTCGACCCGGACACTGCCGGGGTGGCATGCTTGGGGCATGGGTGAAAACAAACGACGATTAGCGAAAGGTCCGCTGACTGCGCCAACCGGCGTGCCGGCTCTGAAACACATCGCAGCAAGTGAGGCTGCGCCGCAAGTGCCTGTCTCCCCAAACGAGATCCTCATCGTTACGGGCCGTTCTGGGGCGGGACGGTCCCAGGCGGCAAACGCTCTTGAGGACCATGGCTGGTACGTCGTTGACAACCTTCCACCCGCGATGCTGCTGACCCTCGCAGGGATGATGACCAGTCACGGCGAAGGTGTCAACAAGCTCGCAGCGGTCGTAGACGTCAGGGGGCGCGAGTTCTTCCATTCGCTGGAAGACACGCTCATCGAACTGCGTGACCACAGGGTGCCTTACCGCATTATCTTCCTTGATGCGGACGACGAATGCTTGGTCCGCAGGTACGAAGCGAATAGAAGGCGTCACCCGCTGCAGCGGGGCGGCACCCTTTTGGACGGACTCAACGCGGAGCGTGCCCTGCTCGCTCCTTTGCGGGACCGCGCGGACGAACTAATCGACACCTCGAACATGTCAATCCACGATCTGGCGCGGTACATGCGCGACGTTGTCGTGGGGAGAGACAAGTCGGAAGGCAAAGTGACCGTCCAATCTTTTGGTTTCAAACACGGCCCACCACTGGACGCCGACCACGTTTTGGATGTCAGATTCGTTGAAAACCCCTACTGGGTTGAAGAGCTGCGTGACAAGACCGGCAGAGACCCTGAAGTTTCGGAGTACGTGCTTAGCCGGCCAGGAGTCTCAGATCTTGTGGACAGGTACTCGCAGCTGGTACTGGACACCCTCCCCGGGTACCGGCGGGAACTCAAACAGCACGTCACTGTGGCTGTCGGGTGTACCGGGGGAAGACACCGGAGCGTGGCGGTGGCGGAGAAGATTGCGAACAACCTGCGGGACGCGGGCGTCGGTGTCCACGTCCTGCACCGAGATTCGGGGCGCAAATGAACGATCCCGCTAGTAGGACCCCCGCCACTGAGCCGGGCTTGAAGGTTGTCGCGTTCGGCGGGGGCCACGGTCTTTCTGCGACGCTGCGCTCCTTGCGACACATCACTCACGGGCTCACTGCGGTTGTCACGGTGGCTGATGACGGTGGTTCCTCGGGCCGCATCCGCGCTGAAGCGGACGCGCTTCCGCCGGGAGACTTGCGAATGGCGCTTGTCGCACTCTGCGACGAATCGGATTGGGGGCTGACGTGGCGTGACCTCATGCAACAGCGGCTAGAAACCGACGGTCCACTGAACGACCACGCCCTCGGAAACCTGCTGATTCTGGGTCTTTGGCAAATGTTTGACGACCCTGTTGCCGGCCTAGACGGGGTTGCTAGGCTGCTGGACTCTCATGGGCGGGTGCTCCCCATGAGCCTCACTCCACTGCACATTGAGGCGGACGTGCTTGTTGGGGAAGAATCGAAGTTGGTCCGAGGCCAAGCTTCGGTTGCCCTCGCTGAGGGCGAGATCTTGGACCTGCGGGTTTCCCCAAGTAACGCCCCCGTGCCCCCGGACGCCATTGAAGCGATAGGTGGGGCAGACTGGATAGTGCTGGGCCCCGGCTCCTGGTTCACATCGGTGATCCCGCACCTCATGATCGACGACCTGCGGCGAGCTATCGTGACCACTGAGGCGCACAGGGCGCTTGTCCTAAACTTGACCTTGCAGGAATCGGAGACACAGTCGATGTCTTCGGCCGACCTGGTCCGTGCAGTGCGCGACGCAGCCCCTGACCTGAAGCTAGACGTAGTGATCGCTGACCCCACGTCTGTGGACGACGTCGATGAACTCATGGAAGCGAGCGCTGAGCTTGGAGCCCGCGTCTTGCTCCGGCAGGTGCATTCCGCTTCGGACCCCACGGTGCACGACTCTCTGCGCCTTGCGGCAGCGCTTCGTGACGCCTTCGATGGCTACCTTGCTGAGGTTGGTAAAACAGAGCAGTGGCTCGCGTAGCACTCCCTGCACCGCGAACTGAGACAGAGATAGACGGAGGAAACATTGTCCTTAACCGGTGAGCTAAAAGAGGAACTTGCGCGTCAAGCACCAAGGTCCGTTGCGGAAGCACGCGCGGAATGCTCGGTGATGCTGCGTTTCTCTGGAGGCCTCCACATCGTGGGAGGACGCATCCTGGTCGAAGCCGAAGTGGACAACGAAACCGTCGCGAAACGGCTGCAGACTTTTCTGGAGAAGCTGTACCGCGTCGAATGCCAGGTGATCATTGTTTCCGGCGGGGCGCTCAGAAAAGGGGACCGCTACGTGGTCCGGGTCGTTAAGGACGCTGACGCTTTGGCGCGCGCTACGGGCCTTATTGATTCTGCTGGCAGGCCACTTCGGGGTCTCCCACCAGCCATCGTCGGTGGCGGACCCGGCGAGGCAGCGGCTGCCTGGCGCGGTGCTTTCTTGGCGCGGGGCTCTCTGGTTGAACCCGGGCGGTCGTCAGCGCTTGAAGTCACCTGTCCGGGACCTGAAACAGCCCTGGCACTGGTCGGCTGCGCTAGACGGCTCGGTGCAATTGCGAAGAGCCGTGACGTCAGGGGAACAGCGCGGGTGACTGTGCGGGACGCCGACGCGATCGCGACCCTTCTAGAGGCACTTCAGGCGAACTCCACTCACGCAAAGTGGATGGTTCAGAAGGAAAAGAGGGAAGCCCGCGGGAGCGCGAACCGCCTCGCCAACTTTGACGACGCGAACCTGCGGCGCTCAGCCCAGGCTGCGGTGGCGGCCGGCGCGAAGGTTGAACGAGCCTTCGAAATCTTGGGTGACGAGGTCCCGGACCACCTGCGCGAAGCTGGCGAGCTGCGGGTGCAGCACAAGCAGGATTCCTTGGAAGAGCTGGGGCAGAAGTCCAATCCGCCGCTGACTAAGGACGCCGTTGCCGGCCGCATTCGCAGGCTTTTGGCACTCGCCGACAAGGTTGCAGAAGAGCGCGGAATCCCTGGGACTGAAGCTGCTATCACGCCTGACCTAATGGAGGAGTAGCAGGCTGCAGGCTGGGTGCATTTGGTCGCTGCCGGGTGTAAAATGAGGCTGCTTGGCCTCAAGTGGCCAACACGATTCGTCGTGTAATCAAGAAACCGAAGTGCCAAAGGCACATCAGGAGGACATAGTGACCATTCGCGTAGGCATCAATGGCTTCGGCCGCATTGGCCGGAACTTCTACCGAGCCATCAAAGTGCAGGGTGCGAACATCGAAGTCGTTGCAGTGAATGACTTGACGGACCCGAAGACCCTGGCTCACCTGCTGAAGCATGACTCGGTGCTGGGGAACCTGGACGCAGACGTGACCTACACGGATGACTCCATCACAGTTGACGGCCACGAAATCAAGGTCTACGCAGAGCGCGACCCCAAGAACATTCCCTGGGGCGCAAACAACGTAGACATCGTGATCGAATCGACCGGTTTCTTCACGGACGCTGAAGCCGCCCAGGCTCACATTGACGGCGGTGCGAAGAAGGTCATCATCTCTGCCCCCGCCAAGAACGCGGACGCAACGTTCGTTGTGGGCGTGAACGAACAGGACTACAACCCGGAGACCGACAACATCATCTCCAATGCGTCCTGCACCACGAACTGCCTGGCGCCGCTCGCCATGGTCCTAAACGATGCCTTCGGCATCGAGCGTGGCCTCATGACCACCATCCACGCTTACACGGGTGACCAGCGTCTGCTGGATGCGCCTCACAAGGACCTGCGTCGCGCCCGCGCCGCTGCCCTCAACATCGTTCCCACCTCCACCGGTGCGGCCAAGGCTGTTGCCCTTGTTCTGCCGGAACTGGCGGGCAAGATGGACGGCTACGCACTCCGCGTCCCGGTCCCGACAGGCTCCGTCACCGACCTGACCTTCGTCGCTTCGAAGCCCGTCACGGTTCAGGAAGTTAACAACGCGGTTCGCGCCGCTGCGGAAACCGAGGGCCTCAAGGGCATCCTGGTTTACTCGGAAGAGCCCCTGGTGTCGAAGGACATTGAAGGCGACCCAGCTTCCTCGATCTTCGACTCCGGCCTCACCAAGGTCATTGACAACGAAGTGAAGGTCGTCTCCTGGTACGACAACGAATGGGGCTACTCCAACCGCCTTGTCGACCTGACCCAGTACGTCGGCGAGCGCCTCTAATAAAGCGCTAGCTTGAGACAACAGGTTGCGCCCGCACCCGCCAGCGCGGTTGCGGGCGCAACCACGTTGTCACCAACTGCCCAACAAGTACCACGCCAACTAGGAGAGCCCTGTGCTTCGAACCATTGATTCCCTAGGTGACCTTGAAGGAAAGCGGGTATTGGTCCGCTCTGACTTCAACGTCCCACTAAAAGACGGCCGCATCACTGACGATGGCCGCATCCGCGCGGCCCTACCAACCCTTCGGAAACTTCTGGACGCTGGTGCCGCAGTCATCATTGCTGCGCACCTTGGCCGCCCAGGTGGCAAGGCGAACCCCGACTACTCGCTGGCTCCGGTCGCAGCGCGTCTTTCCGAGCTGCTAGGCCAGGATGTTGTTCTTGCTGAAGATGTCACCGGCGAATCTGCAAAGAGGGTCGCCGAATCCCTGAAACCCGGGTCTGTGGCCCTGCTTGAAAACGTTCGCTTCGACCCCCGCGAAACTTCTAAGGATGACGCTGAGCGTGCTGAACTTGCAGCAGAGTATGCAGCCCTGGCCGACGCCTTCGTCTCCGACGGCTTCGGTGTTGTCCACCGCAAGCAAGCCTCCACCTACGATGTCGCGGAGATCCTTCCGAGCGCCGCCGGGGAGCTCGTGTTCAAGGAGATTGACTCTCTATCTAAAGTCACGGACAACCCTGCTCGTCCCTACGTTGTGGTCTTGGGAGGCTCCAAGGTTTCCGACAAACTCGGAGTCATTGAGAACCTCCTGGGTAAGGCCGACGCCATCCTCATCGGTGGTGGAATGGCTTTCACATTCCTCAAGGCTGAGGGCTACGAGGTCGGGAAGTCACTGCTTGAAGAAGACCAGCTAGACACCTGCCGCGACTACATGAAGATCGCGAAAGAGAAGGGCGTCGACCTGGTTCTGCCAGTAGACGTGGTCGTGGCACCGGAGTTCTCTGCTGACGCGCCACCCACCATCGTGTCTGTTGCTGACATTCCCGCAGACGACATGGGCCTCGACATTGGCCCCAAGACGGTTGAGTTGTTCAGCCGCTACATTCTGGATGCTAAGACGGTCGCTTGGAACGGCCCGATGGGGGTCTTTGAGTTCGCAGCGTTCGCTGATGGAACCAAGGGCGTCGCCGGTGCGCTTTCGGAAAGTGAAGCATTCAGCGTTGTCGGCGGCGGAGATTCTGCTGCTGCTGTCCGCGTTCTCGGTTTTGACGAGGACACCTTCTCTCACATTTCAACAGGCGGCGGCGCTTCCCTAGAACTCCTCGAGGGCAAGACGCTTCCCGGTATCGCAGTTCTGGAGGACTGACCTATGAAACGCATTCCACTGATCGCTGGCAACTGGAAGATGAACATGGACCACGTCCAGGCCGTCTCCCTCATCAACAAGCTAGCCACCGAACTCGACGACCTCGACTTCGACTACGACAAGACAGACGTTGTTGTCATCCCCCCTTACACCGACCTACGTTCGGTGCAAACCGTTATTGAAGGCGACGGGCTGAAGATTGCGCTGGGCGCGCAGGATGTCGCCGTCTACGAGTCCGGGGCCTACACCGGAGAGATCTCCGCAACCATGCTCTCCAAGCTTGGGGTCAAGTACGTCGTCGTCGGTCACTCCGAGCGTCGCGAATACCACGCTGAAACCGATGACCTGGTTGGCCAGAAGGGCAAGGCTGCGCTCGCCTGGGGCATGACTCCGATCATCTGCGTCGGTGAGGTCCTTGAGGTCCGCAAGAATGGCCAGCACGTCGACCACGTCGTCACCCAGCTGAAGGGTGCCTTCGCCGGCTACACGAAGGATCAAGCCAAGAAGGTTGTTATCGCCTACGAACCCGTGTGGGCGATAGGCACAGGCGAGGTCGCGACCCCTGCAGACGCGGAAGAGGTCTCTGCAGCAATCCGCGAACTCCTGGCTACCATGTTTGACCAGGAAACAGCAGACGCCATTCGCATTCTTTACGGCGGAAGCGTGAAGTCTTCCAATGTCAAGGAAATCATGGCTCAGCCAAACGTCGACGGCGCCCTTGTTGGTGGCGCGTCGCTTGACGCTGACGAGTTCGCGAAGATCTGCGACTACGACAACTAGGGCTTCCGCTCTGACCATTAACGGGTAAAACCGGTAGATCTCACAAAGCGGCCCGGTCCTCTTCATGGGGATCGGGCCCTTTCGACTGTAGAGTATTACTGGTTGGGCTTAGCGCCCTAGGTTTTTGAAGACTCTGCTTGTTGCAGACGGGACGGGGTACCAGTGCTTGCGATTCGCATAGCGATGATCACGATTATCGTCATCGCCAGCTTGCTGCTGATTTTGACGGTGCTGATGCACAAGGGCCGTGGCGGCGGCCTATCGGACATGTTCGGTGGAGGCATCTCCTCGGCCGCGGGGTCCTCAGGCGTCGCTGAAAAGAACCTCAACCGCATCACAGTTGGTGTTCTTGTGTTCTGGACCGTCGCCATCATCGCTTATGGCCTGATGCTCAGGTACGGTTTCTAGATCCTTACCGCTTGCGCTCGAAGCCTTCTAGGCTTTGGGTATGAAGATCCTTCTCACTGACAAGACAGATTTAGACCTTTCCTGGCCCGATGGCACACAGCTGGTCCGCTTCCGAGAGGCCACACCGATACCGGATGAGCACCTGGATGCCGATGTTGTGATCGGTTGGGGTCACCCCACTTCTCTTGCCTCCCTCAAGGAGATGCGGAATCTGAAGCTTGTTCAGTCCCTTTCCGCTGGTGTTGACGCGTTTCAGGCGGCGGGACTCCCGGAAGGAGCTCGGCTGGTGTCAGGCAGGGGCCTTCACGACCGGACGGTGAGCGAACATGCGATCGCTCTTCTGCTGGCGCTCATCCGGGAACTGCCCCAATACTTCAAGGCTCAGGAAGAGCACCGTTGGCTTTCTGAGAAGCGCGGCCCAAGGCCGCTGCACGACCCGGACCGCGTCTCCACCCTCATTGACGCTAACGTGTTGGTCTGGGGGTTTGGGTCGATCGGCCAACACCTCGCACCCATCCTCGAGAGCCTCGGGGCTAACGTGAAAGGGGTTGCGCAAACTGCTGGGCAGAGGGCCGGGTTCGACGTCGTCGCGGGCGACCAGATTGGCCAGGAGTTGCCGAACACCGACGTTCTCGTCATGATCCTGCCCGCGACCCCGGAGACTGAGGGAGCTTTGGACGCAGAAAAGCTCGCGCTGCTACCGAAGCATGCCATCGTCTGCAACGTCGGGCGAGGAGTCACCTTGGACGCGGACGCTCTGGTCAGGGCACTAGAAGCAGGTGAAATCGCAGGAGCTGCTCTGGACGTGACACCAGAGGAGCCCCTACCTGCTGACTCGCCGCTTTGGGATGCGCCGAACTGCATTGTCACGCCGCACGTCGCGGGGTTTCGGGCTGACGGGGCGGAAGCCCTGGTGCAGAAGAGCTTGGCAGGCATCTAACCTCCCCCAAGACCCGTTTCGGCTGCGTGTCCTCTACTCTTCTAGCCCCGATTCGGCCGCAGCCACCACTGCGTCCGCCGTGATCCCAAAGTGTTCGAAGAGTTCTTCAGCGGAGCCAACCCCGCCGAACGATTCGATCGAGATCGCTTTGCCGGCGTCTCCCACGTACTTCAGCCATGGCATGGCCAGGCCCGCCTCTACTGACACCCGGTTCTTGACCTCGGGGAGCAGGACTGAATCCCGGTATTCCTTCGGCTGGTCATCGAACCACTCCATGCAGGGCATCGACACCACCCGGGTAGACACCCCATTCTCAGCTAGTGCGTCCGAGGCGTCCAGCGCCAAGGACAGCTCAGACCCGGAGGCCATGAGGATCACGTCGGGAGTGCCTTCGCAATCCTTGAGCACGTAGCCACCTCGCAGCACGCCCTCGGCAGGCGCCAATCCGCTTTCGGGTCCACGCCCGGGGTTTGGAAGGTTCTGTCGGGACAGGATCAGTGCGGCGGGGGAGCGCTGCTCCAGGATCCCGTACCACGCCCACGCGGTCTCATCAGCGTCGCCGGGCCTAACTACCGCGAGCCCGGGAATAGCCCGGTAAGCCGTAAGGTGCTCCACCGGCTGGTGGGTGGGTCCGTCTTCGCCCACACCGATCGAATCGTGAGTCCACACGTATGTCACGGGGAGATCCATCAGGGCTGCCAGGCGAACAGCGCCTCGCATGTAATCGGCGAAGACGAAGAAAGTCCCTCCATAAACGCGGGTGAGGCCATCAACTGCGATGCCGTTCATGATTGCGCCCATCGCGTGCTCCCGAACGCCGAAGTGCAAGTTCCGACCGAACTCGTTCCCTTTGAATGCCTTCGAGGAACGCTCCGCGGGGAAGAATGAGGGTGCTCCTTCAATCAAGGTGCTGTTGGAGCCTGCTAGGTCGGCGCTCCCGCCCCAGAACTCAGGCATGACCGCCGCAATCGCGTTGATGACCTTCCCGGACGCCGCGCGAGTCGCGATCGCTTTCCCCGCTTCGAACGTTGGGAGTGCCGCGGGCAACTGTTCGGGGAGCGCCCCGGAGCGGATGCGGTTCAGCAGCGCGACTTTGTCGCGGTTCAGGGCGGACCAGACACGTAGGGATTCATCCCACTCTTCGATTGCAACCGCCAAGCGCTCTGCTACCTGTCCCCGCGTGTATTGCAGGACGTCTTCTTCGACGTCGAACATAGCTTCAGGATCTGCACCGAGAGCCAGCTTCAGCTCTTCAAGCGCGGGAGAGCCGAGCTTCGACCCGTGGATTCCGCCCGTGTCCGCCTTGCCTGGGGTGGGCCAACCGATGATGGTTGACAGCTTGATCAGGGACGGTCGGGTCTTTTCAGCGAGCGCTGCATCCAAGGCGGCAGCCAGTGCTGGAACGTCTTCCTCGTAGGTTCCGTCAGCCTTGCGCCACGCGACCTCTTGTGTATGCCAGCCATAAGACTCGAAGCGCGCGAGAACGTCTTCGTTGAACGCGATCGACGTGTCATCCTCAATGCTGATCCGGTTGTCGTCGTAGATCGCAACGAGGTTGCCGAGGTTCTGCGTGCCGGCAAGAGAGGCGGCTTCCGAGCTCACGCCTTCCTGGAGGCAGCCGTCCCCGACGATTGTGTAAACGACGTGGTCGAACGGTGAATCTCCAAGTGGAGTGTCGGGATCTAACATCCCGTGTTCGTAGCGCGCTGCCATCGCCATTCCGACCGCTGCAGCGAAGCCGGAGCCGAGCGGGCCGGTCGTGATTTCCACGCCCTCGGTGTGCCCGCGTTCCGGGTGCCCCGGTGTTTTGGAGCCGAACGTTCGGAAGGCCTTCAGGTCGTCCAGTTCAAGCCCTGAGCCTGCCATGTAGAGCTGGACGTATTGGAGAGCGGAGGCGTGACCTGCAGATAGGACGAAGCGGTCGCGGCCTAGCCAGAACGGGTCTGCCGGGTCGAAGCGGAGGTAACGCTGATAGATCAGGTAGGCGGCCGCTGCGAGCGAAATCGGGGTCCCGGGGTGTCCGGAACCGGCGTTTTCTACCATGTCGGCCGCAAGGAGCTTCGCCGTCCTTACGGCCTTGTCGTCGTTACTTGACCATTCGAAAGACATGCGTGCCACCCGTTCTCTAGAGCCTTCGTGCTCTCTAGCCGTTTCTTTACAGCCTTTTGTGGGACTCAGTCTATCGACATGAGGTCGCAAGGCGCCGCGAAGCAAGCCTTGTTGGCCGGCGCCGGCGCAAGAGCTTGGCATTTCTGGTTTCGCTTCGTTATGGGCGGCGCAAACGGACGTGCTTGGGGAGCTAGTAGTGGAGCTGGGGAGGGCGCCGAGGATAGCCGCCCATTAGGGGCTCATTTTTCCGGACTCGATGGGCGGGCTGGTCGCAGCGTCGTGCCCGGAGCCTGAGAGGGCCCGGCTACAGTTCAAATGGGAAGACCCAACCAAGAAAAGCAGGGAGAACGCAGGCTTTACGAGACAGCAGTCGTGATGGCGGTCGTTGGGGCGGCGGTTGTTGAGTCGCAGTCCCTGGAGGGGGAGAGGTGGAAGAAGACGTTGAACAGTTTCTGGCCGATCTAGCGGTGATCAGAGGAGCTTCTCCCCACACGGTCTCAAACTACCGCCGAGACCTGGAGCGCTACGCGGCTTACCTTTCCTCCACGCCGGGGGAGGGTGGGGGTCTTGAGGCCTTGGAGCGCCGGCACGTTGAGGCATTCCTGCTTTCGCTGTCTGCGGGCAGCGAAACACAAAAGCCACTTGCGCCGTCCTCCGTGCGAAGAGTCCTCTCAGCAATCCGTTCCTTCCACAAGTGGGCGCTTCGGGAGGGGATCACCAACCGCGATCCTTCTGCTGGTGTTAAGGGCCCGAAGAGCGGCAGCTCCCTCCCTAAGGCTCTCAGCGTCGAACAAGTTGCTCGGCTGTTGGAAGGGGCGGGGCCGGCGGAAGACCCCGCTGCCCTTCGCGACTTGGCACTACTAGAGTTCCTGTACGGCTGTGGGGCTCGCGTGAGCGAAGCGATGAGGCTCAGCGTCGACGACCTTGACTTTGAAGGGGACTTCGCGGTCGTCCGTCTGCTTGGCAAGGGCAACAAGGAGCGTCTGGTGCCTCTTGGCGGATTTGCCGTTCGCGCCCTGCAGGCCTACTTGACTCGCGGAAGGCCCGCTCTGGCCGCAAAGGGGGGCGGTAGTCCCAGCCTCTTTCTGAACCTCCGTGGAGCTCCGTTATCCAGGCAGTCCGCGTGGGAACGCATCGACCGGGCCGCGACCAGGGCAGGCTTGGCAGGGCGAGTCTCACCCCACACGCTGCGTCACTCTTTTGCGACGCACCTATTGGAAGGTGGGGCCTCGATCCGTGAGGTGCAAGAACTACTGGGACACGCGAGCGTCTCCACGACGCAGATCTACACGAGGCTGTCCCCACAGCTGCTTGGGGAGGTTTACCGGTCAACCCACCCACGGGCTACGTGAGCAGCTTGACCGCCCGGCCGCAGCTGCGACGGCGCAGCCCGTTGGGGGATGGAGGTGCGCCACGGCCCGCCAGTTCAGGGGCGGGCCGCGCCCCCTGCAGCCTCTAGCTACCCAAGCCGATAGAATGGGGCCGTGAGTAACGAGTACCAACTTGAGCTGGTGGGAGTAGAGCAGCCCGGCGACTTTCCCGTGCCGGAGCCGCTCGCGGGGCACGGACCCGCCCGCATCATTGCGGTCTGCAACCAAAAAGGCGGGGTTGGGAAGACGACCACAGCCATCAACCTTGGGGCGGCGCTGGCCGAATACGGCAGGAAAGTCCTGATCGTCGACTTCGACCCGCAGGGTGCGGCCTCCGTTGGTCTTGGCGTCAATGCTCTAGACATGGAAACAACCGTCTACGAAACCCTGCTCAACCCGAAAGTCGACGTGCGGGGCGCGGTCTGCGAAACCGCAACCCCAGGGCTCGACGTGCTGCCAGCGAACATCGACCTCTCTGCAGCTGAAGTTCAGCTTGTCAACGAGGTCGCGCGTGAATCCGCTCTGGCACGGGTGCTGCGACCGCTGACGGACGACTACGACGTCATCATCATTGACTGCCAGCCTTCACTGGGGCTCCTGACCGTCAATGCACTCACTGCCGCGCACGGCGTCCTGGTCCCTGTGGCTACTGAGTTCTTCGCCTTGCGCGGCGTTGCGCTCCTAGTAGAAACCATTGAAACCGTTCGTGACCGCATAAACCCCAGGCTGAAGATGGACGGAATCGTCCCAACCCTGGTTGACGGGCGAACGCTCCATTCCAAAGAGGTTCTGGAACGCCTCCAAGAAGCCTTTGGGGACCTGGTCTACGACACGCAGATCCGGCGCACCGTGAAGTTCCCTGACGCATCCGTTGCAACAGAGCCGATACTCACGCACGCGCCGAAACACACGGGCGCGGAAGCCTACCGGCGCTTGGCCCGCGAAGTCATCGCGCGCGGGGAAGCACCGTAGAGGTGCAGGGCGAGTCTGCCTCCCTGCTCGACCTGGAAACCACCCCGGCTCAAGAGATCAAAGAAGACCGGCAACAGTTGGAAGAAGCCCTTGAGGTCGACCAGGAGACCTTTGGTCCGCAGACCTTGCGCGACTTTGATGTCGACCTTGAGAACTTCCAAGGCCCCTTCGACTTGCTGCTACGTCTCATTGCCCGCAAAGACCTGGATGTTACCGAAGTTGCGTTGGCAGATGTGACAGAAGAGTTCCTGGCCTACATGAGAAGCAGCCCGGACCTCTCCAGCGCAACCGATTTCCTGGTCGTCGCCGCGACGCTGCTGGACATGAAAGCCGCGGCGCTCCTACCCAAGCTGCCCGGACAAGAACCCAGCGAAGAGGACCTGGAGGCCCGTGACCTCCTTTTCGCGCGCCTGCTGCAGTACAGGGGCTTCAAACGGGCTTCCGTTCTCCTAAAACAGAAGTGGAACAAGTACTCCGGCGGCGTCGCGCGACTTACGCCCCTTGAAGAGCCCTTCACCCGCGTCCTATCCCCACTTGTCTGGAAGACTTCGACGGATCAGCTCGCAGAGATAGCTGCGAGGGTTCTTGGGGAAGCCCCCAGGCCCGACCTCGCGGATCATGTTGCCCGACCAGCTGCCTCACTTGAGGAGCAGCTTCAGATCCTCACCGGCCTGCTCTCCGAAGAAGGGAAAGCAACGTTTACCCAGCTCACCTCGGACGCATCCTCAGTTGCGGTGATCGTGGTGCGCTTCCTGGGGCTCTTGGAGCTGTACCGCAGAGGCGCTGTGGGTTTCCACCAAAAGCACCCGATGGGCAAGCTGACCGTGACCTGGCTGGGTGAAGAGGAGAACTAAACGAATGGGCGAAAAAGAAAACGAGCTGGCGCTAGCTGAAGCAATCGCAAAAGCAGGCAGCGACGCGAACCCTGAGTTTGCGCTGCAGACCTCAGACCTTTCTGCCGCGTTAGAAGCAATCCTGATGGTGGCACCTGACCCCGTCCCAGTCCCGGCCTTGGTGGCAGCGACAGGCATGAAGGCGAAGCAGGTTGAGGAGACGCTTCAGGGGTTACAGAAAGACTACGACGGCGAAGACGGGGGAGTCCGGCGCGGGTTCGAACTGAGGGTCGTGGACGGCGGGTGGCGGATCTACTCGCGTCCCGCCTTCGCCCCTTGGGTCGCCGCTTTTGTTGCTGGAGCAGAAACTTCAGCTCTTAGCCAGGCAGCCCTGGAGACCCTGGCCATCGTCGCCTACCGCCAACCCGTGACAAGGGGGCAGATCGCCCGGATTCGCGGAGTGAACGTAGACACGACACTTCGCACACTGCAGCTTCGCGACCTGATCGAGGAAGTGGGACAAACCCCCACCGGCGGTCACCTGTTCGGCACGACTACTGCCTTCCTGGAACGGATGGGGCTCGACGACATCTCGCAACTCCCTCCGCTCGCACCGTTTATGCCAGGACCCGAAACTGACCTAGACTTTTTGGACCGAGAAGGGCAGAAAAATGAAGAATGATCCCCACGTACCGGCCGGTGAGCGGCTTCAGAAGGTCCTGGCGCAAGCGGGCGTAGCCTCGCGCCGAGCCAGTGAACAGCTGATCGAATCCGGAAGAGTCACCGTCGACGGGCAAGTCGTTAAGAAACTGGGCACTCGCGTAGACCCGGAGACCCAGGCCATCCATGTGGACGGGTCTCGGATCATCACCGAGCCCGCGAAGCACGTGGTTCTTGCACTCAATAAGCCCGAGGGCATGGTTTCCACCCTGTCCGACCCGGAAGGTCGCCCCTGCATCTCAGACCTTCTTGTCGACTACCCGGAGCGGCTCTACAACGTTGGCAGACTGGACATCGACACCCAGGGGCTCCTGCTCCTCACGAACGACGGGGAGCTAGCGCACCGACTAATGCACCCCTCGTACGAAATAGAGAAAACCTACCTGGCGCGGGTCCACGGGGAAGTGAAACCGTGGGTCAGGAAGAAACTCCTCGGCGGGATTGAGCTGGAAGACGGGCCCGTAAGAGCAGACTCCTTCACTGTGAAGGACACTCTTGGTGACGTGTCGGCGGTAGAGGTGAAAGTGCATGAGGGTCGAAACAGGATGGTCAGGCGGATGCTGGCCGAGGTGGGGTTGCCTGTCAGCGAACTAATCCGCACACAGTTTGGGCCGATCAGGCTGGACCGCCTGAAGCCCGGAGACTTGCGCAGGGTCAAGGGAGGCCAGCTGCAGGAACTCTACGATCAGGTCGGCCTCTAACTTGAGCTCAGAGCCCACTGCGACGGTAGGGCCCGTCCTGGTCATTGGGACAGGTCTTATAGGAACCTCTATCGCGCTTGCACTACGGGGGCGCGGTGTCGAAGTGTGGCTGGAAGACCTTTCACCCACCTCACTTGCCTTAGCAGTTGACATGGGGGCCGGCACGCCGCTTCCGGCGGACGGCAGACCAGCGCTAGTGGTTGTTGCTGCGCCGCCCGACGTTGCAGGGGGGCTCATCGCTGCGGCGCTACAGAAGTACCCGGACGCGGTCGTCACCGACGTCGCGTCCGTCAAAGAATCTGTTGTGGCAGACGCTGAGGAACTGACCGCGGACCGCGCCCTCCTCAGCCACTTCACGGGATCCCACCCCATGGCTGGACGGGCTCGTTCGGGAGCTTCTAGCGCTCACGGGGACCTGTTTTACGGCAGGCCCTGGGTTGTCGTTCCGACCAAGTGGTCGTCCTCAGCCTCCCAGCTGGCGGTCCGCAGCCTGGCTAGCGACCTTGGTGCCGTGCCCGTCACGCTGGACCCAAAGGAGCACGACCGGGCCGTCGCAGCAGTGAGTCACGTCCCCCAGCTGATCGCGAGCCTGCTCGCCAGCTCCCTTGTGGACGCTAGCCCCGAAGCACTGATGCTCGCAGGACAGGGCCTCCGGGACACGACTCGAATCGCTGCGTCCGACCCAGACTTATGGACCCGGATCATCGCTGGAAACGCGAGACCTGTTGCAGACATTCTGAAAGCGATTCAAGGTCCTCTGGCGGACTTGGCGGACCGGCTTGGCGACACCGCGGCAGCACCTGGAAGGATGCTTGCTCCAGGCGCAACAGCAGCGATCAGCAGGGTGATTGGCAACGGAAACCTAGGAGTCTCCCGAATACCTGGCAAACACGGTGCTGCACCTAAACGCTGGGTGACACTAGAAGTGTTAATCCCTGACAGGCCAGGACAGCTCGGTAGACTTTTCTCAGATCTTGGCGAAGCCGAGGTCAACATCGAGGACTTGAGCTTGGACCACTCCGCGGGTCAACCTGTTGGGTTGGCTCGCATCCAGATGAGTCCCGGCGCCGCCCACGCAGCGGTGGTGGCGCTCCAGGAACGAGGTTGGCGTGTGGCCGACGGAGGCAGGAAATGATCAACAAGGCGAAGACACTCTCTCCGGAAGGTCTTCTGGTCGCTATCGATGGGCCCGCAGGTTCAGGCAAATCGACTGTCTCTAAGCGGGTGGCACAGCGGCTTTCTATCGCCTTCTTGGACACTGGTGCCATGTACCGCGCCCTCACCCTTGCCTGCTTGGCGGGCGGCGTCCCACTTGACGACGCTGACGCTGTCCTGGAGGTTGCTGAACAAATGGACTTCCGGTTCGAGGGAACTCCAACCAATCCGAAGTTCCTTCTGGGCGACGAGGACGTCACCACCACGATTCGTGGCGACTTGGTTTCAAGGAACGTTTCCACGGTTGCTGGGCTACTGCCTGTTCGTGCGTGGATGGCTAAAGAACAACGCAGGCAGATGCTCGCTGCCAAAGAGAGCGGTCAGGGCATGGTCGCCGAAGGTCGCGACATTACCACCGTTGTCTGCCCCGACGCAGACGTGCGGGTCCTGCTGCTAGCTAACCCAAGGGCCCGAATCCGGCGGCGCGCGCTTGAACTGTATGGTGAAGTTACGCCAGAACTCTACGAGCGCACCCGCAAAATGCTCGCGAGCAGGGACAACAAGGACGCGGAGGTCTCGCAGTTCATGGAACCAGCACCGGGGGTGAGCGTCATTGATTCCTCAGACCTCACGGTTGAGCAGGTGGTGGAGCGGGTCGTCCGGCATGCCGTGGCGTAGGACCAACAAACTGAAATCTTTCAAGGTTCTAGTGGCCGCTGGGTCTTTGGCTGTCTTGCTAGCTGGCTGCACGCCTTCTCTCCCTCCCCGCGACCAGTTCTTGTCTTCGTCCCAGTTTGGCGGCCAGTCTGAGGACAGTCTTGATCTGGCCGAGGAGCTTCAGTGGCGGGAGGGGAGACGGTACGCGACCTACCCGATGGTCCAGTTAGAAGTCCCGGGTGCGCCTTTCTCACTGTGGGCGCCCCCAGACGCTGTTGGGGAGTTCACGGAAGCTATTGAGCAGGAGTCCCTAGCTGCAGCTGCTTTCGATGAGAGCACTAAGACCTCGCTGACGCTCGAGGGCACTGCGCTAGCTCTCCTGGATGACGGTTCCCTGTTCGGCGCCGGCGCGACCGGAGACCCGGGTGTGTTCAGCAGCGACGGGACTTTCACCCCTCTCCAGGAGCTGGTGCCCCAGTCAAACACGTTCTTCCTCCCAGAGTCTTCCGGCTACGAAAGCCTTAGTGCGGTCGCGGCAGCAGGCGCGGCGGGCGCGGAAGAGGACGGGCAAATCGTTGTTTGGCTTGCCACCGGGCGTGGGAGTGACTGGTCGCTCTTTTCCTGGGACAGCTCGGCTGGCGTGGTCACAGAGCTTGCCTCCCAGGCATCGATGAGCGTTTCCTCGGTTACTTCCAACGTGGAACTCCCCTCGGAACCCACGCTGTCGACCTCGGGCCAATACACGTACTTCAACGCAGTTGTTCCAAAAGAGCTGCTGGGCTCTCCCTGGTACGGCGGGAGGCTTCACGAGTTCGTGACTTCGGGAGACGATCTCGCAGGCCAGGAGGAAGCAGCGTTCAGGGTCTCCCTGCGCAGCCCAGGTGACGTTGTTTACCTTGGGTCGGACCTAACGGTTGCTGCCGACCCGTACTTCACTTCGGGTCTGTTCTCTGCTTCGCTGGAGCCCGGCGGTGACGTCTTGGTGGATGAGGCCCCGCAGTCCGGGAGCGAGAGCCTCAAGCTTGACCTGTCCTTGGAAAACACGTGCGCTCCGCTTACTGGAAGTCCCTGCTATCCGCAGTTGCGCGTTGCCAGCTGGTCGGACGACGAAGGTGTGGAGCCGGTTATCGGACTTGAACCTGCTGCGGAGTGGTTGTTGACGGACCTGGAGGCAGGGGAGCGCTACCTGGTGGGAACCATTGTTTCGGAGGGCTCAGAACGCCAAGATGCGTGGCTGTTCATCTGGGACTTGGAGCAAATCCAGCTGCGGGCGTTGATCCAGACGAACGGGACCGCGAAGCCGACCACAACCGGGGAGTCGGTCGTATGGGTGGACGACACGGGGGCTTTTCTCTGGAGCAGGGAAATTGATTCCTTGCTGCCGGGCGCAATCCAAACCCTGACTGTCCCAGCTGGTGGCGGGGAACAGCTGGGACCCCTGGTGAGTCACGGGCTGATCGGTCTGGGCAGTAAAGAGGCCAGCTCAGAGACCTGGTTGCTACTGCAGACGGTGCGCTAGGGCCCGTAGCGAAAAGATCTAGAAGCACTTCGTTGCTTGCGATAGAACTGAAGAATGCAAAGCGGAACCCCTAACGACGTGAAGCCACTTGCGATCCTGGCGATCAACGCTGGAACGTCTGACCCCTCTTCCACGAGGCTGCTGGCAGGCCGCGCCGGGGCCGCAACCCTTGAGTACCTTGAAACCTTGGGTAAGCCGGCCACGTTGTCGGCCGTCGACCTAGCGCCTATCGGCGCGCAGATCACCGCGTCTCTGCTTGGGACGGCACCTCTCCCGGAGGTAGCTGCAGTGATGGAGCAGATGGCTGCGGCCGACGCGCTCATCATGTCAACCCCCGTCTACAAGGCAGGGGTTTCCGGGCTCTTCAAAGCATTCGTGGACACGTTGGAAAACGACCTGATCATTGCCAAGCCGATGATCCTGGCAGCAACTGCTGGCACTTCCCGTCACGCGATGGTCGTCGATGAACAGATGCGTCCCCTCTTCGCGTTCATGAGGGCTTTCCCTGTCCCAACCTCGCTCTTCGCAACAGCGGAAGACTGGGCTGACCCTAGCTTTGGGACCAGGGTGAAGAGGGCAGGCGTAGAGCTAGCTGAGCTGGCAGCTTCCGGGATCGAGCGGCGGATCACCGGTGCATCGCGGGGAAGCTACAACAGCGAGTTTGGTTCAACCGCGCAGGCTCAGGGGAATCCGGAGTTGAGCTTCGACACGGAGATGATGCGTCTTGCCGCAGGTGGGTCCGTTTAGGATCTTTGGCAGGCGGGCGTAATGTCCTAACCTTGAAGGGCGTCCCCTAGTGGAGGCTGGTTAGGGACCCAGCTAGGCGCTAAGAGAAACCAAGGAAGTCTGATCGAGGAGGATCAAGATGGGTGTTTATGTTGTAACCGGTTCCGGTTCGGGGATGGGAAGGTCCACCGCTGAACAACTGATTTGGGAGGGTCACCGCGTCATTGGGGTTGATCTGCGTGGAGGGGACATAACCGCAGATCTCGCCACCAAAGAAGGGCGTAAGCACGCCCTTGAAGAGATCTACGAAAAGGCGGGGGGCCGTCTGGACGGCGCCGTTCTTGCGGCAGGGCTCGGCCCAATCCCTGGCAGGGAGAAGATCATTGCGGAAGTGAACTACTGTGGCGTAGTTGAAATCCTTGAAGGAATCCACGATCTCCTGGCTGCTGCTGGGAACGCTAAGGTCGTTATCTTCTCCTCGAACTCCACCACCACCGTTCCCGGGATCCCGCCCGAAATCATCGCGGCGTTCCGGGAAAGAAACACGGACAAGGTCATGGAGTTGATTCAGGCTGCGGGACCCGAAGCTGGCCCGACCTTGGCCTATGCGGGGTCGAAGACCGCTGTTTCCCACTGGATCCGCACTATTGGCGTTGACCAGGAGTGGGCCGGTAAGGGGATCCGGGTCAATGCGATCGCCCCGGGCGCTATCCGCACCCCGATGGTTGAGGCTCAACTCAACGATCCCAAACTGGCACCTGCAATCAAGGCTTTCCCGATCCCGGTGCGTGACTTCGGTAAGCCAGAGGACGTTGCTAAATGGGTGATCTTTATGCTTTCGCCAGCCGCCAACTTCCTTTGCGGCTCCGTGATCTTCCTAGATGGGGGTACGGACGCTTACTTCCGCGCCGATTCTTGGCCAAGCCCGATGGGACCGGAAGACGTTGCGGTCTACCAGGAGAAGGTCCAGGCATTCGCTGAACTCGTCGCTGAAGACCAGTAAGGGGCGCTGCGTTGAAGGGAGCAGAGGCGCTGTGGCTGTCTGCCGCGGTGATGGCGGTTCCGGAGCGGCTTTGCAAGGAGGCGGACAGGTTCTCTCTGCAGTGTCACCCGGACGTTGTGCTGTCTTTGTTCCCTCTTACCCCAGAGTTACAGGACCTGGATTGGCGCACCAAGCGTGAGCCCTACGCCGGACTGCGGCTGAGCTGCCCCGGCGGTTCGTGCTCCAAGCAGAAGCTGGAACAGATCCTGCAGGGTCCCGTGGTCCTTGAAGGGCTGCGGGACTCTCAGGCCCTCTGGACCACCGGCGTCCAGCTGGGCGGGGTGCTCGATGACCTTTATCCAGGGGCTGCGAAACAGCAGTTGGGGGTCTCCTGGGAAAAGGGGAGCCCCACCCTAAGAATTTGGGCACCGACCGCGCGCTCAGTGGAGCTGCTCCTGTTCTCTGGGGAAGGCGAGCGCCGCTTTCCAGGCCGCCGCGACCGGGACGGCGTTTGGAGTGTCTGCGGTGAGCCTTCGTGGGACGGTTTGGAATACCTCTGGCAGATAGACGTCTACGCGCCCTGTGAAGACAGATTTGTCCTAAACCGCGTAACTGATCCTTACTCGGTGGGACTCACCACCGACTCAACTCGCTCTGTTCTGGTGGACCTTTCCGACCCCAAGTGGATGCCGGAGGGCTGGGGCGAAAACGCCCCTCCTGCACTACGCAATCCGGCCGCCCAGGCGATCTATGAGCTACACGTCCGCGATTTTTCCGCGTGGGACCAAAGCGTTCCCGAGCCATTACGAGGAACCTACAAGGCGTTCACGCTGGATGGGACAGAAGGCACCAAGTCCCTCCGGGCGCTCGCATCCGCGGGGCTGACGACCCTTCACCTGCTCCCAACCTTCGACATTGCAACTAGTGAAATCCCGGAGAACCGGAAGGACCAGAAGGTTCCGGAAGTAGAGGGCATAGAGCTAGTTCCTGAGAACATTGAGCGTTTGCGATCGCTTCCCGGATGGGGGC
>ERZ1032852.50-NODE-50-length-32967-cov-13.918692_pt1 | contig 32967 bp, 34 predicted proteins | sample MGYA00516689_ERZ1032852 | MGnify/ENA primary metagenome ERZ1032852 (study PRJEB33719, sample SAMN04262499) | wastewater metagenome | biome: rural village; feature: composting latrine chamber; material: composting feces with ash | place: El Salvador | collected...
CCACCATGAGCATTTCCACTCCGTCGATGTCGTAGACCCGCAGGTCGAACATGTCTGGACCGTGGCATTCCTTTGTGACTGCTTCGCTGGTGTTGTTGGTCCATTCGATGTCGAAGAACCAAAGCCGCCTGCCCTCTTGTGCTTTGAAGTCGGCAGTCATGTCCGGGTAGCTGGAGGGAATCTCGTCGCGCTGCTCGATCACACGGACAGTGAAGTCAGCGGACGGCATCTGCACTAGTTCACCGACCGCATAGGTTTCTAAGGGAGTCTGCACTGGCTCTACAACTTCAGGGGCCGACTCTTCCACCACTTCTTCAGTTACTTCTTCGACTGGCTCCGACGTCTCGACTTCCGGCGTCTTATCGCAGGCCGTCATCAGTAGTGCAGCGGTGCAGATGGCGGCAAGCATGATGTTTCGGGACGGTTTCATGGCTATAGCTCCTTTGGTCTTGGCCCTAAGCTACGCCCCACCACCGTCAAAATGAGCCCAGCGTCGCTTGGTGCGGGGCACCCAAGTAGCGCACCAACACCTTGGCTATGCTCAAGGCATGACCGGAACGCGCGTGACCCCTGAGACCATCGCACTTCGCGACCTCTTAGAGACCCACCGCGAAGACCTTCTCGTGCTCCTGGAGAAGTACTCTGCGTCTAACCCAAAGCTCTTCGGTTCCGTTGCCCGCGGCGCAGCCGGCCCGGACAGCGACATCGACATTCTGGTGGAGATGGACCCAGCAGACGGCAACATCCTTATGCGCGCTTCCGGCCTAATGGAGGAAACCCGGGAGCTACTAGGACGCGACGATATTGACATATTTCCGGTGCAGCTACTCAAGAGCCCGATCTCGGAGTCAGCCCGGCGACAGGCGATCCAGCTGTGACCCGCGGAGTAAGGCTGAACATCAAACGTCACCACCCTCAGTGTCGGCAGACCGAACCAGACCTTAGCTGAGCGAGAGCTCCCCGGGCCAGACCGACAGAGCGTGCAAGCGTCTAGCTACGATGCGTAGCTGCACGATTTGGTCCTGCGACCCCTTGATCTCGGGGCAAGTCCCCGCAGCCCAAGGCCACTCGTTACTTCAGGCTCCCTGGTTCCCCTACCAGCTCGTCAGCCTTCTTCACCGGGAACGCGAACCGGTAGACGACCAGGATGATCACGAACGTGACAGCTAGCCCTGTCGTGACGTCGGTAAGGAAGTGGGCTCCCATGATGATTCTGGACAGCGCAACGTAGAGAGCCCAAGTGGCCCCCGCCCAGAACAGCCAACTACTCCACTTCTGAAGTGAACCGCGAAGCGCAGGCAGAGTCGTCAGCAAGATCAGCGTCGCAGCGTTCGCGGTGTGACCCGAAGGGAAAGACTTGAACTCTTCAGCCTTCGTCACTCCGCTTGCAATCAGTTCTGAACGCTCCGGCGTGCCCGGATCCCACCAGTGACTGAACGACAGGGTTCCGTCTCCACTGGCAGCCAGCTCTTCAAGCATTCGCATTCGAGGCCTCTGCCAGCCCAGCTTCGCCAGGTTCACGATCGCAAGCTCGGCGACGGCAACAACAATGATCACGACCGCAACCCGCACGGCGCGCGAGGGATCAGTCTTCTGGGAAACCTTGAGGACTAGGAAGGTAGCACCAAAGATCAGCACAAGACCGACCACGACAATCACCCACCCCGGCCACGCCAAGTAATGTGTTGGCAGGTAGAGAACCAGGAAACCACCAAGCAGGAACGGCACTGCCCCTAAAGCCACCCGCAGCACCGTGGCCCAGCCTCTTGATGAGCGAGCCGACTCCAACAACAGAACCCCTGCTGCAACGAACCCCAGCCCCAATGGAACTTCTCCGTAAGCCGCCCCGAACAAACCAACAGGGTTAGCCGCAGTCGGGTCCACGAGCACAGTGGGATCGAACAGCGCTTCAGAGATCTGGCGATCCCACACGCTTCCAGCTGCGAACAAGACCAGGAGCAACCCGCCCAATAGCCACGCACTAGTCGCGCTGATCAAAGGCGCCTTAAGTCCAGTAGTTTCGTTCGATCCTGTGTCCTTCAACCTCGCGTCTCCTTGCGACTCGTTACTCGGTAGCGGTTTCTTGCTCCGTCTTGGCTTTCTTCGGCTTAGGTGTGTACCCCGTTCGCCACACATAGATGCCTACCAGAAGCACTCCTGCTGGCAGCACCACCGCCCACCACGGAGACTTTGGGATAGCTGGCGCTTCCCTGGCTGCCTCAATGTCAGCGATGGGCGTGGGTTCGACTCGTTCCCCTGTGACCAAGTAGCGGTGCGTGTTGATCCCCAGCGGCGTGCAAGTCACCAACGTGACAATGTCGCGATCACTTTGAACAATGAGGGATCCAGTCTCGCTTGGCAGGATCGTCTGCGTCTCCACCACCTGGTAGGTGAGCACTTCCCCAAACACTGAGATGGTGAACGTGTCCCCCAGCTCCACGTCCTTCAAGTTGTTGAACAGGGCCGCCTTAGCAAGCCCCGTGTGAGCCGTCAGCACCGAGTGCGTGTCCGTCCCACCCACGGGCAGTGACGTCCCCTGCAGGTGTCCGACGCCGTGTTCCAGGACAGCGTCCGAGGTCCCGTGATAGATCGGCAAATCCACATCAATACTGGGGATGGTGAGCCTGGCCATGATGCCGTCGATTCCGGCGTCCAGCAGGTCCCAGTAGTCCGACTGCTCGTCCACCTCCTCAAGCAGTTCCGGCCTGTTTTGACCGATCCCGATTGCCAGGTCCCCTGTGGAGAGTCTTTCGTTGTATTCGTGCGCTTTAGCCAGCTCAACTGCGTTGCCAGGGGGCGGGTCTTCTTTGACTTGCTCTGTGTAAGCTCCGATGGCTTTGGATTCGTTGTACTGCGACTACAACGCATCCGTTGAGGGGTACATTGCCGCTCCCAAACCACCCAGAGCAACCAACCCGACAACGAGGGTCAACCAGTTGAGCTTCCACTTGGGTTTGGATTGCTCACTCTTCTTACGCTCACGCCGTTTGGGGTGAGGGTTCGAGGGCACTTCGGTGGTCATACGTTCAGCCTATGTTCCGCTTGTTGATTCCTTAATTTCGTAAGGGGGAGGAGATTGTGGTCTCCTCCCCCTCACTAACCCGGATAGCTCCGGGCTATCTTCTGCGGTTAGTTGCGCTTGCGCGCTTGAGCCTGGTTAGGCCTTTTGTGCTTGGCGGTTGCGGACCACAACGTGCGCTCCAGCTGCCAGAGCGATAACTCCAAGCCCACCAATGATCAGCAGGATGGTCCCAGCCGCACCGGTGAGGGGCAGCTCGGGGCCTTCCTTCTGGGTGTTCACCGCGGTGATCTTGGTCTCTGCAGTGGTTCCTGGCTTGATTAGCACAGGGTTGTCGATGGAAGCGGCCGTGAAGCCGGCGGGAGCAACCGTCTCGTAAAGGCAGTAGGCGCGCTCCGTAGCCAAGGGATTGGCTGCGGTGTCCTCTGTCGTGTCAACCCACAGGTGAAGTGGGCTGACCTTCTCATCGCCCCACTCGCCGACACCCTCATCGTTGGAGACGCCAGTTGCTACAGGGTCAACGGCCGGGAGAGTCGCGGCGCAGTCGCCAGTGCCTTTCAGGTAAACCTCGAACGTGGCGCCTTCCAGAACCTTAGCGGGAGTGCTGGCATCCGTCTTCAGGATCGACAGCAGACCGTCGGCCTGGGCGGGGGTGGTTTCACCCTAAGTCGGGACGCCGTTCCACTGAGCGCCGTAACCGTTGTTAGGTGTGCCTGGCTTGTTGTCAACAGTGCCGCTAGGGATCGAAGCAGTGACCTCAGTTGCGGAGGTGATTGTCACCAATTTGCCCAGGTTGCCGTTGATCAGAGCGAGTCCATCGGGGGCGTCGAACACCCAAGTATTCGCGCCCGTATCGTTGGCTGCAGGCCCAGTGACGTTGCCGGTCACAGTGGTTCCGTCAACCTTGATCTCAGTCGTTTCGACGAACTTCAAGCTGGAGTCCAGCTGGTCATAAATCTTCGCTGAAGTGACCTCTGCTGACGGGATCAGCGCGGTGACGGTCCAGGTGATCTGATCTCCACTAGCGAGGGTCTTCCCATCTCCGTCTTCGATCTTCTTTGTCGGCGCTTCAGACGTGAGGTTCTTCGGGTAGACGTTTACGTTGTAGTTCCAGTAGTGGTCAGTCCCGTCCACTGCGGGCATGGGGGGCTTTTTCCCGGATCGTCTGTTTGCGCAGGTCAAGGCCATAACGCTGTTTCCCCGGTTTTTGAATCCCACCCCAAATCCCACCCCGCGGACTCCGTCGTCCGGCCGTCGTTACTCCGAGGGTCGGGCCTGCGCGGGGCGCTTTGTGGGGCGACAACTAGGATCGGAGCATGACTGTGAACATTCGTGTGGGGCAGGGGTTGGACGTTCACGCCTTCGTGGCTGAGGACAGTGAGAGTTCCGGACCTCTGCATTTGGCGTGTTTGGAATGGCCGGGAGAGAGGGCCCTGGAAGGGTACTCGGACGCGGACGTTGCCGCGCACGCTGTCTGCGACGCTCTGCTGAGTGCGGCCGACCTGGGGGAGCTTGGAACTGTTTTCGGGACGTCAGACCCCAAGTGGGAAGGGGCTTCCGGGGAAAGGATGCTCCGCGAAGTCCGCAGGCTGCTTGACGAAGCAGGCTGGCGGATCGGCAACGTGAGTGTTCAGGTGATCGGGGAAAGGCCACGCATGGCGCCCAGGCGGCAGGAAGCAGCCAATGCGCTCTCAGAGGCGCTAGGTGGCGTCAGTGTCAGCTTGTCGGCAACCACTACCGACAAGCTCGGGTTCCTGGGCCGCAAGGAAGGACTAGCGGCTCTGGCTGTGGCGTTGGTGCAGAGGGTCTAGCGCTTGTGGAGCTCTAAGGTTCCGCGTTCCGCTTTCACAGGGATCATCAGAACAAGTCCCAGAAGGAGCACGACGACGATGCCTAGGATGCCCCAGTGGGTGGGTTCGCCGCCGGAAATCAGGCCGCCGAACCAGATCGCAATCGCGTAGAGCATCGGGGCTAGGAAGCTGACTGCTCGTCCTGTTGTGGCGTAGAGTCCGAAGATTTCTCCCTCATGCCCCTTCGGGATCAGGTTCGCAAGGAACGTGCGTGAAGCCGACTGGATGGGGCCTACGAAAATGGTGAGGCCTAGGCCGAAGATCCAGAAAACAACCGGGCCGCCGTCGTAGAAGAAGAAGACACCTAGACCCATGATCAGCATGATGACCAGGGAAATCATGATCAGGGTGCGGGAGCCGATCTTGTCGTTCAGGGGTCCGAAAGTCATTGTGGCGATGCCGGCAACAACGTTGGCGACGATCGCAAAAATGATGACCTCGCCAGCGGTGAACCCAAAGACCGAGCCAGCAATGATTCCACCGAAAGTGAAGACGCCCGCAAGGCCGTCCCGGAAGATCGCTGAAGCGATCAGGAACTTCAGGGTGTTACGGCTTTCTCTCCAAAGGTACGCAACCGTGCGGAACAGGTGCCTGTAAGAATCAAACAGGGTCTCGCGAGGGCCCGGGTCTTCGATGACCTTCTTTTCTGGCGGATTCAGTAGAACAGGCAGAGCGAAGATGCCGAACCAAGCGGCGGCAATAAGCATGGAAACGCGAACATCCATGCCGTTTTCTGAGGTGACTCCAAACCAACCCACCTCGGGGTTGATGAAGCCCAGGAACAAGATCAGCAGCAGGACGATGCCGCCGATGTAAGCACTGCCCCAGCCGATGCCCGAAATCTTGCCCCTGTTTTCCGGGGTGGAGATGTCGTTCAGCATGGCGTTGTAGTTGACGGAGGCAAACTCAAAGAAAATGTTGCCAAGCCCCAGCAGGCCGATGCCGAGCCAAAGGGCGCCGATTGGGCCCAGAGGGGACTCCGGGTAAACGAAGAACATCATGCCCAGCACGGCGAAGACAAGGAGCGAGAACCAACCAAGGACACGTACGCCCTTACCGCTGCGGTCGGCTCGCTGACCAGTGATGGGGGCGAGCAGTGCGATCACAACACCGGCTGCGGCCATGCCCCAGGAGAGGTATTGGTTCGCCTGGTGGGTGCTGGTGAACATGTCGTCTGTCGTCAAGTAGATGGCGAAGACAAAGGTGGTGGCGACAGCGTTGAAGGCTGCACTCCCCCAGTCCCAAGAAGCCCACGAGATGATCTTTGAGATTGGAACGGGCTTGCTAGGTCCGGGGTTCACGTCAGCAGGGGGTTCTGCGTCACCCGGGACGAAGGAAGTGGGTTCTTCAAGCATTGGCGCTCCTGGTGACGGCGTTGGAAATCAGGCAAAGACCTGACTGCAAACTATCAGAGCAATCCGCGTCAGTGGGAACGCGCACGGCACGCTTCCAAGGTTGGGTGTATGAGATGTGCGGATGCTCGCTTGGATGCTTGGCTGAATGCTTGGCTAGAAGCTCGGCCAAATGCGGTTGATGTTGGGCTAAGTGCGGGCTAACCAAGAAGGGAGCGGGCAAGCTCCAGGTCGGCAGGGAGGGTCACTTTGAAGGCGAGTTCGCTGCCCGGAGTCGTCAGGACCGGTTGGCCTTCCTGTCGGACCAGGGTTGCGTCGTCGGTGGCGGCCGTGGCCTCACTGGCAGCTCCCTCTGAGGCGCGTTCGTGAGCGTCGAACAGAACGTCCCACCGGAAAGCTTGTGGGGTTTGAACGGCAGCCAAAGTAGAGCGGTCTAGAGCCTCTGCGACTAGTCCCGCTGGCCCCACGCCGGGGTCAATGCTCACGATCGTGTCGGTGACTGGCAGGACAGGGATCACTGCGGGTGCCCCAGCTTCAATGAGCTCAATCAGGTTGTCGAACACTCCCGGTGGGGTGAGACAGCGCGCGGCGTCGTGAACTAAGACGGGGGTTGAATCCTGCAGGGCGCCGCCTGCTGCTAGCTGAACTTCCTTTAGGCCTGCAAGCACCGATCCCTGACGGCTAGCACCGCCCGGAACCACGCTCACCTTGGGCGCATCTGCTGACGTTGGCATTGCTTCCACTGAGGCGCGAACTGCTTCTTCGAACCGTGTCTCTTCCCCCGCAGGGCAAGTGATGACAACGCCCGCTAGACCCTTCGATTGGAGGACGCGTTCTAACGCAAGTTCCAAGATGGTTTGGTTCCCAACGCGGACCAGTGCTTTGGGCCTGTTTGCACCAAGACGCGAGCCGGAGCCCGCGGCCGTCAGAACAACCCAAGCGCCAGCCATCGCCCGTGCTACTCAGCTTTCTTTGCTGGAGCCTTCTTGGCTGGAGCTTTCTTAGCCGGAGCTGGTTTGGTTGGGGCTGCTTTGGCAGGAGCTGCTTTAGCAGGGGCTTTCTTAGCTGGTTCCTTCTTAGCAGGACCAGCCTTCTTCGCCTTCTCGGCTTCCTCAGCTTCGGCTTCCTTAGCTGCTTTAGCGGCAACCATCTCAATGCCCTCATCAAGAACGCCGTTCAGGAACTCCGTCGCGGCATCCTCGTCCTCTTCCCTAGCAAGCGCAATCTCAGAGGTCAGGATCTGGCGGGCTTTCGCAAGCATGCGCTTCTCACCCGTGGACAAGCCTTTGTCGCGGTCGCGGCGGTAAAGGTCACGAACCACTTCAGAGACGCGAACAATGTCGCCCGACGCGATCTTCTCCTGGTTCGCTTTGAAGCGGCGCGACCAGTTCGGGGGCTCTTCAACATCCAGTTCTTGGAGGACCCCAAGGACCACCTTCACACCGGCTTCATCCACAACGTCACGGACGCCAACCAGGTCGACGTTTATCGCGGGAACCTGAATCGTCAGATCACCGTCATCGACGCGGAGCACCAGATATTCGGTTTTCTCGCCATCGAGTTCGCGGATAATGATCTCTTCGATTAGGGCTGCTCCGTGGTGAGGGTAGACAACCGTCTCACCGACCTTGAACGTCATTCTTTGGGGCTCCTACTCACCTGTTCACGCCAGGTGTTTTAGTTGTCTGGATTCAGCTGCTGGCAGTCGTAGCGCCGGGCTTTAAGCATTTTTGTGCTCCAGCATTCTACCAACTTTGTTGCCGATTCTGTTCCTCTGTCCGCGAAGGCGTCTTGACGTTAGAGCCCTTGCTTTGGGCGCGTAGTCCCCCGTGCTTTGGGCGCGTAGCTCCGCTGCGCGCCCAAAGCACGGGTTCGTGTTACTGGGGTGCTACTTGCCTTGGTTGGCGACAGCGTCAATCTTCGCCTGCGCCTCTGGGTCCAGGTAGGTGCCGCCCTTCTTGATGGGCTTCAACGTTTCCTCATCCAGTTCGTAAACAAGCGGGATGCCGGTCGGGATATTGACGGCCGCAATATCCTCATCCGAAATGTCGTCCAGGTGCTTCACGATGGCGCGCAGGGAGTTGCCGTGTGCTGCAACCATGACGGTCTTACCGGTCTGGAGTGCGGGAACAATGCTTTCGTCCCAGTAGGGAAGCATGCGCTCTAACACGTCTTTCAAGCATTCGCTTTCGGGAACGTCAACGCCGGCGTAACGGGGGTCGCCGTCCTGGCTGAACTCCGAGCCGGGCTCAATCGCGGGCGGTGGGGTGTCGTAAGAGCGGCGCCACTCCATGAACTTTTCGTCCCCGTACTTGTCACGGGTTTCCTTCTTGTTCAGGCCCTGGAGTGCACCGTAGTGGCGTTCGTTGAGGCGCCAGTTCCGTTCAACTGGGATCCACTGGCGGTCAGCTGAGTCCAACGCCAGGTTCGCGGTGGTGATGGCGCGCTGCAGCATCGAGGTGAAAAGGAGGTCCGGGAGAACGCCATTCTCTTTCAGGAGTTCGCCGCCATGCTTTGCTTCTTCAACACCCTTTTCGGACAGGGGAACATCCACCCAGCCGGTGAAAAGGTTCTTTGCGTTCCAGTCGCTCTCACCGTGACGGAGCAATACAAGCTTGTAGGTCATTGTCCAGCTTTCTTTGTGGTTGGCCGGTAGTGCTTCGACGCTACCCCGGGCTGGGCCCACTGGGCTTCGCGGTCGAGCTGATCGGCGTGGTTGTTTGGGTTGCTCCCCTCAATCATATGCGGTGGCGTTTAGCTGCGGGGCCTCGCTGCTCTAGCTTCGCGGTTGGCCGGGCTAGCTGAAGAAGGTGTGGAAAACAGTCAGGACAAACGGCATTAAGGTTATGACCACTGTGGCGATGGTCCAACCACGGTTTTCCACCAGGATTGCGGCGAACTCTCTGAGCTTGGCGCTGGCCCAAAAGTAAGACTTGGTTTTAGCACCGATGGCGTTGCCGGGGATTTTCAGGCGGCTCATCTGGTTGGCGGCGCGGAAAGCGTGGAAGTTAGAAGTGACCGTGGTCCAGGGGCCCTCACACCCCGCTTCTTGCAAGAGTTCTCGGGAGAATCGCAGGTTCTGCAGGGTCGTGGTCGACTGGCCCTCCAAAAGAATCTCTCCGTTAGGGCTGGCTGGCTCTTGCAAGCCCTGCGATTTGGCGTAGCGGTTCATGGCTTCTGCTTCGCTCAGCGCTTCGTCGCTTCCTTGCCCGCCAGAAAAAACCAGGAAGGGCTCGCTCCACTTCTCTTGCGCTCTGGTGAAGGTTTTGAGTCCCAGATCGACGCGGTGAGCAAGCAGGGGTGGGACCCGGTCGCCGATCAGGCCGGTGCCAAGCACAACGACTGCTTGCCCAACCTTGCCCCAGCGAAGCACAACGAAGCCGTAAATGGCGGAGTAGAGAACGTAGCTGGCCAGAAGGAAAGAAAACACAAAGATTGGGAAACCAATCCCAAGGAGCATGGGAACCCACTCTTGGGCGTTGCGGTCCGAATAGACGAGCGCAGCAGCAAACGCCAGAATGCCAAGACCCAGAAAAAGGGAAAGCAGGTGTGGCAGTGACGCCCGCTCACGCTTCACCAGGACTAAACCAGCCCAAATCAGGAAAAGGACTATCCCCGCCAGGACCAGCAGTGCGAACGTCACCATCGCAAGCAGAAGGTACAGCAGGTCGTCACCAAGGCCGGGGCCTAGGGCGCCCGTGATCCAAAAAAGAAGCAGAATCGTGAAGACCGAAGCACTGAATCCACTGGCAATCACGGCCCGCATGGTTCTAGGGTCCCGCCAAATCAGCAAGGCTGGGACCACAACCAAAAGGACTAAGAAGATCCAGTTCAGGATGGCGCCGACATCAATGGTCACGGGGCACCACCCAGCTGAAACTGCTGCGGCGGGCGGGGCTCACGAAGCCGTGGTGAGCGCGTCGAGAGCCTCTTCAACGGGGGTGTCGCCTCCCGCGATGTCAACGAGCTTATGGACCAGGATGCCTTGCTCAAGAAGAACAATAATCGCGTCAGCAACATCGGCGCGGGGGATCGGGAAGGCTTTTTCTTCAGGCAGCCACTCAAGCGCGGCTGAGATGCGTCCCGTTCCGGGCTCATTCGTGAGCAGGGTGGGGCGCAGGATGGTCCAGTTAAGGGTTGTCTCAGTCAGCTCAAGGTCTGCGTCACGTTTCGCACGCACGTATTCACGCCAGGTTTCGGGTTCATCCTTGCTGAGCGCTAGCTGCAACCCGTAAGCAGAAATCTGGATGAAGCGGGAAACTCCAGCTTCCATTGCAGCCCGTTGAGCGAGGACGGACGCGCCGTAGTCAACGGTGCGTTTGCGGCGAGCTTCCGAACCCGGGCCGGCGCCCGCAGCGAACACGATCGCTGACCCGCCGCGGAACACTTTTGCCAGGTCGGAAGAGTTCATCGCCTCAAGATCGAAAATCACGGCTTCAGCGCCAAGGTCTTCGACGGCACGAACCTGACGTCCCTTCCGGATCACGGAGCGAACCGGAATCCCTTTCGCCACCAGTTTCCTGGTTAGGATCTGGCCGATTTGTCCGTGTCCCCCAAGGATAATGACGGGACCTTCTCTATCAGTCATGGTCTGGATCCTTGTCTACATGTCCATCTCGCCAAGGCCCGCGGAAAGGCGGTCCAAGGTCGCGAGTTCACTGTCGCTGAGGGTGATGCTGACGCCCTCTAGAAGCGGCGGAACCTGGCCTACCCTACTGGCGGAAGCGATTGGGGCAACAACGGTTGGCCTTGTGAGAAGCCACGCGATCGCAACGGAAGCCGGCTCCACGTTGTGCTGGTCGGCAATGTCGCGAAGAGCGTCAACAGCGGCGAACGCTTCAGGGGTGGCGTGGGAAGTAACGGCTAGGGCTCGTTCGCCCCGCGCGTCTTGCGCCGAGTGGTACTTGCCGGTTAGAAGTCCTGCTGCCAAAGAGAAGTAGGGCATCACGCCAAGACCGTGCTTCAGGGCGAGTGGCATCAGCTCCGTTTCAAACTTCCTGCGCCAAACCAGGTTGTAGCGGGGCTGCAAAGCAACGGGCGCAGGCACGTCCTGACGGTCGGCTTCTGCAAGCCAAGCGCGGGTCTGGTCGGGAGAGAAGTTAGAGAGCCCGACCTGACGGATCTTCCCTGCCTGCTGAAGCGCTGCGAAAGCCGCAACAGACTCCGCAACCGGGGTGGCGTCGTCAGGTTCGTGAGCGTAGTAGAGGTCGATGTAATCTGTGCGGAGCCGCGTTAGAGAAGCGTCCGCACAATAGCGCACGTTCTTTTCGGAAAGCCCGCGGTGCTTCGGATGCATCGCAACCTTCGTGGCAATCACGAGTTCCTCGCGGGGGACGCCCTCCATCCACTTCCCGATGATGGTTTCAGATTCGCCACCCTGGTTCCCTTCCTTCCACTCCGAATACACGTCTGCGGTGTCAACGAAGTTACCGCCGGCTTCCGTGTATTCGTTCAGGATCTGGAAGGACTCATCTTCGCTTGCAGTCCAACCGAAAGTGTTCGTCCCCAAACAAAGCGGGTAAACATCAAGGTCTGAGTCTCCAATAAACGCCACTGTCCCATCCCCTCTTGCACTGCTCTTTTCCGCTGGCTTCTTGCGCAGTTGGACCCCGCATCTTTGAGTGACCCAACTTTGAACATCCCAACTATAGTCGCTGGCCGCGTCAGGTACAGGTGCACGACGGCGAGCGCAAGCTGTAGGGCTCTTGGGGGCACAACTTAAGCCGCGAGCCACGCGGGCCCCGGGTGAGTCACCCGGGGTCCGCGCAGCCCGCGGCCAAAGTTTGTTGCTAGATACAGCTGCTTGTTGCTACACGCAGCTCTTTGTTGCTAGGCGTAGCTGTTAGTCGTCGGCCTTCTTGACAACGTTCTCAAAAGCGTCAGCAACCTTGTCGGCGGCCGCATCCAGCTTCTTCGAAAGCTCATCATCACGATCGCCAGCGCGGTCAACGCCCTTCGCAACGTGCTTCACTGCTGCTTCCGCGTCACGCTCAAGGTGCTTTGCTTCCGCCTCCAGGATGTCTTCGACACGCTTCTCAGCGCTGGCCTCAACCCTTTCAGCATGCTTCTCAGCGCGCGCAATCGAGGCGTCAGACTTGCCTTCAGCGACGCGCTTCGCAACGGCCTCATCAGCCTTCTCAACGCGCTCCACCTGGTGCTCAACTACGTGCTCAGCGTGGTCGATGTGCATGCCGGCAAGTGCTCCATCGACTTCTACCTGATGCTCAACGTGCTTGGCAGTGCGCTCGTCACCCTTGAGTACGCCTTCAACGTCGCGCTCAAGATCCGCTACCTGGTCGTCGTAAACACGGCCAGCTTCCTCAGCGGCGTGAGTTACTTCTTCTTCCCACTTCTTCTGGTCTTCACCCATTTGTTTCTCCTTTTGGCCATCACTCTTCGGCCCCGTTTGTTGGCACAGTTACCGAGTCCATTGTCACACCCGGGTGAGAGCTACGCAACGCGAGTCTGCGCTTCGTTCCCCCGCTGGTTGGCCGGGTGAGTGCGCGGGTGGGACAATGACCGCGTGCGTGAAAAGGCTAGAAATTCCAGCAAACTGGGCGGATCTGCATATCAGGCGGAGGTTACTGCCCGCCTGCGTGAAGTAATAGAGGTAGAGGACTCACCAAGGGTGCGGGCTGAGTATTCCTCGGACGCGTCCAACTACCGGATCCCCCCGCAGATGGTTGCGTTCCCGAAGTCTGCCGAAGAGGTTCAGTCGGCGCTTGCGGTTGCGCGCGAGTTCTCTTTGCCCGTGACGAACCGTGGGGCGGGGACGTCGGTTGCGGGAAACGCGGTAGGGCCGGGCCTGGTCATTGACTATTCCCGTCACATGAACCGCGTGCTGGAAGTTGACCCGGAAGCGCGCACTGCGAGGGTTGAGCCCGGGGTGATCCTTACCGACCTCCAAGACGCTGTGGAGCCCTTCGGTCTTTGGTTTGGTCCGGACCCCAGCACAAAAAACAGGGCGACGCTGGCAGGGATGATCGGCAACAACGCTTGCGGCCCGCACGCCCTGCGCTACGGGAAGACGTCAGACAATGTGTCCGCTCTCCGTGTCATTGATGGCACGGGCCGGTCTTATACGGCTGGGAAGGGCGACCCTAGTTTTGCGGATGTTCCTGGCCTTGCGGGTTTGGTTGGGGAAAACCTGGCGCTGCTCCGCACGGAATTGGGCCGTTTCGGGAGGCAAGTCTCCGGGTATTCGCTTGAGCACCTGTTGCCGGAAAAGGGCTCTGACCTGGCAAAAGCGCTGGTGGGGTCTGAGGGAACGTGCGTGAGCATCCTGGATGCCACTTTAAAGCTGCATCCGGTACCGCCGAACAGAGTCCTGGTGGTTTTGGGTTACCCGGACATGGTCAGGGCTGCGGACGCGGTCCCCTCCCTTCTGCCACTGCACCCACTTGCTGTGGAGGGGATGGACTCCCGGCTGGTTGACGTGGTGCGGAAGCATCAGGGGTCGGTGCCTGCCCTTCCGAGCGGGGATGGGTGGTTGTTCTGCGAAGTGGGGCCGGCGCGAGAGGACGAGGACAAGGACGAAGCCGTTCGCCGCGCTAGCGCACTGGCTGCAGCTAGAGAGCTGGTCGCGGTTTCAGGGGCTCTGGATTCACGCATTGTTGAGGACCAGGGCGAAGCGGCGGCGCTGTGGCGGATTAGGGCTGACGGAGTTGGTCTTGCGGGCCGCACGCCAAGTGGAAACCAGGCATGGCCGGGGTGGGAAGACGCTGCGGTGCCTCCTGAAAACCTGGGCGCCTACCTGCAGGACTTCGAAGCTCTCATGGCGGACTACGACTTGTTCGGGCTCCCCTACGGTCACTTCGGGGACGGCTGCGTGCATGTTCGCATTGACCTGCCTTTGGAAGAAGAAAATGACGTTCCCGCATTCAAGTCCTTCATGGAGGACGCGGCGGCCTTGGTTGGCAGTTACGGCGGGTCTATTTCCGGTGAACACGGAGACGGGCGGGCCCGCGGGGCGCTGCTCCCCCACATGTATTCCGATGATGCGATCTTGTTGTTTGAACAGTTCAAGGGGCTCTTCGACCCGGCGAACCTGCTAAACCCGGGGGTGCTGGTTGCGCCTGCCCCAATCACAGCGGGGCTGCGCCGGCCCGCTGCCGAGAACATTGAAGCCAAAGGCTTTTCTTTCGAGAGGGACGGTGGCAGCTTCACGAAGGCGGTCCACCGTTGCGTTGGGGTCGGGAAGTGCCGAGCTGACAACTTCGGCATTGGGGTTTTCATGTGTCCCTCGTACCAAGCGACGAAGGATGAAAAGAACGTGACGCGGGGACGCTCGCGCGTCCTGCAAGAAATGACGGCGGGCGCGTTCCCGGGTTCGTGGGACAGCCCCGCTGTTGCGGAATCTTTGGACCTTTGCCTTTCTTGTAAGGCCTGCGGGAAGGATTGCCCGGCTGGCGTTGACATGACCATGTACAAGTCGGAGTACCTCTACCGAAAGTACAAGGGCAAGGTCCGCCCAATGAACCAGTACGTGCTTGGGCAGCTGCCGCGTTGGGCAGCGATGGTGACGGCGCTGCCCCCAGTTGCGGCACTCGCAAACGCGGCAATGGCGTTCACTCCCCTGCGCAAGCTGGTTTTCGCTTTCTCCGGCCTTGACGGCAGGCGCCAAATGACCGGGTTTGCGACACAGCGGTTTAGTCGGTGGTTCAAGTCGCGCGGCGCCGCTGAAAAAGTGCGTGAGGGGGCGGCGCTTTCGGGTCAGCGTGACGTCATCTTGTGGGTCGACTCCTTTAGCGAATACCTGGACCCGACCGGCGCCGAAAACATGGCCCAGCTACTGCAAGACGCGGGATATCGGGTGCGGATCCCCTCCTCGAACGCGTGCTGCGGGCTCACCTGGATTTCTACGGGACAACTGGACGGCGCGAAGAAACGCTTGCGGGGAACGCTAGACGTACTGGGGCCAGCCGCGCTGAAGGGGGTCCCGATCATTGGTGTGGAACCCTCGTGCACGGCCGTCTTGCGAGGCGACTTAGAGGAACTATTGCCAGATGACCCACGAAGCGCTGCGGTCGCAAAAATGACCATGACGCTTGCTGAACTGCTGACAGACCCGGAGCTTGGCCCGGATGAATCCTGGTGGGACGACCGGCTGGCTGGGACGCAGATCATCACCCAGCCGCACTGCCACCAGTACGCGGTGATGGGTTACGGGCCGGACATGGAAGTAATGACGCGCCTGGGGGCGAAGGTGAAAGAACTGGCGGGATGCTGCGGGCTTGCCGGGAACTTCGGGATGGAAAAGGGACACTACGAAGTCTCCGTGGCGGTGGCGGAGAACCAGCTTCTGCCTGCCTTACGTGAAGCTGAGGACGGAACCATTTTCTTGGCGGACGGCTACTCATGCCGGACGCAGGCGGAGCAGCTTACGGGGACCAAAGGGATCTCGCTACCCACCCTGTTGCAGCAGAAGGCATGAGCGAACAAGACAGTGGGCGCATGCACGCGCGCCTCACCGCCGCCTCGTTGCTGTGGGGCGCGGGGACGGCCCTGGCGCTGGTTGGGAACTGGCTGCACTGGGAGTGGCTGGCGACACCCGCGCCCTCTAGTTACCCGGATCAGGTGTGGGGGGACCTGCTGCCCCGGACTGCAGAGAACGCACTCGTTTTTGCGTACCTGGTCCTTGGGGCGCTAGCTCTGGTGGTTTGGGTGCTTACGGGCGCCAGTCGCAAAAGGACGTGGCGAGCCCTCCCCGCCATTGGAGCGGCGATTCGGTGGACCACGGTGACCGTTGCTGCTGCGGCAGTTGTTGGGATTGTAGTGCTGCTGACCGTGTACTTGTCGCAGTGGTGGATGCTGTTCCCCGGTTGGCTGGGGGAGCTGTTTGCGAGCCTTTTGGTTTTGGTGGGGGCGTTGCTGCTGCCACCTTTTGCGGGGGAGCACCGGTTCGTTGAGAGGGAAAAGCAGCGCAAAGCGAGCCTGCTTGCGGTCTTGGCTTTTGTGGTGGCGGTGGTGGTGCAAATCCCCATTGGGACGCTGGTGACAAAGACGCAGGTGAAGTTTGAATCGGAGGGCGGGCCTGCGGTCCTTGCGGAAGCGGCCGTTGAGGCGCCGCCGTGGGGTGGGGCAGGCCTGGTTGGACTGGACTCCGATGGAGAGCAGGTGTGGGAGCGGCTGTGGAGAGGGGCTAGGGCGCCGGTCGCATTCCAGGCTTTTGGGGGGAAGACACAAAGCGTGCAGCTGCTTCAAGCGACGTTGAAGCGGGACTCTCTGGCGCTGCTCGATGTTGCTAGCGGTGACGTGATTTCTGCAATGACCCCGGGTGCGCTGGATTTCTACGGGATCAACCTGAAACAAGACCCGGCCTACGACCGACTGGTTTTCACGTTTGATGACTACCTGCTGCGGGCGGGGAACGCGAAAGAGTGGGTGTCCGCTCAAGGGAAGCGCTACGACACAGGACCCCCGACGGGTTACGTGGAGCTGCAGTCAGCAGCGCTCATGTCAACGGACGGCGTTCACGGCCTGCTGATGACAGAGGGGACCACGTGGTTCGTGGGGGACGGGTCGGGCTGCGCTCGCCGCGTCGCCACTACCGACTCGGGCCCAATCGTCACGGATCAGGGCGCCATTTTGATGGTGCAGGTGTGCGACGAAAACGCGCGGGCAGTCCCGGGGTGGTCGTTCCCTGAAGGGCTGGTGGAAACCATCGCGCCTGGAACGGCAACCCTGTTTGCAGTGGATGCGGCCGGTGGGGATTTGTTGTGGTCCAGGGAGCTCCCGGGGTTCACGAAGTGGGCGGAAGAGACCGGGGCGCGCTACCCGTCTGCGGACTATCGGCGCTTGCCGTTAGCCTGGTCTTTTCAAGGTGAGGTGGCGACAGTGGTGATGGATGACGTGGCCTCGCACTTTAATGTGGCAACTGGGAAAGAGCAGTAATGGCGGAGGTGCTTGTCGTAGTTCAACCCGTCCCGGGCAAAGTGATCCCGTTGTCTCAGGTGGCAGACCCGGTGTTTGCAGAGGAGATGTTGGGCCCAGGGCTCGCGGTGGAGCCAACCGGAAACACGGTTGTTGCTCCCGCCAGCGGGGTGCTGACCATCATGTATCCGACGGGGCACGCACTAGTGATCACGGCGGACTTTGGCGCCCAGCTCATGGTCCACATTGGGATCGACACTGTTCACATGAAGGGCGACGGGTTCGCAGTCTTGGCGGAGCAAGGCCAGCGGGTGGTCGCAGGTCAGCCTCTGGTCACCTTTGACCCCGAAAAGGTTGCCGCCGCCGGGCACATGGCAACCACTATGGTGGTGGTCATGAACGACCCCACGGCCCAGCTGATCTTTGAGCCAGGCGGGGCCCCGGAAGTGGCAGAACCCCTCTAAACCTAGGCGCGGTGAAGGAGAACGTATGTCCAAGGGCGAAAAAACAGAGACTTTCTATGGGATCCCCGTGGTCCCTGGCGTTGCTTACGCGCCGCTCGTGTGGACTCGCCGGCCGCTTCCGCAGCCGATGACCTCAAAGAGTCTGGCCGAGGAGGACCGCGCGTCCGCACTCATCAAGTTCCGTGAGGCAACCGCGGACGTCGCGAAGGGTTTGGAGGCACGTGCTGAGCGAGCCACGGGGGACGCTGCTGAAGTCCTGTGGATGACCGCAAGTTTGGTGCGCGATCCCGGGTGGGTGGCCGAGGTCGAAAAGGGCATCAAAGAGGGGACTCCCGCCGCGCAGGCTACAGCCATCGCAACCGAACGGTTCATCACGCTGTTCGAGCAGGCCGGCGGGAGCCTCGCTGAGCGGACCACGGACCTGAGGGACGTGAGGGACCGCGTCGTTGCACGCATTTTGGACCAGCCGGAACCGGGCATACCCGACACGGACGTCCCCGTCGTGCTGTTTGCCGACGACCTCTCCCCTGCCGACACCGCTGGCCTGGACCCCACGAACTACGTGGCAATAGTGACGGAGGGTGGAGGGGCAACCTCGCACACCTCGATCATTGCGCGTCAACTTGGGATCCCCTGCGTCGTTGGGGCGCGCGACGTCGGGGGTCTACTCGATGGGCGCAAGGTTCTTGTCGACGGGCGCCGCGGAGCTGTCACGATTGGGCTTGCGGAAGAGGACGTCGCTGAAGCAATCCGGCAGGAACAGGTTTTTGCCGACCAAGTCTCCGCGTGGAGCGGACCCGCCACGCTTTCTGACGGGGGGCCGGTGGAACTGCTGTCAAACATCCAAGACCGCGCTTCGGCAAAGGTGGCCGCGGGATCGCAGGGAACCGGGGTGGGATTGTTCCGCACCGAACTCCTATTCCTGGGGACCACTTTGGAACCCAGTGTCCAGAGGCAGGCTGAGGTTTACGCCGAGGTTTTCGCTGCCTTTCCGGGTGAAAAGGTCGTGGTCCGCACGCTCGACGCGGGCTCAGACAAGCCGGTCCCGTTTGCAACGCTGGATGATGAGGCGAACCCGGCACTTGGGGTTCGCGGGATCCGCATCAAAACGGTGAATGACCAGCTGCTTGTGAACCAGCTGGACGCGATCGCTCTTGCTTCGAAGGACACGCCAGAAACCGAGGTTTGGGTGATGGCGCCGATGGTAGCGACACTGCCTGAGGCGCAGTGGTTTGCGGACCTTTGCCGCGAGAGGGACCTGAAGCCGGGGATCATGATTGAGGTGCCCTCGGCCGCAATCCTCATTGAACGTTTCTTGAAGATTGTGGACTTCGCGTCGATCGGGACGAATGACTTGGCACAGTACACAATGGCTGCGGACCGCACTTCCTCTTACCTCAGTGAGTACGCGAACCACTGGCAGCCCGCCGTGCTGGCTCTGATCGCGAAGACCGCGAAAGCTGGGAAGAAGACCGGTAAACCCATTGGGATTTGCGGGGAGGCTGCGGCCGACCCACTGCTGGCGTGCGTCATGGTCGGTATGGGTGTCACCAGCTTGTCGCTTGCCGCTAAGGCCATCCCGGAGGTTGGGGTGCAGCTGGGGCAGGTGACCCGCGCCCAGTGCAAGAAAGCCGCGAAAGCTGCGATGCGTGCGAACGATCCGCGGGCCGCACGTGAAGCCGCGAAGACCGCCCTGGGCCTCTGACTCCTAGCCGTTACTGTGCGGATTTGGAGTCCAAGGCCGTGCTCGCGAGCGCAGCAATGCTTCGGCTCAGGCCCAAGCCGCCGCTTCGATTCGGCCTTTGGTCAGTCGCTCATCTCTGACCGAACCTACCGCGGCGACCTGGTCACGTTGGTCTGGTCAGACTAAGCTAGGCACATGGCGACCCTGGTTAACGTGCAACAAGCAAAGACCGACCTGTCCGCACTGTTGCGGCGCAGCGAGGCGGGCGATGACATCGTGATCGCTAGGGCAGGCAAGCCGATCGCACGACTCGCTGCCATCGACCCCCGCAAGCGAGACTTTTCAAGACCGCTGTTCCCCAACCTCCCCCGCCTGGACGCGGAGTGCTTGTTTGACCCGATGGATGACGAAGACTTGAAGCTCTGGGAAGCCAAAACTGACGATGGGTGACTACCTGCTCGACACCCACGTCGTCCTCTGGCTCGCCACCGACCCGCAGCAAATCCCTGAGGGCCTGCGCACCGAACTGGAGCGGGCTAACGCATTGTTTGTCTCAGCGATTTCGGCCTATGAGCTCGGGCAGAAGGTGCGGCATGGGCGGCTCCCCGGTGCAGCAGGCCTTCTGGAACGCTGGGATAGTCTCCTCGACCGGCTCATGGCTGAGGAACTACCTGTTTCCAGTAAGGACGCGCTGCTAGCTGCCCGGCTCGATTGGGTACACCGCGACCCGTTCGACCGCCTTTTGGTGGCCCAGGCCCAGGTGGGAGGGCTGCGCTTGGTCTCGAAAGACAGCCGAATCCTAAACTTCCCCCAAGCCGCCTGCCTCGCTTGGGCCTAGGCGGCCCAGCGGACTTTTACCAGCGAGACTAATGCGTCGGCCCCAACCCCCAGTTGCCGCGCTTCGGAAATGAGGGAATCGACAGCGCCGGTTAGCTCTTGAAGCCCTTCGGCTTGACCGGTAACTGTCGCGCCGCGCCCCCTGCGAAGCTCAATCAGTCCCTGGTCACGTAGCTCCTGGTAGGCGCGAAGAACGGTATGCAGGTTGACGTCAAGCTGGCTGGCCAGCAGCTTGGCTGCGGGAAGCTTCGTGCCTGCAGTGGCGCTGCCGGCGGCGATCTGCTCTCTGATTGCGGCAGCAATCTGGGAGAAAAGGGGCTCCTCGCTAGAGGGGTCGATCTTGATCAGCACCGACACCCCTCCGCTCTATCAACGCGGTAAGGACCGCGACGCCTTCCTCAGAATCCTCGGCAGTCACCACGAAGGCGTCCCCCTGCCTCAGTTCCACTTGGATTGCGGGACCGTTGCGCGTGATGATCCCGGTGGCGCCGGGCCGCATACGCCAGCCCCAGCCACCCCACTCCTCAAGTCCATCAACCTGAACCAGGGAAGCGCGCACTACCTGCTCAAGCGGAACCCTCTTCCTTGGCCGGCCGAGGCCGCCAATCACAAGCAGTCCCTGCATGCCGACAGAAACCCGGAATGATCCGAATGCGGCAAGTAAGAGCGCTAAGAGCGCGGCTAGACCCGCCAGGTAGAACGGGAGTGCAAAAAAGCTTGCGACCAGCAGGGAGACGATCAACAGGACCATCAGCGACGTGGCCCACAGGGGCTGCGTGGCGCGGGAGTTCCAGGCGACGACCTCACCCTTTGCTAGAGGCACGGGCGCTACGTCCGTCCCCTTGAGGGCCTCACTCTCACCTGGGCGGGGAAGTACCAGGTAGGCCAGACCAGCAACAGGGAACGAAACGCCAAGGCCGATCAGGATGACCACGCCGACGTTGGGAGCTTGCGTGGCATCGGCTAGGCCACGTTGCGGAAGCAGTGAGCCCACCAGCGCGACAGCGATGAACAGACTGAGCCAAACAGCCGTTGCGGCCATGAACCGGGTCATTGCGGAGTACTTCCCGTGGGCTAGGCCCGGCAAGACGGACGCGGCCATCAGCGACGGAAGCAGCCAAACGAAACCCGCGACCATCCACAGATAGGAAGAGGGTGGGGCGAACCCGTCCGGGCCGGATAAACCCCAGTGGATTGCAACAGGGTCTGGGAGTAGCGGAAGAGCGCTAGCCACCAGCCAGACCGAGACTGCGCCGACCAGAGCCGGAATGCCAAGCCCCACCAGAGGCACCCAGAAGCCTGGACGACGCAACTCAGCTACTCCGGTTCCACTTGTGGCGTCGGTCTCCATAGTTCTAGTTCTACTAGAATTATATTTTGCAGTCAACCATCGACCGCCTATGACGCTCCCCTGAGCTTCTACTGGGCGGGTTCGGGGACCTGAGCCATGCTCACTAGCGCAGCAGGGACACGCAATGAGTCACTGAGCCTGTCGATGCGAGAGTTGGTGCCGTCGACTCGAATCTCAAGCGTGTCGATACGGCTAGACGTGCCATCGAACTGGGCGGAAAGTGTGTCAACTCTGCCAGACAGCGCGTCAACTCTGCCGGACAGCGTGTCGACTCTGCCAGACAGGGCATTAACGCTGGAAGACAAGTCCTCCACCCGGTCGGTGAGCACGTCAGTGCGCGCGGAAAGCCCCTTCACCTGAAGGCTGAGTTCCAAGATCTGCCCTGCAAGGCTCTGGTCCGCTACGCGCGACTCAGAACCCAGCGCCTGCATCTCACCGCGCAACTCAGAACCCAGCGCCTGCATCTCACCGCGCAACTCAGAACCCAGAGCCTGCATCTCACTGCGGAGGGCCTCCTCAGATTGGTTGATCCGCTCCAGCAGCACTCGATCTGACTCGCGCAACTCAGAACCCAGAGCCTGCATCTCACCGCGGAGGGCCTCCTCAGATTGGTTGATCCGCTCCAGCAGCACTCGATCTGACTCGCGCAACTCAGAACCCAGAGCCTGCATCTCACCGCGCAACTGCGCCGCGTCACGCTGAGCACCCTGACGGACCATAAGTCCCATGCCGATGACAGCAGTCAGAGTCGTTACGACCGTAACGATCAGACCAATCATCTCTGCAGACAAGGTCACCATCTCCCCATTATGACGCGTAAAACACGCTGTGTCGCCTGCCCTATGGACCGACCTGGTCCAAGACTTCCTAATCGAGTGGACCTGTTCAAGCGGCGTTCGCGAAGCTTGTGGAGAGACTCCCTACCGGCTCCCTGTGGATGGCACTGCGCTGTTTCGTCAGTCCCGACTGAAGAGGATCTGTCCGTCACCCATGTCCCAGGTGAGGCGATCCTCGTCCAACAAGAAGGACTCTGACGAGCCGTCACTGAGCGTCACGACGCACACGCTGTCGCCCTCTTGAACCCAGGTACCAGGTTCTTCGATGTCCGGGATGGAGAGAACGTCGCCAAGCCCGCCCAGGTCTAGCCCAAGGTCAGCAAGGTAGTCGGTGACCGCTGCAACACAACCCGGCTTGACCTCTACGTTTGAAGTCTTCTGGGGCGCAGGCGGCGGAGGCTAAGAAACCTGCCTTCAGGCTGCGAGCAATCGCGTCTTTCGAAGCGCTTCCATAAAACCCGGAACGTAGCTGGGGCCGAACAGGTAGCAGTGGATGATCAGGATGTGGAGCTGGTGCAGGTCCACGCGGTCTTCCCAACCGTCCGCGAGCGGCGAGACCTCTTGGTAGCCCTGCAAGATCTGGTCCAAGTAGGGAACGCCGAACGTGCGCAGTGTCGCCAGGTCTGTTTCAGCGTGCCCGCCCTGAGCTGCGGGGTCAATCAGGGTTGGGGTTCCGGCGCTCCAAAGCACGTTTCCACCCCACAGGTCCCCGTGGATCCGCGCTGCGTTGCACCCAGCGCCCCGCACCGCCTTCGGCTGTGGGTGATCCAGCACTCCCGCGTCAAGCAGCTGACAGAGTTTCTCGATCTCCGCCTTCTGGGATGCACTGAACACGTCGGTAACGTACGGCCTGATCCGGTAGTCGGCGTAGAAGCATCCCCACGGCAATCCACCTGCCGTCTCGCTTGTCAGCAGTGGCAGCGGAGCTTTCCCCATCCACCCCGTGACGACGCCAGGACCCGGCTCGTGGCCAGCCGACGTTGGTTCAAGCCCGTCAACCGGTTCAGCCACCTCACCAGACTCGGCAGGAGCTGCGCCGAACCAGGGGGCTCCACTTGCGTGAAGGCGTGCCAACATTAGCCCCAGCTCCCGAGCCGACTCGGGGGTAGGCCCAACGGACTCCACGAAGGTAGTTGTTAGGGAAGAAGGCTCGACCTCCACCACTTCAGGAACGTTCGCCCCACCGTCCGCAAGCCACCGCAGACCAGCTGCCTCGTACTCCGGCTGCCCGGGATCACCGCTGCGCTTAGTAAAGACCCTCCCGCTACCTCCGGAAGAAACACGCCCGTAGCTCATGGTCCTCCTCCCACCCCGACGCCTTGTTCGAGAGTAACGTCAGCAAGACGAACGCTAGGGAGGCGACCAGTGGCCACAAAAACCATAGGGAGAAACGAACTCGATCTGACGAGTAGCCGCAAGACTCTCCTCGTGCTTTGGCGCAACCCAACCTCGAACCGGTTCGCTAAAGTCGGCCAAGTGGACGCCTTGCCGGACGGACACGTTGCATTCCAATATCTCGACTCTGCGTGGAAAGACCCCGACTTCTCTCCGCTCATCGAATACCCGGATCGCAACGCCGCATACGTCTCCAATGAACTGCCTGCCTTCTTCGCTAACAGGGTTTTGTCTGCGGGTCGGCCGGGCTACGCGCGCTACCTCGACTGGTTAGGAGTTGACCGGCTCAACGCCCAAGACGTGCCTTTTGAGGTCCTCGCTCGGACAGGGGGTGGCCGGGTGACCGACACATTCCACGTAGTCGAACTCCCCCTAAACGAAAGCCAGGGCTTTTCCAGCCGTTTCTTTGTGTCTGGTCTGCGCCACACTCCGGGCGTTGAGGGACACCTCCTCTCCCTGAAAACAGGCGACCACATGCAGCTACAGCTGGAAGAACGCAACCCAGTAAACCCCCGTGCTGTCCTAGTCAACACCTCCGACGGAGAGAAGATCGGCTACATCCCTGACTGGCTATGCTCGGACGTCCGTGACCTGCTCACAGAATCGTGGGTCCTTACCGCAACCGTCGAACGGGTCAACCCCGACGCGCCAGCGCATGTCCGTCTTCTCTGCCGTATTGACGCCTCTCGCCGCTAGGGAGCTTGGGGTCCGGAGCACAGCTCAGAACCTTTTTGGACGGTCAGTGTGGAGCGCCTTCAGAAAATAAAGATAGCGCTGGGGGCTTGTGACTACGGCTGGGGTGACGCACCCGGACCCTGGTTAGAAGACCCCGGCCCTATCCGGAAGGCCCCAGCGCCATCAGAAGGCTGAGCGCCCGGAAGTCTAAGAGTTCGTGGGGGACTCGGAGTGTTGGGCGGCGACTTTGACCATGTCTTCTAGGTCGGCCGCACGGAGACCAGGCCAACCGCAGGTCTTTTCCCGCCATTCATCAGGGAGTGCACTAGTCCCGTAAACCGCGCCCGCCAGTGAGCCAGCGATCGCAGCGACCGTGTCGGTGTCTCCACCACCCCGGATGGCTGCTTCCAGTGCTTCGGCTAGGGAATCAGAGCCCGCCACGGCCGCGAGCGCCCCTGAAATGCTGCAAGAACTTTCAGAATGGGGACAGCCATAGAGGTGTCATCCGTCCATTCGCCAGGACCGTGACCGAACACGCCAACACCGAACTCAACAGGTTCAGAAGCGTCCATGGGCGCCCCGAACTCATATTGGGACCCCAGCGCGTCCCCCACTGCCGACGCCACAACGGACCCGACGGCTCTGTCTTCTATCTCTGAGCTGACAGCTCCTCCTTTAGTTCAGCGGGCGTGGCCGCAGCGTGGAAACCCGCTGCCCCACGATGCGCCTAAGCCCCACCTTCGACGTAATCTGCCCAAGCCACGCGGGCCGCCTCTGGGGCCTCTACCTGCTTAAGGGATTCCGAGAAGGCGAGGGCGAAGCCCTCATAGAAAGCCTCAGCGGAGATCTTCCCCAGCGCAGCAGTTGTTGCAACCAGCGCAGGAACACTGTCTATCACCAGCAACGCCACCTGCGCTCGGTCCCAAGACTCAGCAACTAGCTCTGGAATGAAGAGACCCGTAGGTGCGCCCGTGAGTTCCAGGATGATGGCTTTGCGGAGACCAGCCCTGGCGCACTCATCCACAAACAACAACGCATCGCTGGTGGTGACCCGCTTGTTCCGTGCCTCTAGGGACAACCAAGGGATCTCGTCAGCGGTGAGCGCCTGCACGTCCCCTGGGAAGTCCACAGAAGGGTCGTTGATTTTCCGGGTTACTGTCCGGTCCGCGAAGCCTCGAACCATCACGGCACCCAATGCCTGTACTACCCAAGGCCCGGCCTCCGTGTCTTCGAGCATCATCTGGACGCCACCCAAGACTTCCTGCGCCGTCATTGCCCCATCGGCAGCAGCAATCCGGTTGATCAGCTCCAGACGATCCAAACCGACCCGAATGTAGGCCGCCAGGGCGTCTAGAGCCTCGTCGACGGACAAAGGCGCGACTTCCTGGGCCAGAATCTCCCTGTACCTCTCCAAGTCGTGCGGGCGCCGCACCCGGTCAATCTGATCGACATGAAGGTACCGGAAGAAGGGTTGGTTGTTCAGGGGTTCCCTGCCAGTGGTTCTGACAGAGAAACCCAGCTCATTCGCCAAAGGCACTAAGACTCCGTGCCCGAGCGAGCGAAGAGAAAAGGTGTTCGGGTTCCGGTCGTCATCTAGAACCTTGATGCTTCCTGGGTCAACCTGATCGTCCACCGTTCTTGCCAGCAGTATCGTGCCCAGAGCCGGAACGAAGGTCTTGGAGGAGAACTCCCACACCTCGTCGACAAGCTCAGCCCAGCGCGCATCATAGAGTCCGGCTTCTGCCTGCCGATACGCGCACCTTAGCTGAGCTTCAGCCTTGCCGTAGCTGATATTCCTGGCCATTCTCACTCCCCCCTAGAGACCTAGGTGGATCCTCAGCACGGCCCCGAGCCGCAAGAATCACCACAGGGCACCAACAGGGGTCGCCGGTGCGGGAGCGCCAGAGTGACCGAGCTGAGCCGCCAAGGCCCCCACCACGGCCTTCCCAAGTTCTACCGGAACCGCATTCCCCACTTGCCTCTGCGCTGCTGAGCGGTCCCCGACCACCGAGAAGTCATCCGGGAAGGTCTGCAGCCGCAAAATCTCTTGTACTCGCAGTCGCCTAGCCGCTTCCCTACCTGTCTCCGGATCCTGCACGTTCTCCCAGTGGAACGGACCAACCCAAGGGCCGGGTTGGGCCTGGATTGTCGAGGAGGGTTTGTTCGGGGAAAGACGAAGCAAGAATGTCCAGTACCGAGAGCGCCACTCGAAAACGTCTTGGCCTCCCTTGCGCTTCGTGTGCCACAGGTAGTTCTCCCCTGGCGGCACCGAAGCAGCCAAATCAGCCCAACGACCCCGTACAAGCTCTTCAGGTTCCGGCTCTGCCGCTAGTCCCGTAAACGCTTCTGCTGCGGTCCTGTGCATGGGTAAGCTTTCATCCCACCGTCTCTTCGAATGCTCAGAATCTCCAGCGTGAGTTGGCGTCGGAAAGGTAAACGCCTCACCGTCGCGCCGGCCAACAATGAACACCCGCTTCCTCAGCTGAGGCACACCGTAGTCCGCAGCAAGCAACACCTTGTAGTGAGGGTTGTAGCCAAGTTCTGTCAGCTCCTTAAGAAGCCGGTTGAGCTGGGCACGATGAGTTCGATACGTGAGGCCCTGGACATTTTCGAGCACGAATGCTTCAGGGCGTGCTTCGCGGACGACCCGGGCATACTCGTCGAGCAGTGACGCATTGGGATCCCTGGATTCCCTCTTCTCGGCCAACCAGAAACCCGACTTTGAGAAAGGCGTGCACGGCGGACCGCCCACGACAAGAGCAGGGTCGCCCGGTTCCATTCCACCGGCCCGCAATAAGGAGCGCGTCGACACGTTCCTAATGTCATCAACGATAATTGGGGTCTCGGGAAAGTTCGCAGAGAACGTTCCCGACGCAGCTTCGTCAAAGTCTGTGGCGACCGCGATCTTGTAAGGGGTGGCCGTCGAGCCCGACCTACCGACGCTTTCGACCGCTAGGTCAAGCCCGCCGGCGCCGGAAAACAAGGAGACCACAGGAAGAGCGCTAGTCATGCTCAGGTCCACCTCCGTCAAGGCCAGCTTCCATTGTCCCGCACACCTCCGTCAAAACCGAGCGCAGCAGGCCTTGGTCGTGGAACTGGGAACCTACGAGACTGCTAGGAGCGCAGCTTCCTTGGCGGGGCCGCTAGCGTCGAGGACGATCTTCACCCCTAGCTTTTGCATCGTGTTCGTCATGGGAGCACCAGCGTGGTCGATGACGACGGCTTCAACCTTGTTGTCGATAAGGAAACGGACGACCCGAGCGTGGTGCGTCCCGTGAGGACCTTCATCGTGAAGACGCTGCCAGTCCGTGCGGTGGACTACCCAGTCCTTGACCTTGCCATCCTCAACATTTGCAACGGCAACCTGGTCTGCCTTGCCCCAGCGGGGATCAAGCTGTCCATCCGTTGTCACGGGTACTGCAACGATCATCTCTTCGTCCCTTCATCTGATCGCAACCCTACTTCGCGGGGCGCAGGACCCACTATCCGCTATATGCGAGGCCGGAAGGTGTGTGAGCGGTCCTAGGCACTAAGTCCCAAGTCTCTTAGAGTGGAGCCGTGAAAGACAAGGTCAAGAGCCCCCAGCTAACCCCAGTCCCTAAGGGGCGACTGCTGCTGCTTATCGGCGGCGGTTTAGGGCTCCTGGCAGGCCTGAATGCTGCCCTGCTCCGCCTGGGCCTCCCAGCTCCCGTGGAGTCCGCGTCCCTATCCAGCCTGCACGGCATCCTGATGCTCTACGGGTTCCTCGGAACCGCAATCACCCTGGAACGCGCGGTGGCGCTCCGCAGCGACAAGAAGGCGGTGACCTGGTGGGGATACCTTGCACCGGCCGCGAGCGGCCTGGGAGTCATCGCAGCTCTGATAGGTGTGGCTTTCCCAGAAACCCCGTTTGCTAGGACGATCCCCGCAGCAATGTGGATGTCCGCAATGGCACTGCTAACCGCCATCTACCTGGCCATCTGGAAGAGACAACAGACCTTCTTCTTGCTGATTCAAATTCTTGGAGCCATCGCGGGCCTGATCGGGATCACCCTGTGGGGCAGAGGCTCCGACATTCCCCAGGTAGTGCCCTGGTGGACGGCGTTCCTGATCCTGACAATCCTTGGGGAGAGGCTGGAGCTGGCGCGGATCGCCTTCATCTCAAACACCCTCCAAGTCCGTGTGTTCGTTGAGTCCCTGGCCTACTTCACGGCGCTGACCACCGCGATGTTTGCGCCGACCTTGGGATACCCGCTGATGGGGCTCGCGCTCGCAGTTCTGGTGGTTGACGTTGGCTCCCACGATGTCGCGCTGCGGACCATAAGGACGCAAGGCCTCACTAAGTTCATGGCTGCCGCGATGCTGGGCGGCTACGCCTGGGCGCTTCTTGCCGCGGGAATCTGGGTGGTTCAAGGCCCGGTGTATTGGGGCTACGGCTATGACACCTCCGTCCACGCACTCACGATCGGGTTTGCGCTTTCCATGGTGATGGCGCACGCCCCCATCATTTTGCCGGCGGTTGCCCGGCGCGAGGTCCCCTACAGCCCGGTCCTCTGGGCCGTTTGGGGACTTCTGCAGGCGGGGCTTTTGGTCCGCGTGATCGCAGGTGCCCGGGTTGGCCTGGGCCAAGACAGTGTGTTCGGTGGCTGGCAGTTCGGCGGTGCCGTCGACGTCTTCGCCGTCCTGACGTTTGTGATCACCACAGTCTCCCTGATCCTGTTGGGCAGTCGTAAGAAGCTTGACAATGAGAAGACGCAGGACGAGGTAGTAGCAGCTGAGGAAGCAACGTGAGCCTGACTGTTGGTTCCGGGGGCGGCCCTCGACCTAAGGCGAGGGCTCGGCGAACTCGCGTGGACCGGGCAACAACGGTCTGGATGATCGTTGCAGCTGTCCTACTGGTCTACACGGGAGCGTTCGGAGGGCAGCTACGACGCGAATGGTGGCTCGTGGTTCACCTAGTGACCCTGGGTGTCATCACCAACGCGATCCTGCAGTGGTCTTGGTACTTCGCCAGATCTTTGCTGAGGCTAAAAGCAGACAACCCGCACGCAGGCACGCAGCAGACTCTGCGATTAGTGTTGTTCAACCTGGCCTTGGTCGGCCTGATCGCAGCGATGCTCGCGCCCAGTGTCGCCGGGGCAGTTGCCGCTGCAGTCGTGATCGGCGCAGTCGTCATCTGGCATCTAGCCGCGCTGATCTTGGCGGGGCGAACGGCGCTCGGGGCGCGCTTCGCGGTGATCATCCGCTACTACGTCGCCGCGGCGGTTATGCTCCTGATCGGCATCATCTACGGGGCCATCGCGGTCTTCCCTCTGCTCTCCCCCACCAGCCCCGAAGTCCTAGTGCAAATGCAAGGCGACCTGACCATCGCACACTCACTAGTCAACGGGCTTGGCTTTGTCGGACTGACCATCGCGGGGACCCTAGTGACCCTGGGGCCAACAGCCCTGCGAACACGGATGGACCCCGGCGCTGTCGCCAGGGCGGTCCAAGCCCTCCCATTCCTGGTAGTGAGCGTGCTGGGTGCTGTAGTGGCAGCAACCGTGGGAGCTCTGCCCGTAGCTGGAGTCTTCACGCTTTCCTACACGATAGCGCTGGCTTGGGGAGTCGGGGTTGGACTGGCCCGCAGCGTCCAAGCCAAAGGGCTCAAAGAGTACCCCACCTCGAACTTCACCCTAGGGACTCTGTGGTCCATGGCGGGGCTGTTGTGGTTGAGCGGAGCGCTCCTAGCCGCAGGCACCGGCCCTGAAGCAGGCAACGCATTCAGAGATTCCGTCCGCCCGATCGTTGTCACTGTCGGAGTCGGGGGCATCCTGCAGATCCTTACGGGAGCCCTCAGCTACTTACTTCCCGTCGTCGCTGGCGGAGGCCCCGCAGCCGTCCGGGGCGGCATTGCCATCATCGAACAAGGCAGCGGCCTGCGCCTTGCCGCAAGGAACGCAGCGCTACTGCTAGTGGTCCTCGCCCCCGCCGCAGCTGGACCCTTTATTGCCATCGTTGGCGCTACCTACCTCTTCGACATCGCAGCGTTCGCCGGGGCAGGCATCAGCCAAGCCGCAGCGAAGCGCTCCCAAAACGAAGCAGGGACGAAGCGCAGCCAAGACGAGACGCCAGAGCGGAGCAGAGAGAGGGAGCACCCATGAAAGAGACAGGTCGTGAACCGACACAGTTGGGCATCACCCCCACCGCACCAGACTCACCGGTTCGGCAGGGGGCCTGGGCCGCGATCGGGGCGGTCATCGTCGCCGTGGTTGGGCTCGCAGCCCTCCTGGTTTCGCCGGGACTCGCGCCCGGAATGGATGAGGGAAGCTCGTCCTCGTCCTCGTCCTCTCTTTCCTCTTCCTCGCCCGCTTCCGCGACTGGGGAAACCACTCGCGTGACTGTGAGCGTCGACGGGATGAACTACGTGCCGTCGGTGATCGAGGTGCCCGTGGGGAACGCACTGGAAGTGACGTTTGAGAACACGGGCGACCAGTTACACGACCTGCACTTTGCGAACGGCGCGCAGGTCGGACCCATCTCCCCCGGCGCCAGCGCACAGGTGGACGTTGGCGTGATCTCGGCGGACATGGACGGGTGGTGCACGCTGCCCGGGCACCGGCAGATGGGCATGGAGCTGACCGTGGTTGCGCTCGGCGGCCAGGAAGCCGGGGCCGCAGGGGAAGAGGATGCGGCGATGGACCACTTCGCTCACGCGACCTCAGGCGCCATCAACATGGCCTCCCTAATGAAGGAGGCCGAGGTTAGTGAGCCCTACCCCGCGCGCCTGGAACCGCTTGAGTCCAGCGATCCCCAGACGCGGGAGTACACGTTCGAAGTGACGGAGGACCAGGAGAACCTGACCGGAACCATCGTGCGTCCGCTTTGGACATTTGATGGGACCTCTCCTGGGCCCACTTTGCGGGGAAACGTTGGCGACGAGTTCGTGATCACCCTGATCAACAACGGCACCATGGGGCACTCCATCGACTTCCACGCCGGTGAAACCGCGCCGGACTTTGCGATGCAGACAATCCAGCCGGGCGAGGAACTGGAGTACAGATTCACCGCGGGGCGCTCCGGGATCTGGATGTATCACTGCTCGACAGCCCCCATGTCCCTGCACATCGCGAACGGCATGTTCGGGGCCGTGGTTATTGACCCGCCAGGCCTTGAACCGGTGGACCAGGAGTACGTGATCATCCAGTCGGAGTTCTACGCGGATGAGGCAGACCAGGGCGGGGCCAGCGCGGCTGACAAGGCAGCAACTCTGGTCCCCGATGCGGTCATGTTCAATGGGCGCGCGTTCCAATACGCCGCGCACCCACTCACTGCGAAGGTTGGGGAGCGCGTGCGATTCTGGGTGCTAGACGTAGGACCGAACTCGCCGCTTGCCTTCCACATTGTTGGCACGCAGTTCGACACCTGGTGGTCTGAAGGCCACTACGGCGTTTACCGGGGTAAGTCGACAGACGGGATCACCCAGGGGGTCACGGGTTCGCAGGTGCTGCCGCTCCAAGCGGCCCAGGGCGGGTTCGTAGAGCTGGTCGCGAACGAATCCGGCAACTACGCGATCGTCAACCACGTCATGAGCCTGGCGGAAAAGGGAGCAAGCGGCACGCTCCGCGTTGAGTAGGAAGCGATGGCTGGGTGCGCCTTCGCCGGTTCTCCCGCCTGCTCCCGTAGGCTGCCAGCGAGCAGCGGAGGGCAGCGGCCTTGATCAAATACCTTGGGTCCAAACGGACGCTGGTGCCTGTCCTCGGCCGCTTGGCGGCCGCGAGCGGCGCCCAAACCGCCCTGGACCTGTTCACTGGAACCACCCGAGTCGCCCAAGAGTTCTGCCGTCAGGGCATCTTCACCTACGCAGCAGACATCGCAACCTACTCCGAAGTGCTCGCACAGTGCTACGTGCAAACCGACCAGGCGGATGTGCCCGAGGAAGAGGTGATGGCCGCGATCACCTTCTTGGAAACCCTCCCGGTAAAACGCGGTTACTTCACAAAGACTTTTTGCGAGGAATCCCGCTACTTCCAACCCAAGAACGGGATGCGGGTTGACGCGATCCGGGAAGGCATCGACAAGTACTACGCCGATTCACCCTTGCGCCCCATCCTGCTAACCAGTCTCATGGAAGCCGCCGACCGCGTCGATTCCACCGTCGGCCTGCAAATGGCCTACCTGAAGCAGTGGGCTCCCCGCGCCCACCAAGACCTGGAGATGCGTATCCCAAAGCTGACCCCGGGAAAAGGTGTGGCGATCAGGGGAGATGCAAACCAGCTGGTCCACACTCTCCCCCACGTCGACCTTGCCTACCTTGACCCGCCGTACAACCAGCACCGCTACTTCACGAACTACCACATTTGGGAAACGCTGATCCGCTGGGATGCGCCCGACCACTACGGGATCGCCTGCAAACGCCTCGACGCGCGCAATGACTCCACCAAGAGCGTGTTCAACAAGAAAAGGGAGATGCCCGCAGCCCTCACCGAACTGGTCAAGGCGGTCAAGACGGACACCCTGATCCTCAGCTTCAGCAACGAAGGCTTCGTCCCCATAGAGCAGCTGGTGGAGGCATGTCAGGCCCGCGGGGACCACGTCGAACTTCTAGCGTTCAATTCAAAACGCCACGTCGGCGCCAGCATCGGCATCTATGACCCGCAGGGCAAAAAAGTTG
>ERZ1032852.51-NODE-51-length-32555-cov-12.072277_pt1 | contig 32555 bp, 24 predicted proteins | sample MGYA00516689_ERZ1032852 | MGnify/ENA primary metagenome ERZ1032852 (study PRJEB33719, sample SAMN04262499) | wastewater metagenome | biome: rural village; feature: composting latrine chamber; material: composting feces with ash | place: El Salvador | collected...
CTCGGCGTAGCTGATCCGCCGGATCTGTCGGGCGTCGGGGAAGCGCCGCGGGTCGAAACTTTATTTACCAGCAGTTAATAGAAATGTTAGGACACTCTGGCTAAAATGGGTTAATCATACTGATAATAGCAAATCAATTGAAGCAGTTTCCAAAAAGCTAATCAAATACGAGCAAAATGCAGATATTCAACCTATAAACCCCAACACTCAATTTATAATAAAATCTTTCATCGATTACCTTGCAACTGAGTTTGCATTCAAGGAAATAGGAAAAAGAAATAATAGTTATTTAGGATTTGATGTAATTGATAGTGTAGAAACTTACATGGATAATAAAACATATATAATAAAACGATTTTCAAATAACATGATTAGGGTCTTTGACAAGAAAGATAATTTGCTTGAAATTGAAGTTAAGCCTTTTTTACGAACAATAAACAATACATATAACTTAGGCATAGATCTTTTACATTCTACAGGAAAAGCTAAAAACACTCAAGTTTTAGGTCGTGAAATAATAACTAAATTAAAAGTGTAGCCTTATTCTTAGCAGTTCAAATTATCATAAAAAAAGGGCCTCACAATCGTGAAGCCCCCTACTCTATTTCGTGTTTAATCCTTAATTTTCTCTCCTCCTTTGTGTCTTCGCGTCTTTGGAGAAACTATTCTTACCAAGTATTAAACATTAAATCTAAAATGCATAACATCTCCATCCTGCACCACATACTCTTTTCCCTCTACACTCATTTTCCCAGCTTCCTTTACCGCATTCTCTGAGCCATAGCTGATAAAATCTTCATACTTTATTACTTCGGCACGAATAAATCCTTTTTCAAAGTCGGTATGTATAACACCCGCACATTGTGGTGCTTTCCATCCATCTTCAAAAGTCCATGCACGCACCTCTAGTGGTCCAACAGTAAAATATGTTTTAAGGTTGAGCAATCGATAAGCCGATTTTATCAATCGGTTAACACCCGATTCCTCTAAACCAATTTCAGCTAGAAACTCTTGACGGTCTTCGTATGTTTCCAACTCTGCAATTTCAGATTCAGTTTTGGCTGCTACAACAATGATTTGCGCATTCTCGTGCTTCACAGCTTCACGCACTTGCTCCACATATTTGTTGCCAGATACAGCACTCTCTTCGTCCACATTACAAACATACATTACGGGCTTAGCTGTTAGCAGATACAACTCTTTGGCTATTTCATGATCATCTTTATTGTCAAATTTAACACTACGAGCAGACTCCCCTTTAAGTAAAGCATCTCGTAACTTTGAGTAAATATCGAAAGCTCTCTGTGCTTCTTTATCCTTGGCAGTTCTTGCAATCTTTTCCACACGGTCGATGCGTGCTTCAATTGTTTCAAGGTCTTTAAGTTGCAACTCTATATCTATAATCTCTTTGTCTCTTACTGGGTTAACACTCCCGTCAACGTGTGTTACATTCTCGTCGTCGAAGCAACGCAACACGTGCAACACCGCATCAGTTTCACGAATGTTAGCAAGAAACTTATTACCAAGCCCTTCGCCTTTGCTAGCTCCTTTTACCAAGCCTGCAATATCCACAATCTCTACTGTAGTAGGTTGTACACGTTGTGGCTTAGCTATCTCCGATAATTTATTTATTCTTTCGTCTGGAACAGTTATTACTCCAATATTGGGTTCTATAGTACAGAATGCAAAGTTAGCTGCTTGCGCTTTTGCATTCGATAAACAGTTGAAAAGGGTAGACTTACCTACATTAGGAAGTCCAACAATACCGCATTGTAATGCCATTATTTATTTGTTTTAATTTTTGAACCTGCAAAGATAGTAAAATTTAAGCATATAAATAAAATGGAGTAGGGCAGTTATCCTCATTTATAAATAGTTAATAGATTATCAAGTTTGATATTACACAGAAAACAGCAGATTTATAGAGCCAAGCAGATCGTTTTTTGAAAGAAAAAGCAGATTATTAACTCCCACTTATAGCCTAACTTCTTTCCTTTATTTCCGATTGTCATTTAATAGTGCTATTTTTGCGCCTTCAAAAAAAAAGAAAGGTAAAAGCATATCAATCAAACAATAACTGATTGTAATTGCAAAACAAAATCAACATTGATAGGTATCTTCTACCACAAACCTTCTAGCAAGTGGAAGGGGGTTAGGCTATCAAAACTATTCAACAGATGAAAAAGATTTTAAGTATTTTCGACATCAAAGAGAAAATCAATTATAAAACCGAGATACTATCTGGGTTAACTGTGGCTTTAGCCTTAGTTCCCGAAGCAATAGCATTTGCTCTTATTGCAGGACTCTCACCTTTAACGGGACTTTATGCTGCCATTGTAATGGGATTGGTTACCTCCATTCTTGGTGGACGCCCAGGAATGATATCGGGTGCAACAGGTGCTGTAGCTGTGGTAATTGTAGCTTTAGCTATATCGCATGGTGTGGAGTATGTATTTGCAACTGTTGTATTAGCTGGAGTTATTCAAGTGTTAGCTGGTGTGCTCAAATTGGGTAAGCTGATGCGACTAGTGCCTCAGCCTGTAATATTTGGGTTTGTAAATGGATTGGCAATAATCATATTTATGGCACAACTCGACCAATTTAAAGACCCTACAGGAAGTTGGCTGACAGGTACACCACTCTTTGTGCTTCTTGGGTTGGTGCTTCTTACCATGCTCATTATTTGGGGTTTGCCCAAAATAACCAAGGCAATTCCTGCATCGCTTGTAGCAATCCTCACCCTGTTTGGGTTAGTAATGGCATTTGGCATCAACACACATACTGTGGGTGATATTGCCTCTATTCAAGGTGGCTTTCCCCCATTTCACCTACCCAATGTTCCATTTACATTTGAAACTTTAAGTATTATCTTTCCTTATGCAGCTATTATGGCAGCAGTAGGGCTTATCGAAAGCTTATTGACACTAAATATTGTAGATGAAATAACAGAAACCCGTGGTAGTAGCAACAAAGAAGCTGTGGCGCAAGGTGTAGCCAATATGTTATCTGGGGTATTTTCAGGTATGGGTGGTTGTGCAATGATTGGACAGAGCTTAATTAACATATCGTCAGGAGCAAGGGCACGACTTTCGGGAATTGTTGCAGCATTGGCGCTCCTAATGTTTGTGATGTTTGGTTCGGGAGTGATAGAGCAATTACCAATGGCTGCACTCACAGGAGTGATGATAATGGTGGCTATTGGCACTTTTGAGTGGGCAAGTTTGCGCACATTCAATAGAATGCCTAAATCGGATGTGTTTGTAATTGTAGTGGTTACGCTTGTAACAGTAGTATTAGGAAACCTTGCATTGGCGGTATTTGTAGGAGTTATAATTTCTGCGCTAGTGTTTGCTTGGGACAATGCTAAGCGCATTAGAGCAAGAAAGCATATCGACGAGAATGGAGTGAAACACTACGAAATATATGGACCTCTCTTCTTTGGTTCTACTGCGGTATTCAACGAAAAGTTTGATGTGCTGAACGACCCTGATGAGGTGGTAATTGACTTTAAAGAGAGCCGTGTAGTAGATATGTCAGCCATTGAAGCCCTCAACAAGCTAACAGAGCGCTATATGAAAGTAGGGAAAAAGATACAACTAAAACACTTAAGCAAAGATTGTCAAAGACTGCTCAAAAATGCTGATAAGATTATTGAGGTGAATGTATTGGAAGATCCAACCTATAAATTGCCATTGGATAGGGTAAAATAGCGGCAATAGGCATAACAAAATTTGAGAGAGGGATGTATCGAAAGATATGTCCCTTTTTTTTAGTCTTTATACTGAAACACATTAAAAGGAATAGATACTCCCTTAATCTTTAATACTACAACACCATGAGAGGGTACTTTGCGTATCACCTCAAGGTCTGTAGCAGTATCAAAAGTTTCTTTCGACCACAAATCTTTCATATTATAGCCTTTGGATGCCTCTAAACCTACTTGCTCCAATAAAAACTTGATAGGTTGCGACTCTTCAGAGCGGTTCAAAAGTGCTACAGCAACCTCGCCACTCATAGAGTCAATCAATGGCTTAGCCCAAACTTCCAGGTCTCCATAATCAACCATTCGGCGGGCTTGGTATACATAGTTCGTTTGATTAAGAGCAATAATATCTTTATTGGTAATTATTTCTATAGTTTTGTCTGATAAGCTTGTCAAATCATTGCCTAAGAGTAGGGGAGAGTGCATCATTGCCCACATCGTGAAGTGTGCCTTGTCTTCTTCGTAACTCATTCCACGACCCACTTGCAACATATCCATATCGTTGTAATGTCCATAAGAAGCATATTTCCACAAATCGGCATTTAGGTCAATAATAGCAAGTATTGAACTGAACTGATTATCTATATCTGCTGATATTCTCCACGAATCAGCCACTTGTGTAGCCCATATACCAGGAAACTGCCAACGACAAATGTTGAAAACAACCGATGGTTTTATGCTCCGCGCCAAATTGGCTATATGCGTATATTGCACCTCTTCATCAAGTCCCATCCATTCGCCTCCACACCAATCTACCTTGATGAAATCGTAGTTCCACTCTTTCAGATAGAGCGTCAAGTCTTGCACTTCGTGACCATAAAGCCCCATACCAGCACCAATAGTGTCTTTATCCCAAAAAGAGGCACAGGTATTAATGCCTGCGTCTGAATAAATGCCAGCATATAAACCATTTGAGTGAATATATTGTGCCAACGATTTCATACCACTAGGAAACCTCACAGGGTGTGCCAAAAGATTCCCCTCTTCATCTCTACCACCATAAAATCCATCGTCGATATTGATAAAGCTGTATCCAACATCTCTCAAACCCGATGAAACCATAGCATCTGCTTGAGCTTTAATAATATCTTCATTAATTTCAACACGATAGTTGTTCCAACTAGCCCAGCCCATAATGGGAGTTTTGGGACGTACTTCATTTGATGATTCAATTTGAGCACTTGCTTCTATGCATAACGATAGTAGAAGTAGTGCAACTACTAGATATTTGAATTGTTTCATTGTTTAGAGAATTGGTAGTAAATGTTTTTTTCTTTTGACACAAAGATAATAACGGGTATGTGATTGGCTATTGTAACTATGACTACTACAGGCTATGGCGACAAAGCCCCAATAACATTGCTAGGTAGAATAATTACAGGTACTTGGATGGTAATATCCATCATCTTTGCAACATCTATGGTTGCAGGAATTGCAAGCATACTTACACTCTCTTCACTTGACTCAACCACAATTTCGACCATCGAACAACTTTCGGGTCGTAAGGCTGCAACTATCTCTGGGTCAACCTCGGAGGGATTTTTAAATAAACATAATGTAATAGCTATCGGTACAAATAATTTAAATGAAGCTATTGAAAGATTAGAAAGTAAAGAAATAGAAGCTGTAGTGTTTGACCGTCCACAACTTCTATACTATCTAAAAAACAACAATGCTGAAAAGTTTTACATCAATAAAGCTAAATATTCAAAGCAAGGATATGGTTTTGCATTTCCAATCAATTCAAAACTTACCTTCACTGTAAACAGAACTTTGCTAGAACTCGCAGAAAACGGGCAAACGGAGAGAATAATTAATTATTACATCAAAAAAGATGAGTAAGCTATAGATTTACCGCAAACGGATATATGCCATACAAAAACCTTAAATACAACCTTTTGACACAAATGACGTAAACTTGTCATAGATGTGACGTTATCAATAAAGTTCTTTTACTGTACATTTGCTATGAACAAAAGAATATTAGATATGAAAAACAAAGAATTAGCAAAGAAAATTAAAGAGCTAAGAAACAGGAAGGTTTCTCACAAGAAGAGTTATCTGAAAAGGCAAGGTTAAGTTTACGCACAATTCAAAGAGTTGAAAATGGAGAGACTGAGCCAAGAGGCAATTCTCTTAAAAGAATTGGAGCTACATTCGGAGTTGCTCCAGATGAAATACTTGATTGGGCTGAATATGAAGATAAAGGACTTCTTACAAGTCTAAACCTATCGGCTCTAAGCTTTATATTGTTTCCCTTATTAGGAATTCTAATTCCTCTAATAATTTGGATTTCTAAAAAAGACAAAGTTAAAGATATCAACAAGATAGCTAAAGACATCTTGAACTTTCAAATTACATGGACAATAGTCTTATTTATCGGGTTTATAATAATATCTTCCAGTGCAGGATATAGAATAAACTCAACAGGAAATATTGATGCGGGAATCATAACAACTATGCTTATAACAAACCTTGTCTTTATCTCATTTATGCATCTCTACAACATAGTTTTGATTATCGTAAACTCTGTACGAATCAATAAGGAGAAAGAAGTCAAATACTTTCCAAAGATTAAGCTTGTTAGATAGTAGGGTAGAGACTTATTAGGAAATTAGTAGCACGACCGGGAATCGAACCCGGATCTAAAGTTTAGGAAACTCCTATTCTATCCATTGAACTATCGCGCCAACATACAAATGACATTTGTATTGCAAAAGTAACTGTTTTTTTGAGTATATCCAACACTTGCACCATTTTATACAACGATGCGAAATATTACTTACAATAAAACTGCTAATAGAATTAAATAATCAAACAATATTTCTAGTTTTGTGTTTATACTTTTAATAACACAATAAATATACTAAACATAAAACAAGAGACAATGAATAAAATAGCCATACTATACGGAAGCTCAAGTGGAAACACAGAAACTGTAGCTAATAGAATAAAGGATATGTTTGACGGTAAAGCTGACGTTTTTGATGTTGGAAGCGTTTCTATTGATGAAATAAAACCCTACCAATACTTAATATTAGGTGCTTCTACAACAGGCATAGGTGATTTGCAAGACGACTGGGACGGTTTTCTTCCAACATTTTCTTCAAAAATGGATTTTACAGATAAAACAGTTGCTATATTTGGTTTGGGCGACAGCGCATCGTTTTCTGACTCATTTGCCGAGTCGATATTTATCTTGCACGATGAATTGAAAGATAAAGTGAAAATTGTGGGTGAAATTGCTGACGAAGGGTATACTTATGATGATAGCCTGGCAGTGGAGGATGAAAAGTGGTTGGGACTAGCACTTGACGAAGACAATGAATATGACGAGACCGAAGAGCGCTTGACCAAATGGATAGAGCAATTGAAAGAAATATTTGTTTAGTTGCTTTCTAAATAGAATAATTAAGTTGTAGTGTAGCGAAGGGTTCGGATATTTATATTCGAGCCCTTTCTTTTGCAATGCAGTTCAATATAGAAACCAATTTACTACTCTTTCGACAAAAAGTAACTCTCTATTTCCTCTAAAGAGGTCTCTTTAAGAATGATTCGTTTGTTTTCGTCTAGCAGATATATTGTAGGAAGCTTTTTAAGATTATAAACCCGTTTATTGGTTAATACTCTAGCTCTATCGTATGCATGTATCCAATTCTTTTTAGGCATAGATGCAAGTGACTCTTGCCAGAGAGGAACATTAGATCCTGGATAAACATGCAATACCGAAAGCATGCTTCTGCTAAAACTATTAAGAGAACAAACCTTTCCTAAAACATCTGAATTTTGTATCTCATCAGCTACAGACACACATTTGCTACATTCGGGAGTGGAGAAAAAGAGTATCAAATAGTTGCTCTTGAGAGCATGCATTCTTTTCCAATCTCCATTCTCAAGGGTGTATACAAAATCGGTAGCTTTAGAGCCAACCCTGTTCTTATGAATCATCTCTTTTTGATAATCATACTTCTCGAAATCCTCTTTAGTCAACATATCCGATTTAAGAATAGTCTCTAATACAGGAATATACAACTCTTCGTTGCAAAAGGGAGAGTCGGCAATGTAATAATATTTCTCAAACAGAGAGGCAAAGTGCCCATACATATTAGGATTGCTCTGCGCCTGAACAAATAAATATTTTATCGATCTACTAGCATATTTAAATGGAATAAACTTCAAAACGTGTATATAGTCAACAAAGGCTTGCTCGGTAACCTCCGGTTTATCTATAAGCGAAACATCGTTGAATGGAAATTCATCCCAATAGTGTTTAGATAAGTAGATTGCCCTCTCTTGCCCATCCACAATTGATTCGGGGATATTGGGTAAAGGGAAATTTGGATTGTGATGCTGCACCAAAATTGCGTTCTCTATTTCACTAAACGATTGATCAAATTCAGCCGTAGATCTGTGCAATCCGCAACTTGCGAACATTAATAGCACAAACATTATAAGCAAATGAGTGATATACGATTTATTCATGATTACTATTGCTAAAAAGTGAGCGTGTATTAAATAACCCATTATCTATGCCGATAGAGCTGCTATTTTGACGTAACTTTTTGTAAGACAAAATAATATTGTTAAGACAAAACAAAAGTAAGGACTTAACCTCTCTTTACAAAAGTATTTAACATGAATCTTTTATCGTGAATAGTTAAACAACAGATTAGTAGGTAGCTTTTCGATAATCCACTTTGGTGTTTACTTACTTTGCTCTGTAATTTGAGCATCCACCGTGATGATTAGTAATTTCACACTGCAATTGCATCATCCACCAAGGTATTTACAAAGTTTGCACCATAAATGGAGCATCCACCATCGTGTCTAGAAAATTCGCACTGCAATTGAAACATTCACCAAAGTGTTTTTAAACTTTGCACTGCAACTGCAAAATCCACCGTGGTGTTTACAAACTTTGCGCTTCAACTGCAATTTCCACCGTGGTGTTTACAAACTTCGCACTTGAATTACAAAATCCACCGCGGTGTTTACAAACTTAGCACCATAAACGGACAAAACACCGCGGTGGAAATTGAGTGTTTTTTGTGTTTTTCAAATTTACCGCGGTGAATATTGAAGTTTTTGTGTGAAAATCAAATTCACCTCGTAGAAAATTTAAATAATTGTCTGTTTTTCATATTCACCGAAGTGAAAATTGAAAATAAAGTGCATTTTTTAAATTCACCACGGTGGAAATTGAAAACAAAATGCGTTATTCCTATCCACCTTGTAGAAAATTCAGAATAAAGTGCGAATTTCTCATCCACCACGTAGAAAATTCAATTTATTGTGCATTTTTCAAATTCACCACGGTGAAAATTGGAGATATAGTGCAAAGTTTCCATCCACCGCGGTGGAAATGTTGAAAAAAGAGCGAAAACAGCAAAAAAAGGGTCAAAAAGGGCACTTTTAAGGGAAAACTGAGCAAAACTCCATCGTTTAGTAATATATCAACAATAAAATTACTCGAAATAAAAATCACCTACCAAACAATCATTTTTAATCAGAAAGTAGCAATCTATTATTTATAATCTGAATATTATTAGGGTTACACATTTTAGTTTAAATTGGATATTGCTTTACACTGTATAAAGTCATTTTTTTTCATTAGATTTGTAGTTCAAAATATATATTATTATGGACAATTATATTGTTTCGGCACGGAAATACCGCCCAGCTACTTTTAAATCAGTTATTGGTCAGAATGCACTAACAACTACGTTGAAAAATGCCATCTCAAACAACAAGTTGGCACATGCCTATCTGTTTTGTGGTCCAAGAGGGGTGGGCAAGACAACCTGTGCACGAATTTTTGCAAAAACAATTAATTGTTTCAATCTTACTTCAGAAAACGAAGCTTGCAATGCTTGCGAGTCTTGTGTTGCATTCAACGAGAATAGATCGTACAACATCCATGAAATGGACGCTGCATCCAACAACTCGGTAGAAGATATACGCGATTTGATAGACCAAGTGCGCATTCCTCCACAAATTGGTAAATACAAAGTGTATATCATCGATGAGGTGCACATGTTATCAACACAGGCTTTCAACTCTTTTCTGAAAACATTGGAAGAACCCCCCAAGCATGCCATCTTTATTTTGGCAACAACCGAAAAGCATAAAATTATACCTACTATTCTGTCACGCTGCCAGGTATACGATTTTAATAGAATTAGTTTAAGCGATATTGTAGAGTATCTTAAATATGTTGCACAACAAGAAAATATAACGGCAGAGGAGGAGGCTCTAAATATTATTGCTCAAAAGGCAGATGGTGGAATGCGTGATGCACTATCAATCTTTGACCAAACAGTAAGTTATACTGGAGGCAATGTAACCTACCAGGCTGTTATAGAAAACTTGAACGTATTGGACTATGAGTACTATTTTAAACTAACCGATGCTATACTGCAAGGCAGTGTGGTGGACAGTCTACTCATCGTTAATGATATTCTTAAACATGGATTTGAGGGACAACATATTATATCTGGCATGGCATCGCACTTTCGAAACCTAATGATAAGTAAAGACCCTCGCTCGGCAATGCTGTTTGAAGTGGGTCCAAAGATAAAGAAGCGCTACATCGAGAGTGCCAAGCTATGCTCGTATGAATTGCTATACAAAGGAATTGAAATAGCCAACGAATGTGACCTTAACTATCGCGTTAGCAAAAACAAACGCCTATTGCTTGAATTGGCATTTATACGTATGTGTCAACTATCAGAAGGGGCAGGGGAGCAACCCAAAAAAAGAGAACCTATCAAACAGATAGACTCATCGCAAACAACTCGTACACATGTCCCCGAAAAAAGAGCACAAGCTACAGCTCCAACAAAACAGGTGGAAACAAAAGCAGAGGAAGTAGAAAAACCAAAACCTGAAAAAGAGGAAGTTGAAAAAACTGTTGAACATGAGAAAAAAGAAGATAGCCGATTAACAGAACGCGACCCTCACTATGTTCCACAGGTTTCAAAGGAGAAAGAGACACAAACTAAAACAACACCCAAAGAAGAAAAAGAACCTGCTCGTAAACCACGCATTGCTGGTCATCAACCCAAAACCTTTTCCATATCCAATCATGGAGTATCTATCACTTCTGCAGAGGAACAAGATAGCGATGATGAAGATAGCCAAAGCAGCAAAAAAGGGACAAGAAAAGCCTCTTTTACCGAAGAAGCATTGATAGAGGCCTGGAAAAGTTTCACAAAAACCCTCACCGAAGAGAGGTTGTTGATGAACACTATGTCGTTGTACTTTCCAAAAAAGGTAGATGATACTACAATAGAAATAACTGTAAATACAGATATAAACAAAGAGTATATAGAGAGCAATTTGAGGTCGATTTTAGATTGGCTTCATGATAAGTTGAAAAACGATTTTATTGAAATGAAAATTGAAATATCTGATACCATTGTGAATAAGAAAGCTTTCACCTCGCAAGAGATATTTCAAGAAATGACAGAAACAAATCCAGCTTTAAAAAAGCTTACAGATGAATTAGGCTTAGAGATAAAATAAATTAAGCATAAACACACAAACCAACTTAACTTGAAATAAAGATGAATAAATACGGTTTTTACACAACAGTTTTAGTAATTGTAGTATTATTTGGTGTAGTATTGGGTTTATTGTTTGGGATACCAAAGTACAATGTTTGGAGAACAAAAATAGCTATTGAAGCTGCCCAGAATATGGGTAAGGCTGAGATGGCTAGAGCTGAGCAGAACAGAATGATTCAGATAGAAGAGGCTAAAGCCAACTTAGAATCGCAAAAACTTAACAGCTTGGCCGAAATAGAGAGAGCCAAAGGTATGGCAAAAGCAATAGAAATAGAGAATGGCAAACTAACTACTAAGTATATTCAATATTTATGGGTTAGAAATATTGACAAAATGGATGGCGATAAGATTTATATAGCAACTGAAGCTAGCCTACCCATACTTGAAGCCAGAGATGATAATGCTATCAAGTAAGGTTGAATAGCTAAAGTAGTCTCTACTATTCGAGAGAGAGTGCTATCTGTCCAATGTTAATCTCTATTTTAGAGGCCATCATTGATATCATTAATAACCAAGCTAGCCAACATAAAGCCATATATGCCAGTTATATGGAGCATGGCTCCATTGGTATGTGGTTTGTAGCTACTAATAACGCCCTCTACTTCTCTCTCTTCAATCTCGTGGTTGTCTCCTTTGTTGCGTAGCATCTCTTCGCTGTATATACATAGAATTTTTTTAGAAGGCTTTTCAGTCTTTCTAAATCTTTGACGCAGTGCCGATGCCAACTTACATCCCTTCACCTTCCAAAATTCATCAATGCGAATGCGTGTAGGGTCCATTTTAAGCCCTGCACCCATTGAAGCAAACACAATGGCATCACTTTTACAAGCTTCTAAAAGTAAGTGTGCTTTGTGTGTAAGGGTGTCTATTGCATCAATTATATAGTCGTAGCTATTTAGATTAAATGAAGCCGCTGCCTCTTCTGTATATATTTTTGCAAGAGCTTCAATCTGAGCTTCTGGATTTATTTCAAGCAAGCGACTCTTTAATACATCAACTTTTAATTGTCCTATAGTACCTTGTGTAGCTGGCAGTTGTCTGTTAATATTAGATGCATTTACCCTATCTGGGTCTACAATAGTTAAGTGCATTATTCCACTGCGCACCAAAGCTTCGGCACACCAGCTGCCTACACCTCCAACACCAAACAAGATAACTCTTTTAGAGGTAATCTGATTTAAAGCCTCTTTGCCAAGAAGCAACTCTACACGAGTGAATGAGTCCATGATTGAGTTGCTTACCACTGGGTTATGATTACCTTTTTGCATATATAGCCTCTCTTTTATAAAACCTATACAAGCACAGTTCAAGCGCTCATAAGTTATGAAACAAGTAATTAAAAATCAATTTCAGTGCAAATGTACAAAAAGCAATAGAATCTATCATTGGGTTCTCTTCCATAATCTGTAATAATGTGAAGGTGTAATTAGATTGTAAAACAATTGAAATATCGCAACATCGGCTAAACCTGCAAACACAACAATAAGAACAGCTAATTTATTAAGAGTTATCGCATGTGATAATAGAAATTAATCTTATTTTTGTGTTAAACCCATTATAATCTTCATGAAATGAAAATTCTCCACACAGCCGATTGGCATCTAGGAAAACGATTGGTCTATTTCAATCGACTGGAAGAACAAATACTTGTACTAAATGAAATTTGTGAAATAGCTGATGAACAAGCTGTTGATGTAGTTATTGTGGCAGGTGACCTTTTCGACACCTTCAATCCTCCTGTAGAGGCAATAGAGCTGTTGTATAAAACATTAAAACGATTAACCAACAAAGGACAACGTCCTGTTATAGCCATTGCTGGTAATCATGACTCACCTAGTAGAATTGATTCACCAGATCCATTGGCACGTGAGTGTGGAATAATATTTATGGGACTTCCCAACACAAAAGTGCAAACACTGCAATTGGATAATGGGTTTGAAATAACAAAAACTGATGATGGATTTATAGAGTTCAAACTACCCAACTATAGCTATCCTCTTCGAATAATAGCTACACCTTATGCCAATGAAATGAGGATGAAAGAGTATTTTGGTGAAGAGAAGAGTGTGGCATTGCAAGACGCTCTAAAGAAAAGTTGGGGCAAAATAGCAGAGACTTATTGTGATGAGCATGGAGTGAACATGCTAACAACACACCTATTCATGCAAAAAAGGGGTGGTGAGACTTTAGAAGAACCCGATGGTGAAAAACCCTTGAAAATTGGCAATGCCGACCTTGTCTATTCAGACACAATTCCTTCACAAATACAGTATGTTGCTCTAGGGCATCTTCATCGTTTTCAAAATGTAGGCAGCGATGAGCAACCTGTAATATATTCTGGTAGCCCTTTGGCGTACTCCTTTGCAGAAGCAGGACAACAAAAATATGTAAACATCATTAAAGCAGAGCCAAATAAAACAGTAGAGCAAGAGCGAATACCCTTGAAGGAGGGTAAACTGTTGGTGCGTAAAAGATTCAAAAGCATTGATATGGATATGGCTGTGGCGTGGTTGAGTGAGAATCAAAACACCTTGGTGGAGCTTACTATAGAGAGTGATGATTATCTAAAACCTGAAGACTCGAAACGACTACACAGTGCACATCAAGGAATTGTACATATCATACCTATTGTAACTAATGAGAATAGGATGGATTTGAGTACAAAGCAAGTGAATTTGAATCAAGATGTAACAGCGCTATTTGCCGATTATTTCAAATCGGTAAAAGGTCAAAACCCCAATCAAGAAATTCTAGATTTATTTAAAGAAGTTATCAATCAACAATCATGATACCAGTAAAACTAACTTTAGAGGGAGTATACTCCTATCAGAAGCAACAAACTATAGACTTTACAGCACTCACCGACGCTGGATTATTTGGAATATTTGGAGCTGTAGCATCAGGCAAGTCAACCATATTAGAGGCTATTTCATTTTCACTCTATGGCGACTCTGAAAGAATGGGTGGAACTAATAGAAATTACAATATGATGAATTTGAAATCAAATAGAATGTATATTGATTTCGAATTCCTAAACTATGAAAATAAGAAATATAGAGCTGTTAAGGAGTATAGAAGAAACAGTAAGAACTTTAATGACGTAAAAATTCACGCCGCTGCATTCTACAAGTGGAAAGAGGAAGCTTGGATGCCTTTGGAAGTTGACAATGCTGAATCAATAATTGGATTGAGTGGAGTAAATTTTAAACGCACTATAATTATTCCACAGGGAAAATTTAAAGAGTTTATTGAACTTGGTGGCAAAGACCGTACTTTGATGATGAAGGAAATATTCAACCTCTACCAGTATGATCTTTATAACAACGCTAAAGGTATATACAATGCCAATGAGCATGAACTGAACATGTTGATAGGAAAGCTATCAGGCTACGAAAATATCTCGGAAGAGGCAATAAATGAAAAGACAAAGATATACACGGACCAAAAAGCTACATTTGACATAAAACTTGAAGAGCACAAAAAACTGAATGAAGCTTTTGAACAGTTGAAGCAACTAAATGCTGACTTCAACTTATTGCAGCAACAAAATAAAAAACTTGTAGCTGAAGAAGAACGCAAAAAAGAGATTGAAAAGACAGAAAAATCTCTGAAGCTATATGTGCAAACACATCAGCAGTTTGATGAAATATTGAGATTGAAGCATCAGCTTGGTGTGAAACTGGCTTATGAAAATGCCAATCTAAACAATATAGCAAAAGAGTTGGCAGTGAATAAAGAGAAATTTGCCAAAACTGCAGAGAGCTTAACTACCCTTAAACCTTTTATCGACGCTATTGATACGAAGAAACAAGAGGTAGTAGATTTAGAACTCATTAGTCAAATATTGACCTATAGATCAGCTATAAAAAAAGGAGAAGAACGTACAGAAAAAGGACGAACTGTGGTGGATAATCTATCAAAAGAGGTTGATACAATCACAAAGGAGATAAATAAAGTTGATATAAAAGTAGAAGAGATTAAGAGCAAGCTGATAGATGCGAAGACGCTAACAGCTGTCGAACTTTGGTTTTCTGCAAACAATGCCTTAAAAAAACAACTTGCGGATAGAACTGGTAAGCTAAAGGATATAACCAAACAAATTGAAGCTACCCACAACAAGTTCAAGGAGTTGAATTACGATAAAGATAATTGGATAGAGACAATAGAGGCACAAAGCGAAACATTAAATGAACAGGTAGTTAAAGCAAACAGACAAAAAACACAGCTAGAGGTAAAACAAAAGATAGCTCAATTTGCTAACGAAATACATGAAGGTGCGGCTTGTCCTCTTTGTGGCTCACTAGAGCATCCACAAGTGATAGAGACAGAAGATGTTGGCGCAGATATATTGGACAACAAACGACAATTAGAAACGCTTGATAAGCAATTAAAGTTGAATACGGCTACCTATTTGGAGTTGACCAAACTGCAAGAGACCAAAAACAGTTATAACAAAAACAAAGAGAGTATTGAAGCTGAGCTAAAAAGCATCGAAGAAGAGCTGCAAAAGCAAGTATCGCAATTTCTGTGGAATGGTTTTTCATTGGATGATGAAGCTGCTTTTAAAATTGTGAAAGCAGAAAATGATCAATTGATTGTTGAAAAAGACAAGCTTGAAAATCTGCAAAAGGAGAACCGCAAAGTATTGGAAGAAACAAGCAGGAAGTTTACAGAAGCAAAAGAGCTGTTAGCTAAAATAGAAGAAGAAAACAGATATAATGAAACGCTTATAGCGTCAAACTCGCAGCAACTAAAGCTTCTTCAACTACCTGATTTTGAAAATAAAACATCTGAAACAGTCAATCAAATTATCTCAGAACAGAAGCAACTTATCAAAACAAAACAAGATGAGCATGCAGCACTAGAAAAGCAGAAGACTGATTTACTATTACTAATATCTTCTCAGAAAGCTACCAAAGAAGCTTTTGAAAAACAGATTGCTCAATTAAGCAGAGAGGAGAGTGAGAACAGTGCTTTAATTGAATCTAAGCTTGCTGAGAGCACTTTTGAGTCGATAGAGGCAATTGAACAACTGCTAAGCCACAGGCGCGATGTGGAGGCTGAGAGAGTGCTCATAGATAGTTTTAGAATAAACTATAATACGCTGAAGCAATCAGTAGAAGAGTTAGAAAAGAGATTGGAGGGCAAATCGTTTTCACCAGAAGAGTTTGAAGAAAGAAAACATGAATTTGAAGAGAACGAAGAGATGACTAACAATCTGAGAGCCACACTAGCTACACTGAAACACGACCTTGAACGCACAAAGAAAGAGTTTCAAGAAAAGAAAGAGCTGTTAATAGAAAAAGAGAAATTAGAAAGCCGCAAAGCAAATATCTCTATCCTCACCCAGCTTTTCACAGCAAATGGTTTTGTAAACTATGTATCGAGCATCTATCTCAAAAACTTATGCGCCATAGCCAACGAGCGTTTCCATCGACTAACCAAAAACCAGCTTAGCTTACAGATAAACGATAAAAACGAATTTGAGGTGGTAGATTATCTCAACAATGGGCGCACACGGTCTGTTAAGACACTATCTGGGGGACAAAGCTTTCAGGTATCGCTATCTCTAGCACTTGCTTTGGCTGAAAATGTGCAAGGATTAACAAACTCTGAAAAGAACTTCTTCTTTATAGATGAAGGGTTTGGAACACAAGATGCCGAGTCGGTAAATATTGTTTTTGAGACATTAAGCAACCTCCAGAAAGGAAACCGTATTGTTGGTATAATTTCTCACGTAGAAGAGTTGCAAGAGCGCATTCCAAAAGCACTATTCATTAAAAATGATATCGACGAGGGCAGTTTAATTGAAGTTGTAGGGTAGGGGAGGGTGTCGTAATAACAGACAACACTATGCTTCATATTCACTCAACTCTAACCAGCGCATTGTTTTTTCGTCGATCAACTCCATAAGAGTGGTTATTCTGTTTGAGCTCTCTACCAAATCGTCAGAAGAGAGTTTTCCAGAGGAGAGCTTTTCGGTAAGCTCTTCTTTCTCTGTTTCTAGGTCAGCAATTTCTTGTTCAAGCCCCTCAAACTCTATTTTCTCTTTATAAGTAAGCTTCACTTTTACCTTCTCCTTTACTGGCGCTTGAGGCTTTGCCTCTACATTTGCAGCTTTCACTTCTTCGCTAACTCTCCTCTCTTCCAATTGTTTCCACTCGCGATAATGAGAATAGTTGCCAGGGAAATTTCTAATAACTGCATCACCCTCAAAAACCATTAAGTGATCTACCACTTTATCCATAAAGTATCTATCGTGTGAAATAACAATAACACACCCCTTGAAGTTGGCTAAATACTCTTCCAGAATACTCAATGTAACAATATCTAAATCGTTAGTAGGCTCATCTAGCACCAAAAAGTTGGGATTTTTTATTAAAACAGTACATAGATACAAACGTCTTCTTTCGCCTCCACTAAGCTTGGCTACAAAATCGTGTTGTTTTTCTGGAGCAAACATAAAGTGCAGCAAAAACTGCGACGCTGTCAATTTGTGTCCATCACCCAAATCGATAACCTCTGCAATATTTTGTACCACATCAATTACCTTCATATTATCGTCAAATTGCAAACCATCTTGGCTGTAATAACCAAACGTAACAGTTTCGCCCACATCAAAATAGCCACTATCTGGTTCTACTTCACCCAAAAGCATTTTTATAAATGTAGATTTACCGGTGCCATTCTTGCCAACAATCCCCATTTTTTCGTAACGCGTGAAGATGTAGCTAAAATCTTCAGTTATCTTTATGTCGTCGAAACGCTTTGATACATTTTTAGCTTCAAATATCTTTTTACCAATATACGAGCCCTTGGCTGCCAACTGTATGTTTTCGTCATTGCGTGTTCTCCTTGTTTTCTCTTCCAAAGAATAAAATCCTTCGATACGCGATTTTGATTTTGTGCCACGTGCACGGGGTTGTTTTCGCATCCACTCCAACTCTTTACGGAATAGATTTTTTGCTTTGCTAACCTCTGTACTTTGCAATTGAATACGCTCTTCTTGCTTTTCTAGAAAGTAAGAGTAGTTGCCCTTGTATTGATAGAGTTGTTTATCATCAATTTCAATAATTTGCGAACAAACCCTATCTAAGAAAAATCTATCGTGGGTGACCATTAGCAACGTAGCGTTCGACCTATCTAGAAACTCCTCCAACCACTCTACCATCTCCAAATCGAGGTGGTTGGTAGGCTCGTCCAAAATAATAAAATCTGGCTCCGATATAAGCACATTTGCCAATGCAATACGTTTTATTTGACCACCTGATAGCTCCTCCACTTTTTGATTTAAGCGCGTAATATTCAGCTGGTTCAATATCTGCTTCACCTTTTGCTCATAATCCCATGCCTGCATTAAATCCATTTGAGAAAGCACCTCGTCCAGGTTTTCGTGATTGCCCGTTGATATCATCTCTTCGTATCGAGCTATGAGTTGTACAACTTCGTTTTCGGATGTAAAACAAGCTTCGAGAACTGTTTGACCGGCTTTAAACTCTGGGTCTTGTGGAAGATAGGCAACCCTAATATCGTTGCGAAATACTACCCTGCCCGAATCGTAAGGCTCTTTGCCTGCAATTATATTCAAAAGTGTAGTCTTTCCAGTTCCATTGCGCGCTATCAATCCTACTCGGTCGCCTTGTGCAATACCAAAAGAGATATCCTCGAACAGCAGGAGGTGTCCAAACGATTTAGTGAGCGTATCAATTTGTAATATAGGATTTGCCATCAGTATAAATGTTTTGTACAAAAATAGTCAAAAAAATAGTCGCTTACTAAAAGTTAGCTACAACATAGATAAAAATAGGTGAAGAATATTTTTTGAGAATTAGAATCAATTAATGTCTTTTCCGCAAACTAATTGTTAAAATACAACTAAATAAAGTAATTATTCGTATATTGGCTTTTTAATTGAGGTTTAAGCCTGTTTTTTAATTGGAAATTGAACTTTAACAATACATTGGATGTTTCTAAATAGTATTTGCAGATGTAGTATACTATTGATTTCAAATAAAATAAATTAGAATTTTATTCACAAATAACAACAGCTTAACTATGTTAGATCAATTTTTAAATACAGTAAAAGGAGGATTGGTTAGTCAATTGGCGGGGAAAACCGAAGTAGAAGAAGGTAAGCTTGATGGTGTTGCCAATGTAGTTACAGATACTTTCAAAACAGGCTTGATGGACTCGGCTAGTAAAGGAAAACTCAATGATATTATGAGTCTTCTTGGTAAGGGTGGAGGTTCTTCGCCATTAGCTGGCAATTTAATAAACAGCACTGTTAGCAATCTAATGTCTAAATTGGGTTTACCAAAAGGTGTTGCCGATAAAATTGGAGGTATTGCTATACCTTTTATAATAGATAAATTTAGCGATTTCACATCGGATAAAGGAAAATCAAACGAAGAGGGAGTAAAAGATATCTTTGGTGATCTTTTGAAAGGTTCTGCAAAAGATAAAATCCTTGGAGGTTTAGGAAAGAAATTTGGCTTCTAGCCGTCAATGTTAAACTATAAAAAAATAAATTATGGCAAAGAAAATTACAGAAATTGAAGGTATCGGACCAGTATACCAAGAAAAATTAGCAGCAGCAGGTGTTAAAACTGTAGAGGGATTATTAGAAGCAGGTGCATCAAAAGCTGGCAGAAAAAAAATAGCTGACGAATCTGGACTTGATGAGAGTAGAATTCTAGTTTGGGTAAATATGGCCGACCTATTTCGTATCAATGGTGTTGCATCGCAATTTGCTGAATTACTGAAAGCAGCTGGCGTTGACACTGTTAAAGAATTAAGAAACAGAAATGCTGAAAATCTGCATGCAAAACTGGTAGAGGTTCAGGAAGAAAAGAAAATTACTCGTTCGGTTCCAGCGTTAAGCCAAGTTGAAGATTTTATTGAGCAGGCTAAAAAATTAGAACCAATGGTTACTTACTAATAGTAAGATTCTAGTAAAAATATTTTTATGAAAAGCCCTAATAGTTGAAGCACTATTAGGGCTTTTCATAAGCACATCATATCAAATCGAAATGCTTATTGCAGTTTAACTTACACTTATCAAGCATAAGCAAGCTCTAAGAGTCAGAAATCAAATCTACCATGGTAGATTACAAAATCAAGAGACAAAACTTCTATCTACCGTTGTAGATATGTCAATCAAGGGATGAAACTTCAAACTACTGCGGTGAATTACAAAATCAAGGAGTGAAACTCTAATCTACTGTGGTGGATTTTAACAACCATGAGATAAAACTTCAATCTACCATGGTGGATTGCACAATCAAGAGATAGAACTCCAATCTACTATGGTGGATTGGAAAAACATGAGTTGAAACTCAAATACGCAATGGAGATCAACTTTCACTATTCTCACTTTCTGGTTTTGGTAAATTTATGCATACAAAGACAAAAACAGTTTCTAAAATTTCCACACTAAATAAGTAAAAACATCAGTTCTGCTATTACCATTTATCTGCTCTGTGCCAGAACCAATAATATCTCGATTAAAATAGCGGGTTTGTGATGCTTTAGCAGAAAACGACAAGTTGTTTTTAATATTCCAACGCATCGATAGAGCTGCCCGTAATCCCTTGCCATAAAAAGAGGGCATATAAAAAGTGCTCATAATATTACGTTCGTATGAATAGAGTCTAGCATCATAACTATCTGAATTGAAATATCCTATAAACCCATCGCCATGTATTTTTTTATTGCCACGATGTCCAAAGTTTTGAGAAATCATATACCCCAACTCATAAGGAAAACGCTGAGTTTGATAGTTGGCAAAATCTATTGTAGTTCTAAAATACCAACCACTATAAAATGTTTTTAGATAGCGTAAACGCAATTTATGAGTCTGATAGGGGAGAACAGTGGTAATATTATCATCAGGAAGTTTCACATTCTTCTCTTTACGCTTAAATTTATAACGAGCCTCGATAAATGTATCTCTCGAAAAGTTGTATGTTGCCATAGCATACAAATCTATTGCTGATGAAGGTTCTTGTGTGTTGTATTTGGGCGTTGGAAACTTCACATAATCACCAAACATAGAGACTGTAACCCTTGCAAATGGATAAAATGTTGTTCCAAGATATAAACCTCGCTCATTTTGTACCCTGCTTCCATCAGTAAATGCATTGGCATACATTGCCTGATAGGTAGAGGGGAAATTGCGATACAACAGAGTAAAACTGGCTAAAGTTGATGGAAAGTATTCCAATATATGAATATGGGCAAATGTTCCATTTTCGGAGCGAGCAGTCTCGCCAGCAAAATTGAAGTTTGAAAAACGATAAGAGTAATCTATACCTAAATTAAAACTTTCACTACCCCGCCAATAGTCGGCATTGTAGTATCGAAGAGTTGGATTGTAAAATCTATTATAGGCATGATGCAAGCCACTTACACCGATTTGAAGTCTATTTAATCGATAATTGATATTTGCACCCATCACTTGTTCTCTGGTATTATTGCGTTTTTCGAAATCGAGGGGTACACGATGGTATCCATCTGTTTTAAAAGAGGTTATTCCTTCACCATCTTTCACATTGGCATCGATAGATTGATTGGAGTAAAATGCTGTTATATCAACATTCTGCAATCGAATAACACCTGCTGCACCTCTAAAGAAGCCACTTTCGGCAGTAGAGAAATGGCGCTTTGGCAAACTAGTTTGTTTTATTGTATTGTTTGAGAAAAAACTTTTTCCCAACATAAAATCATTGTTTAAAACCAACCCTTGCCCAAATGACAACCGATAGTCTCCTACTGCCAAGGCTCTTAGTTTTCCCAGATTGCGTAGCATCATGTGAAATCCATAATGGTCGTATCCTTTCTTATAATCTGGCTTCCAAAAGGGCTCTCCTGCATCTTTCTCTCCCACAAGACCTGCTTGAAACTTATCACGATATGAAACCGAATATTTAAAAGAGTGATAAAAATCTTCTCCAACATACTTTCTATTAGGGTGTTTAGCTAAAACAGAGTCGGAAAAACTACCATACCCTGCTCTTTTGTTTAAAGTTTTATCGAATCTTACTTGCACATTGTGACGTGAACCCTTCACAAATTCGTCTAAATTGAATGGCTTTTTTTCTTTTATCATTTCTCCCACATAAAAGAAGGGCAATATCAACTCTACAGTTGCATAATCGAGCATATACACATTGCGTAATTCGAACAGAGTATAAACTGGTCTATTTTTTTCTAAAAACTCTATTATTGCATTTGCCTGATTGATAGATAGTAGGGGAAACAGTTCTAATTGACTGCGAGTAACGGTGTTAAGATTCATAGGGTTTTGTTCCAACATAATCAACTCTTCATACATATTGTTGATAGCCACTTCATCTACAGCCTCCTCTGCAAGCTGCTCAAGATGCGAACGCCAATTATTTGTCTGCGCTATAGTTTTCAACGAAAAGATGAAGCCAATAGCAAATATCAATACAAGCAATAACGAACGAGTCATATTTTTAGGTTATTTTAAATGGTAATAATAGAAGTAGTTGATTAGGCTAAATAGTGTAATAGAAAATTAAAAAACAAACATAACAAATTAACTTAAAGCAACCAATGCATAGCTAAAATAAATTAGTGATAAAGAGTCTTTTCACTATACATTTTGCCTATTTTTGTGTGAATCATAAATGCAAAAAAATATGACAACAATCTTTATATATGGAGAGAAGGAGATAGAGTATCTAAAAAATGTAGATTCGGCGCTTGGTGCAGTCATTGATGAAATTGGACCAATTGAACGCAAAGTAATTCCAGATTTATTTACTGCATTGGTTAACTCTATAATAGGACAACAAATATCGTCAAAAGCAATGGATACAGTTTGGGGACGTTTCAAGAATCAATACCCTGATATTACACCCAAAGCATTGAATAACGCACCAGTTGAAGAGATACAACAATGTGGTATGACGATGCGAAAAGCAAACTATATTAAACAGGCTGCTGCTGCTATAGTTGATAGAGAGTTGGATATCGATGAACTCTATACTCTGACGGACGAAGAAGTAGTAAAAAAACTTATGGCACTTAACGGTGTAGGGATTTGGACTGCTGAGATGATTCTAATTTTTAGTATGCAGCGACCTAATATTATGAGTTGGGGCGACCTTGGTATTCACCGTGGTTTGAGAATGCTCCATCGTCATAGAAAAATAGACAAGAAATTATTCTTAAAATATAAACGTAGATACTCTCCTTATGCTTCTGTTGCTTCTCTCTATCTATGGGAGATTGCTGGAGGTGCTTGCAATTTGAAAGATTATGCTCCTAAAAAGAGTAAAGATAAATAACCAAAAACTTCATCATCTATGCGCTATTTTTTTCTAACTCTGCCAATTTTAATAGTTTTCAATGCTTGCCATCAAAATAAAAGCAATGAAGAGAAGAAGTCTACTGATGTAATAGTTGCAGAAAAAACGATTATAACAGAAGAGGTACATGAAACTGATACCATTATAATTGATAGTCATTACACCTTTGCTGAAGCTATTGAAGGTGCAAAAGCACCTCAAAGCGTTATTGATGAGTTGGAATTAATAGATGTAACCTACATATCTACAGATAGCAAACTACATAAAGGACAAATATTGACCAACAAGCGGCTTGTACAGGATATAAAGGAGATATTTGAGCTGATGCTTGAGCAGGAGTTTATAATTGAAAGAGCAATACCCATTGTAGCCTACAATTGGAGCGACAGTCTTTCAATGGCTAACAACAACACTTATAGTTTTTGTTATCGAAACACCAGCTACTCTCTCCATGCAAAAGGAATGGCAATAGACATCAATCCTCGCTTCAATCCACTGAGATGGAAAATAGAAAATCGTCCCAATCAGCCTCTTGGAGCAGTGTTAGACACAACAGTGAATGGAACATTGCATTCCAATCATGCAATTGTGAGAGAGTTTAGCAAACGTGGATTTAGATGGGGGCACTATTTTAGTAAATATTGGGATGATCATCATTTTGATAAAAAATAAAAGTATTACTTTGCAGAATAAAACAGAAAGCAATAGTAAGAAAATAGTATGTGTATAAATACAAGTAGTTGAATAAATGAAAGATTCATCAAAATCATTAATCTATATTGCTATTGCTGTAGCAAGCTGGTCTACTGTAGCATCTGCGTTTAAAATAGGTTTGAGATATTATTCTTATTATGAACTTTTGCTTGTAGCAGCAGTTACAGCATCGATGATATTTGCATTGGTAATCACTATTCAGAAGAAGTGGTATTTGCTAAAATCAATCACCCGCAAAGAGTGGATACTGTTTGCCATTACAGGTTTGCTTAGTCCTGCTGGATATTACTTAATTCTATTTCAAGCCTATGATTTGCTTCCTGCTCAAATTGCTCAATCAATCAATTATTCGTGGGCTATTGTGCTTACATTGTTATTAGCATTGGTTACGAGGCAACGTATACCTCTACTAAAGTATTTAGGCATGGCAATATCGCTGGGTGGAGTGGCGCTTATTTCACTTGGCTCGGATACAATTGTAGGTGTAAAACTTTCAATATTAGGGCTATTACTGGCATTTTTGAGTGCATTTGTATGGGCATCGTTTTGGATACTCAACAAAAAGAGCGAACATATTGATAATATATTGGCACTATTTATAAGTTTTTTCTTTGGTTCTTTGTTCCTACTTGTAGGTCTACTATTTATTGATGTACAGCTGTATTCATCTAAAGGGCTATTGTCTGCCATATATGTAGGGCTATTTGAAATGGTAATCCCTTTTATATTTTTTGGTTTGGCTCTCAAAAAAACTGACAATCCAGCACTTATTAATCAGTTGTGTTATCTCTCTCCCTTTATCTCTCTGTTTATTATTCGCTCTGTATTGGGTGAGCAGATATACTTTACAACATTTATTGGATTAGTGCTTATTGTAGGGGGTATTCTATTTAATGAATATGGGGTGAGAAGAATAAAAAGGCAACATGCATAATTTACACCTTCATTTACAGTTATAACATAAAAAAAACCGACTCCTATAATGTAGGAATCGGTTTTTACCAATATTGTTGTAAGAGCTAATTATAACGGATACACTTCACGTATTGGGTCGTCATATTTCTCTTGTAAACTTTTCAGCTCTGCTTTTAGTTCTTTTATAATCTCTTCGTATCCAGGCTTTCCATATAGATTATGCATCTCCTCTATATCTTCTTGTAGATCGAAAAGCTCCCATGTATCGATATCATTGTAGAAGTGAATCAATTTGTAACGCTCTGTTCTTACACCATAGTGACGTTTGACCATGTGTTCTGATGGAAATTCGTAGAAATGGTAATACAATGATTTGCGCCAATCTTTAGGGTCAACTTCGTCTTTCAACAATGGTAACAATGAAACACCTTGAATATCTTCCGGAATATCAGCTCCTGCAATGTCCAACATAGTGGGTGCAAAGTCGATATTTTGAGCTAGAACCGAAATATTGCCTCTTTTCTTTAAGTGAGAAGGCAAGTGCATAACAAGGGGTGTACTCATCGATTCTTCATACATAAAGCGCTTGTCGAACCAACCATGCTCGCCCATATAAAAACCTTGATCTGATGTATAAATAATAACTGTATTTTCCAACATGTCGTTTTGCTCAAGGTAATCAAGTACACGACCAACATTTTCATCAAGCGATTTAACTGTTTTGGCATAGTCTCTCATATAGCGTTGATACTTCCATTCTGCTAGTTCATTACCTTTCAAGTTTGCAGCATAAAACTCCTCAATAATAGGATTATAATGTTTGTCCCATGCAGCTTTTTGAGCCTCGTTCATCCGTGCGTAAGTTCCATGAATATATCCACCTGAAAGTCTTGTTTCAACACCTTCACGCATCATTTTAAGGTCGTTTACTATATCCATATCGTGATCACTAGCAATACTCATCTCTTGCTCAGCAGCGGCAATACGACCTTCATAGTTGTCATAAAAATTACCTGGAAGTTCAAACACTTTATCTTCATAAAGTGATAAATGAGTAGTATCGCTCATCCAATTGCGGTGTGCAACTTTGTGGTGAATAAACAGACAGAAAGGCTCTTCCTTGTCTCTTTCGTTCTCCATCCAATCGATGCTCATATCAGTAATGATGTCTGTTACATAGCCTTCATAGTTTTTATTTCCTTCGGGTGTAATAAAAACAGGATTGTAATAATCGCCTTGTCCTGGAAGTATTTCCCAGAAGTCGAAATTGGTTGGCTCACTGTCTAGATGCCATTTACCAATCATTGCTGTTTGGTAACCAACACCTTTAAGCAATTGTTGAACAGTTTGCTGATCTCCATCAAACTTGGTATGATTGTCCATCTTTCCGTTTTTGTGACTGTGTTTACCAGTTAACAATGCTGCACGGCTAGGACCCGAAATAGAGTTGCACACAAAAGCATTCTCGAAAAGAACTCCACCTTCAGCAATTCTATCTAAATTAGGGGTTTCGATGTGCCTGTTGTCGTAGCTACTCATCATCTGACGTGTATGATCGTCAGTCATGATATAAACGATGTTTAATGGCTTTGCTAGCTCAACTTTCTCTCCACCTCCACAAGATGCCAATGTGGCTAATCCTGCTAAAGGATATAAGAGTTTTGAATTAATTTTTTGCATAGAAATATAGTTGTTGCTTTTTACAATAGAGAGAATCAGAATTTGTTTTTTTCTGCTTCCAATATATTTTTTAATTCTTCTAATTTCTCTGGATTATCAAGGTAAAGATTGTTCTTTTCACCTATATCGTTCTTTAGATTGTATAGTTGGGGAAGCGTATCGTTGCCTAATTCTATATCTGTTAGTCTGTTATATCTAGACCCATTGCTTGGTTCAATATATTTCCACTCGCCATCCGACACTGAAAGTGTACCAGCCGATTCTATTACATAATCACGACCTAGAGTAGAATTGCCTAAAAGAACCTCTATTTGATTCTTACTATCTTTAGCTGCTCCTTCTGGGAGATTAACTCCAGTAAGTTTTGCAAACGAAGCAAAAAAGTCTATTTGAGATACTGGAGCATCCGATACAATTGGTTTTGTATATCCTGGCAAAGCAATAATTAAGGGGATGCGAGTGCCTGCTTCAAAATTGCTGTACTTGCCTCCTCTAAAATCTGCCCATGGGCGGTGGTCTCCCAGTAGTTCTACTGCCTGATCTATATATCCATCATCCAAAACAGGACCATTGTCACTAGTTATGATAATGATAGTATTTTCTTCTGCACCGATATCTTTTACAGCTTGCACAACTTGTCCTACACTCCAATCAAATTCTAAAATAGCATCTCCACGAGGTCCCATTCCGCTTTTTCCTTTAAAACGTGGATGTGGAACACGAGGAACATGTATATCGTTTGTGCCAAAGTATAAGAAGAAAGGCTTGTCTTTGCTCTCTTTTATAAAAGATACTGCATGAGCTGTTATACTATCAGCAATATTTTCATCCAACCACAAAGCTTTTCCGCCACCTTTCATATATCCAATGCGTGAAACACCATTTACAATGGCTTGGTCGTGACCATGATTTGGACTTGGTTTCTGAACTGTCAAAAGTTCAGGATGATCTTTGCCCAATGGCTCTCCTGGAAAGGGAGTTGTATAGCTTACCTCTATAGGATGGTCTGCATCGTAATTTGCAACACGCTGGTTCTCTATATAAACGCAAGGTACACGATCACCCGTGGCAGCCATTATATAAGAGTAGTCGAAACCTATTTCACGTGGTCCATAATCTATCTCGCCATTCCAATCTTGTTGTCCTCTCTCTTTGCCCAGTCCAAGATGCCATTTACCTACAGCTGCAGTTGTATATCCAGCTTGTTGAAACATTTGAGCCATGGTATACTCATGGGGTTCGATTATCATTTTTGCATCTCCTGCAGCTATATGAGTATCGGTACGGCGCCAATTATAGTTTCCTGTAAGCATTGAATAGCGTGAGGGAGTACTAGTAGCTGCTACTGCATGAGCATCGGTAAAACGCACACCTTCTGCTGCAAGATTATCCACATTGGGTGTATTGATAGTAGGCTCGCCATTACAGCTTAAATCGCCGTATCCAATATCATCGGCTAGAATAATGATAACATTGGGCGATTTTGGTAATTCAGAATCAATTTCTTTACTTTTCTCAGTGCATCCTGCAGTAAGAAAATACAAACTAGAAAGACCTAAAAGTTTAATGTGAGTTTTTTGTAGCATAATATATACGATTGTTTGTTTCGTTTATAGATGCAAATATAGCATTTTCATTATTAAGAAGAGAAATATATTACACATTTACTATTTAATGAGGTAATTCTAACCAAACTAAATATCCTGTGTAAACTAAATAGAAAAGCAAAAGAAAAGCCGATTGCCACCTATCTAATCTATTCTTTTTACCAACAAACATAGAAAGAAAGAGAAATATAGTACCTCCTAATAGTATATATAAATCTAAATTGAAATATGAATGAAACTCAATTGGAGCAATCAAAGAACTTACAGATAATATGAGTAAAATATTGAAAATATTAGAACCAATAATATTACCTATAGCAATTCCACTATTTTTCTTTAAAGCTGCTACAACTGAAGTTAGCAATTCGGGCAAAGAAGTGCCGACTGCAATAATTGTTAACCCAATAATTTTTTCGCTTATTCCTAATAAAGTGGCCAATTTAACACCATTGTCTACAACTAGCTGTCCACCAATTATTAATCCAGCCAAACCCAATAGTATGAGGCTCCATATTTTAAAATTTGATTTAGGTATATAAATAATCTCTTCTATAGGCTCTTTTCCTGCTTTCATCTCTTTGAAAATATAAAACAAAAATGCAGCAAAACACAATAAAAGGATAGCTCCATCAATTCTAAGTACAGCTGTAGTATCGCTGAAGAAAAAATTGTTTGCCATCATATAAAAGAGAAGAGCAGCACCAAATGAGATTGGTATCTCTTTCCAAATTGTGGATTTCTGCACCCTCATAGGATATATTAATCCAGCTATACCAAGGGTAATAAAGAGGTTGAAATTGTTGCTACCTAATATATTACCTAATATAATATCGGAATATCCGTTGTATGAAGCTAATGAATTTACGACTAATTCGGGGGCTGATGTACCAAAAGAGACAATTGTAAGTCCAATTATCAAATCGGATACATTGTATTTCTTGGCAAGGGCTGATGCCCCATCAACTAGCCAATTTGCACCAAATATTAATGCAGCAAAACCAGCAATTATCAATATTGATAATATAAACATCTACTTTTTTATTCTTTAGTTTAAAACAATTGTGCAAAAGTACACAATTATCCTCCTTTTATGACAGTATAATCGATATATCTATATTGTAATTTATGTAGATTGACAGATAAGCTATCAATTAGATGAAAATACTTTAAGTAGATTTAGATTACAAAACTAAAGTTGACCTACTGAATTGCCCAAGTTTCTCTATCTAGATTGCGATAATTAATAGCTTCGGCTAAATGTGCAGGCTCTACCTTCTCAGCTCCCTCTAAATCTGCAATAGTGCGAGATACTTTTAATATCCTATCATAGGCTCTTGCAGAAAGATTGAGGCGTTCCATGGCTGTTTTTAATAACTGCAAGCCTGTTGCATCGGGAAGAGCAAATTTATTAATCAATTTCGATGTCATTTGAGCATTGGAATATACGCCTTCGAAATTCTTAAAACGTTCGTCCTGAATTTTACGTGCCATTATAACACGTTTACGTATTTCAGAACTATGTTCAGCAGGCGCTCTATCTGATATTTTATCGAAGGGAACAGGAACAATTTCAATATGAATGTCTATTCTATCAAGTAAAGGACCAGAAATTTTATTTAAATATTTTTGAACTGAACCTGGAGCACAAACACATTCTCTATCAGGATGATTGTAAAATCCACAGGGACAAGGATTCATAGCAGAAACTAACATAAAGCTTGCAGGATACTCAACTGTAAACTTTGCACGTGAAATTGTAATTCGACGGTCTTCTAATGGTTGACGCATTACTTCTAGCACACGTCTATTGAATTCTGGTAGTTCGTCGAGAAACAAAACACCATTGTGTGCCAAACTTATTTCACCTGGTTGCGGAAAAGCTCCTCCACCAACCATTGCCACATCGCTGATAGTGTGATGTGGCGAACGAAAAGGACGTCGAGGCATTAGTGCAGTATTTGTGTCAATACGTCCAGCAACACTATGAATTTTAGTGGTTTCTAAAGCTTCTTCCACAGTGAAAGGTGGTAAAATAGAGGGCATTCTTTTTGCCATCATCGATTTTCCTGACCCTGGAGGACCAATCATTACAATATTATGACCACCTGCTGCAGCTACTTCTATAGCACGCTTTACATTTTCTTGCCCTTTTACATCAGAAAAATCAAAATCGAAGGTAGTATTATAGTTTGAAAACTCTTTATCGAGATCAACAAAAGTAGGAGTTACAACACTCTCATCATTAAAAAACTCAACAACTTCCTTTATATTCTTTACTCCTAATACTTCTAAATCTTCCACCACAGCGGCTTCTTTAGCATTCTCTTCTGGTAAAATAAATCCTTTAAAACCACTCTCTTTTGCTAAAATAGCAATAGGTAAAACACCATTTATAGGAAGAATTGTACCGTCAAGCGAGAGCTCTCCCATCATAATATAATCTGCAAGTTTATCTGTTTTTAAAGATTCTGAAGCAGCCATTACTCCAATAGCAAGAGGTAAATCATATGCCGAACCTTCTTTACGAATATCGGCAGGTGACATATTTATAATAATTTGTTTGCGTGGAAATTTATAACCATTGAACCGTAAAGCAGAAATCATGCGCTCTTGGCTCTCTTTGACAGAAGCATCGGGCAGGCCTACTAATAAAAATTTTATACCCTTAGAACAATTTACTTCAATAGTAATTAATGTTGCACTAATACCTTGTACAGCAGCAGCAAAAACTTTAACAAGCATAGAGATGGTGTTTTATTTCTTAGATTTTTTGGTTTTAGTATCAATCAAATTTTTAACATCACTTACTGGTATATCTCTTGTGATAATTTTTCCTTCTGAATCAATTAGAATATTATATGGTAAGTAATTAATATTGAATGCATCTACAATGTCAGATCCCCAACTTTTTTCTTCTACAATTACCTTCCAGGGAATAGAATCTAATAGAATATTTTTGATGGGTAAACTATCTGAGTCAATGTATATAGAGAGAAAATTAATATCAATAGTGTCTAATGAAGAGTAGGTATCTCTTAAAATTTGAACATTTTCTCTTGATGCATCACCACTAGATGATAGAAAGGAAATCAACAAAAACTTGTCTTCAAAATCTGACGATTCTATGTATTCATCATCATTTACTTTCAATTTAAAGTGTGGCATTGTAGCGCCTTCTGAAGAAAGCATTAGTTTTTCATTGTAGTTTTTGAGTTTATAAGTTAATGGAAAAAGCAGTGCATCGCCTTCTAAATAACCTAAAACTCTATTTAAAGTTTCGGGATTTTCATTATTCTTAAAAAACTCATTAATTAAAACAACACTAGCTATTCTATCAGGTTTTGATGCAATAAAATCTTCTACATTTTGTGCTAACTGATGATTAATTGAGTTTAGAGAAGCAGTTTCTTCTTTCTCTAAAATAGAGAAACTAGCTGAATTTAATAAACTATCAGTTTCAAATTCCATCTTTTTCATTAACAGTGTGCGCTGTTTTAAAAGAGTTTCATTCTCTTTTTTAAATAACGAAAGATCCTCATTTATTCTACCTCCTTTTATCTCAATTAAATCGGATAATTTAGCATCACCTTTCAATTTTATTTTATTTACTCCCTTATCTGAGAATACTATTGTAGATGAATTAAAATCATTGAAATAGAATGTAAAGATAGTAGAGGTGTCTACATGCTGTATATAAGAAAACTTACCTTTCTCATCAACATACACAGTATCAACTCGAATAGTATCAGACACTCGAGATGAAGCTAGAAAATAAGGGGTTGTCAAGTTTGACAATTCTCCTTCTATAACTAATTTATTATCATCTTTTTGGCATGAAAATAAAACCAAGGAAAACAATAATAAAGATAGAATTGATTTTATCATTTAATGTTACGTGTTTAAACAACTACAAAAGATAACTTCCATACTATAAATAATATTTCAGATATACTCTACTTAGCAACAACAAAGATAT
>ERZ1032852.53-NODE-53-length-31957-cov-8.780014_pt1 | contig 31957 bp, 20 predicted proteins | sample MGYA00516689_ERZ1032852 | MGnify/ENA primary metagenome ERZ1032852 (study PRJEB33719, sample SAMN04262499) | wastewater metagenome | biome: rural village; feature: composting latrine chamber; material: composting feces with ash | place: El Salvador | collected...
CCACGTCCGAAAGCTGTTTCTTGTCACTGCCGTCGGCGTTCATGGTCCATAGCTGCGACGAGCCGCTCTCGTTGCTCAGGAAGGCGATCCGATCGCCGTTCCCGATCCAGCGGGGTTGGCTCTCCCGGAAGTTGGAAGAGGTGAGTTGCATTTTATCCGAGCCGCTGCTGTTCATCACGAACAGTTCGGAGTTGGTGCGGTTATAAGGAATGCTCACGTAGGTGACTTGGTACAGGATACGCGACCGGTCGGGCGATATCGCCACGTCTCCTACCCGTCCAAAACTATAAAGCACCTCGGGGGTCATGATGCCGTTCTCGACCATGGGCGATGCCTTGCCGATCACTTCCGAGGGTTCGTTCTTTTTGTTCTCTTTCTTCGCGTCGGAGGCTCCCGGTGTGCCGGTACAGGACCACAGTCCTCCGCCAATAATTAGTGCCATAAATAGGGATTTGAACTTCATATGTATTGAAATTATTATACGATTTCGCCATCGAGCATATGGATGGTACGGTCGGTGATCGATGCCAGTTGCTCGTCGTGCGTGACGATGATGAATGTCTGGTTCAGTTTGTCGCGTAGTTCGAAAAAGAGGCGGTGCAGCTCCTCCTTGTTATCGGAGTCGAGACTCCCCGAGGGCTCGTCGGCAAACACCACCAGCGGATCGTTGATGAGGGCACGGGCCACCGCCACGCGTTGTTTTTCACCCCCCGACAGTTCAGCGGGCTTGTGTTCCAGTCGCTCCTCGAGCCCCATGAGCTGGAGGAGTTCCTTGGCCCTTTTCTCGGCGTCGGCATGCTTCGAGCGACCGATCAGCGCGGGAATCATCACGTTCTCCAAGGCGGTAAACTCGGGCAGGAGCTGGTGAAACTGGAACACGAAACCGATGTTCTTGTTCCGGAAGGCGGCCAATTTTTTCTCGCCCAAGGTACTCAACTCGTGATCGTCGATAAAGATCTTGCCCGAATCGGCCTTTTCAAGGGTACCCATGATCATCAGCAAGGTAGTTTTACCGGCACCGCTCGGCCCCACGATCGAGACGATCTCGCCTTGTTGCACTTCCAAATCGATCCCCTTCAACACCTGAAGGGAGCCGAAGCTTTTGTAAATTTTTTCCGCTCGTATCATCTGCTTTGTTTGCCAAGGTTTATGAAACCACGAAGATACGGAAAATGGATCACTCTAAAAAAGATCATTTCAAAAAACAACACGCGGATGTTGTACTTCTATGGTGAACTTAGGGCCCCTCGCAAACGTGCTCGCCTCCACACCCAAGCAGAGTATCGTACTTAAAAGTTGAACTTAGAGCCTGAATGATGTACTTCAAAGTTGAACTTACTTGCCCGTCAAGTTGTAGAATAAGGGAGCAGTACCTATATTTGCAATTAAAAGATCTACAATATAAAGATGAGTAAATTAAGCGGAATGCGGCAGGAGTACGAAGCAGGGAGCCTCGATGAAACGCGGATGGCTTCGGACCCGCTGGTGGTATTTAACGAGTGGATGGAGCAGGCGATCGCGGCGGGACTGCTGGAGCCGAACGCGATGACGGTGGCCACGGCAACGGCAGACGGGAAGCCGTCGGCACGGGTGCTTTTGCTAAAAGAGGTGAACGGGGAAGGGTTCGTGTTCTTCACCAATTACCAAAGCCGGAAGGGGGAAGAGTTAATGGCGAACCCTTATGCCGCACTGGTGTTCGATTGGCACACGCTGCAGCGACAGGTACGGGTGGAAGGAGAAGTAGAAAAGCTATCTCCCGAGGCTTCGGACGACTATTTCAACTCTCGCCCCGAAGGGGCACGGGTCGGTGCTTGGGTGTCGCCCCAAAGCAAGGTCGTGCAAGGCCGGGAAGAGCTGAACCGGCTACAGGAGGAACAAGAAAAACGCTTTCGGGAAGAACCGGTGTACCGCCCACCTCACTGGGGGGGCTTCTTGGTTCGGCCTACTGCCGTGGAGTTTTGGCAGGGGCGTCCCAGCCGGCTGCACGACCGGGTAGTTTATCACAAAACCGAAGGGGGTTGGACCAAACAGCGTCTCGCGCCTTAATTAAGAACGACTCGTGCCTTAAAGCGGTGATCCCTGTGAAGAATTACAGGGAAAAAAGACGTGAAAAGCACCAAGTGGTATCCTAAAACAGCTTCCCCTTCGAAGCCTCACGTGCTATACGTTTCATCGAGAGATGGCCGCTACTGAACAGGGGCGCGATAGCAAAGCGATCACTTTTTCGGGGGAATAAGTTTGTTTTTCGGTACGGTGGCCACGAATTCTTTCAGGTAAAAAGGCTCAAAATAGGCCGCGTCCACGAAGTGTCGGCCGCGAAATGCTTCTTCTGCTAACGGCACCATTGCCGACGCGAGGGGGTGTATATCATCGATAAACCGGGCACTGGGGTGGGTAATCACGGGGCGACACTTCGCGGCCCCGTTACCAAAGAAGGCAATTTGGTGTTTTTCCAAAAGGTCGATGTAACTATTCTCGTCCACGATATCGGCAGCCGTCTCCCGAACCACGTTCAGCGAGCGATCGTAAAAAGTGGCGTATACTTCCATTCGCCGGGCGTCGATCATCGGGCAGAGCAACTCCCCCTCGCCCACTCTATCCAGTAGCATCGAGGCCATGAGCCGTGACGTGGGAATCGCGATTAACGGCAGACCCAAGCCGTAACAGAGTCCCTTTGCCTCCGACACGCCAATTCGTAAACCGGTGTAGGAACCGGGACCGCTGCTCACGGCTATCGCGTCTAACTGCATCCCTTCTGCCCGTGCGTATTCCATGATTTCATGAACGAAAAGACCCAGCAGCGACGCGTGCGATTGGCCCTCGTGATTCTCTTTATTGATCAGTATCTCGCTATTCCGCGAAAGCGCGCAGGAACAGACCGACGTGGAAGTTTCAATCGTGAGAAGTGTACACATATTTAATATTGCCATTTCAAAACGTATCCGCGAAGATATCAAAAAAAAGACTGCATCGGGTGATGCAGTCTCTTGTTTTGAACCTATAAAAGATTAGTACCTGTTTCTGTCGCGGTTGCCGTAACCACCACCGCCTCCGCGGAAGTTGTTTCTTGGACGGTCACCTTCTGCACGTGGACGGGCTACCGACACGGACAATGTACGTCCATCATATTCGGCATCGTTTAGTTCTTCAATGGCGCGCTGTCCATCTTCGTCGCTGGACATTTCAACGAAACCGTAGCCTTTGGAGCGGCGGGTATCGCGGTCAGTAATAATTTTCGCTGAGGATACTTCACCATACTCCTCAAAAAGCTCTTTTAAATCGGCATCAGTAATCTGATAACTTAAGCCGGCTACAAAAATGTTCATGTAAAATAATTAAAATAAAAAAAATAAATAATTTGCGCAGAAGTCCTTTCAATGAGAGGAGTTAGGAAATAACTTAACAATGTGAAGAAACTAAATAACAGCCCGCTAAAAAAATACTTATGCACCGCAAAGATAGGGATAAAATAATTGTGACAAAACAAAATAGCCAAAATTATCAAAAATATTTTCTACATAAACATCAGCGTGTTACGCCACTTCTCGTTAGCAATGCTTCCACCGTGGGCTCGTGACCGCGAAAGCGCTTGTAGAGAGTCATCGGGTCTTCGGTGTTCCCTCGCTCCAATATATTATCCCTGAATGATTTAGCAGTCGATTTATCGAAGATACCGTTCTTCTTGAAAAGCGAGAACGCGTCGGCATCCATCACTTCCGACCACTTGTAACTGTAATAGCCGGCGGCATAGCCTCCGGAGAAGATGTGCCCGAAGGAGGTAGACATGCAGGTCTCGGGAACAACCGGAAGAAGCTGTACCCGTTCCATGGCCGCTTGTTCAAAAGCACGTACATCGCCGTTGAACGGTTGCTCTAACGAGTGCCACGCCATATCGAGGTAGCCAAACGAGAGCTGGCGCAAGGTGGCGTACCCGGTGTTGTAATTGGAGGCGTCCACGATTTTCTGCAACAGTTCCTCCGGCATCTTCTCGCCGGTCTGGTAATGAGCAGCAAACGTGTCGAGGTACTCTTTCTCGATGAGCCAGTTCTCCATGATGTGCGAGGGGAGCTCCACGAAGTCGCGGTAGACGCTGGTACCCGATAGGCTCTCGTAGTGGCTCTTGGCCAACATGCCGTGCAGCGCGTGCCCGAACTCGTGCAGGAAAGTTTTCACCTCGTCGAAGGTAAGCAAGGCCGGCAAAGTTCCGGTTGGACGAGTGAAGTTCATGACAATAGAGACATGCGGGCGGCTGTCTACACCCTCTTTCACGAACTGCCCTTTAAAGGAGGTCATCCACGCGCCCGAACGCTTGCCGTCCCTCGGGTGAAAGTCGGTATAGAGCACCGATAGGAAATCGCCGTTTTCATCAAACACGTTCCACGCCTCCACCTCCGGGTGGTAAACCTCGATAGCCGGGTTCTTCTCGAACTTCAACCCGTACAGGTCAGTAGCCAGGCCGAACACGCCCCGTTTCACGTTCTCCAGCTCGAAGTAGGGGCGAGTCATCTCGTCGCTTAAATCAAAGCGCTCCTCCCTCAGTTTATCGGAGTAATAGCTCCAATCCCACGGTTGCAGGTCGATGGGTTCTCCCTCCATCTGCCCGGCGTATGCTTGCACGTCCTTCACCTCCTGGTGAGCGATGGGGCCAAACGCGACGGCCAGCTTGTCGAGCAAGTCAAACACCGCTTCATCGTTTTTCGCCATCCTGTTTTTCAGCACGTATTCCGAATACGTATCGTAGCCCAGCAGCCGGGCTATTTCCAGGCGAAGGTTCACGATTTTTTGCACGTTCTCGCGATTATCGAACGGGCCTCCCATCACGCTTTTGGTATTGTAGGCCATGTACAGTTTCTCGCGCAAGTCACGACGGTCGGCATACTTCATGAATCCCATGTAACTGGGAGCCGAAAGATCGATGAGCCACCCCTCTTTGTCTTTCGACCGGGCTTTGGCCGCAGCGGCTTCCACGAGGCTCTCGGGAAGGCCTGCCAAGTCGTCTTTGCTGGTAAGGAGCATCTCGTAGGCGTTGGTCTCACGGAGATTATTTTGCCCAAACTCCAGCGTGGCCTTGCTCAGCTCGGCCGACAATTGGCGGTATTTCTCCTTACCCTCGGCAGAGAGGGTAGCCCCGCTCCGTTCAAAATCGGTATGGTACTTCTCGGTGAGTCGCACTTGTTCCGGCGTGAGTCCCGACGAGTGCCGGGTATCGTACACCGCTTTCACTCGTTGGAAAAGGGGTTCGTTGAGGTAGATGTAGTTACCATGTTCCGACAACCGGGGGCTTAACTGCCGGGAAAGCTCCATCATCTCGTCGTTGCTCTCGGCACTTAACAGGTTGAAGAACACGTTAGACACCCGGCTCATCATCTCGCCTGAGTACTCCATTGCCTCGATGGTATTTGCAAACGTGGGCGAGTGGGGGTTGGTCGCAATCGCGTCTACCCGCTCTCGCTGTTCCTCCATCGCTTTCTCGAACGCGGGTTCGTAGTGCTCCATCCGGATTTGTTGGAACGGTGCCGTCTGGTGCGGCGTATCAAACGGCGAGAAAAAAGGGTTCACTCCCGCCGATGCATTTATTATCGTCATTACACAAAGGATTGTTAGTAGGTTTTTCTTCATAAAATTTCGCTACTTTTGTAAAGTAAAGGACACGTTTTGTAGAATCAGGCAAAGATACGCGTTTTTCCCGTCACGGGAAATAGGGCACGCGAAACATCATGGTTTGCTTTACACACGTGGGAAGGAGGCATGGCTGATTTGATACCGGAAAACGGGAAATGCAAAACATTTCGGCCCTCACCCGTGTTTTTAACAAAACTGTCTGTCCTTCCATGGAAGGGATACTACATGGAGGGCATGCAACGATACAGACACTATAAATTGATAAAACATGACAACAACGACTGAAAGTAACGCCAAGGAAAAAACGAAAACGACCAAACCAAAGAGTAAAACCAAAGCCACCCCGCCCGCGGCCAAGAAAAACTTTATCCTCGACACGAACGTGATCCTGCACGACTTTAACTGCCTCGCTAATTTCGAGGAGAACGACATCTACATCCCGTTCGTGGTACTGGAAGAGCTGGACAAGTTCAAGAAGGGGAACGACCAGATCAACTTTAACGCCCGGGCTTTTATACGCGAGCTGGATTTGATTACCGACGACGACCTGTTTACCAATGGGGCCGACTTGGGGGTTGGCCGCGGAAAGCTGTATATCGTGAACGCGACGGGGACCAACAAGAAAATCGCGGACGCCTTTCCTGAACGAACGCCCGATAACCGCATCCTCTCGGTGATGTCTGACGTGGCCGAGAAACACCCGGGGCTGAAGACCATCTTGGTCTCCAAGGACATCAACCTACGCATGAAAGCCCGGTCGCTCGGTATCCTGACGGAGGATTATATCAACGACAAGGTAACCGACGTGGACCTGTTTGACCAATCGGAAACCGTGATCGAGGGTGCCGATCCCGATTTGATCGACAAGATATACGCGCAACCGGCAGGAGTGGACTTGGACGAGTTCAATTTCGAGGTGACACTCGACCCCAACCAGTGCTTTATCCTTAAAAGCGAACGGAACAGCGTGTTGGCACGGTACAACCCGTTCACCCAAACCATCAAGAAGGTGGAGAAGGAGAATAACTTCGGCATTCATCCCCGCAACGCGGAACAGACGTTCGCGCTGGAGATACTGAACGACCCCGAAGTGAAGCTGGTAGGCCTCACCGGGAAAGCGGGTACCGGCAAGACGCTCCTCGCGCTGGCGGCGGCGTTAAAGCAGAACAAAACATACCGCCAGATATTGCTGGCACGTCCCATCGTCTCGTTGTCGAACAAGGACTTGGGATACCTCCCGGGAGACGAGAAGCAGAAGATCGCACCTTACATGCAGCCGCTGTTTGACAACCTGAACGTGATAAAATCGCAGTTGGGGCAGAATAGCTCCGACCTGAGGCTCATCGATGAACTCCAAAAATCGGGGCAACTGGAGATTGAAGCGCTCGCCTTTATCCGGGGCCGAAGCCTCACCGATACCTACTGCATCATCGACGAGGCGCAAAACTTAACGCCACACGAGGTAAAAACCATCATCACGCGTGCCGGGGAGAGAACCAAAATGGTGTTCACGGGCGACCTGCAGCAGATCGACTCGCCCTACCTCGATACGCAGTCGAACGGGCTCGCGTACATGATCGACAAGATGCGGGGACAAAACCTGTTCGCGCACGTGAACCTGGTAAAGGGAGAACGCAGCGAACTCTCGGAACTGGCAAGCAACCTATTGTAATACATCACTCAAGTATTGCTCGCGTTGTATCTACAGCTAAACACTTCGACTTCAACTATTTTTCGTGACCCGTTATCGATTCACTGAAGTTAGATTTTTCCTCGCTATGGCATCACTCGAACAAGTTCGATGCTGCTCATTTAGCTTAACGGAAAAATTCATAGGCTATTTGATAAGAACTATCTATGTTCATAAAAGCTATATTTTCCAGTTGTGGTATAGCTCATACAGGCTTATCAAATCACGCCTATTTCATCGACGGATGCCCCACGAAAATAGTAATATGTCTTGTGTTTAGCTGTATTATCAGTCGCGAGAGTTCAGCTAATCAGCTTTGTCAAAAAATATCCGGGCACGGCAGGCGGGCCCCCGGTCGCGGGTAACAACCTGGAAGATGTACTCGCCTGCCTCACCGGGTTGACGGTGCACCTCGCCCGTATCACCAAAGGTGAGTTCTTGCAGGAAGTTGATCTCGAAGCGGCGAATAAAGTGTTCCCGGTAAAACTCGAGCGAGAAGCAGTCCGATATCCACCGAACGTAATGGAGGCTGTTGGCATGCGTGTTAACGTCAATGTCGCTGTACTTTACCGTGAAAGTGTTGGTAACCTCTCCTTTCGCGCCGGGGATCCTGCCCGGCTCGCCGATGGGTGTACCTTCCGGGACAATAAAATCCTGCATGACAGAAAGTGAATCGAGGGACACACTGCGACGGGTCTTCATATCAATGACGGCCCATGTTGAAGCGGCATGTCCGATTACTTGGCCTCTCCCGTCGGTGAGTTGGAAATTACGGGTAGTAAAAACCGTCCCCATGCTCTCTACCCAAGTTTCGATGGTAAGGGTGTCCTCCTCGGTGGGCATCCGTTTCATGTCGATCACCAAGCGTGAAAGCACCCAGGTATAATTTCCCGACTGCAATTCCAACAACCCGAAACCGTTTTCATCGGCATTCCTGCCGGCCGTGATTAGCACAAAATTGGTCAACGACGTCAGCGAGACTCTCCTCCTAAAATCAATATCCTGTGCTTCAATATTGTAACTGTATTTTTTCCGTGCGCTCATACAACTTGATCGTGAAGCGCGAAAACACAAAAAAATTATGGTTATCTTTGTAGGGATGCGGCTTGAAACCAAAATGAAGGATCGGGGGCCCAACTTGCCATCGCTCTACAAAGAGACGGGCGAAGGAGGATTGACCGAAGGACACCAGTTTACATCCGGCATCCCCGTGTAAAAAAACAATGGGCACGGGTATACTTTTTCACGGGCGTGGATATACTTTTTCGGGCATCCTACCGTTATATGTACGTATTACGTGATCAGCCCTATTGCACGCTTTCGGACGACTGATGCCCGGCGGGAGCGTTAAACTTTAGTTGATGCATTATGATAGATTATATTAAAGGAGAGGTGGCGGAATTGACGCCCACATCGGTCACGCTGGAACAAGGCGGCATCGGGTACCAGTTGAATATCTCGCTCAACACTTACGGTGCCATCAGCGACAAGCCGTCGGCCAAGCTTTACGTTTACGAATCAATCCGGGAAGACGCGCACGTGCTGTTCGGGTTCATGGACAAGCACGAGCGGGAGCTGTTCCTGCTCCTCATCAGCGTGTCGGGCGTGGGTCCCAGCACCGCCCGGGTGATCCTCTCGTCGCTTAGCTCGAAGGAGCTGGAGAACGTGATCGCGACCGAGAACGCCACCGTGCTGCAAACGGTGAAAGGGATCGGCGCGAAAACAGCCCAGCGGATCATCGTGGATCTCAAGGATAAGATAAAGTTTACCGACGAGAGCGGTACCGTGCAACTGCCCACGAAGGTGGACCTGTCGGAAACGGGACACTCCGCCGTCTCTGCCCTGGTGATGCTGGGATTCGTGCAAACCGCATCGCGAAAAGTGGTCTCGAAAATCATCAAGGAATCGCCCTCCCTACCGGTAGAGGGAGTGATCAAAGAAGCACTGAAACGGCTGTAATAATCCGAATCCCCGGACAGCTGCAAACTAAAACAACGAAATCTCCAACGAGCGTATAACAGGAGCTGGTTACGTAATACAAGTACCCACTTTCACGAATCGTGTCAAGCTCTTGTTGCCCTGGAAAAATTCCTACATATCGCGTTCCTTTTTCTCCTGTTGATCGGAAACGGGAGAGGGGTTGTCGCGTCTCCCGGTGAAAAGGAAGATAAGGTATCCCCTTTAGCGGACGATACCACGCGCACCCGTTTCGAGGTGGGCACTCCCTTCATGGAAAAGCCGGGCGATCTCCAAAAACGATTTCCCATCGACCTGGAAAAACCATCCAACATCCGCACCGAGGTACGGTACGACTACCCGACCAACCGCTATATTTTTGAAAACAAGATGGGTGACACCGTGATATCCACCCCTTTCTCCATGACGCCCGACGAGTACAGGGCCTATCGCGTGCGTCAGATGCAAATACGTTACTTCAGGGAACGAAACTCGTTGGGAGCCGACAGCCTTCCCCCGCCCCCCCGCTTCTCGCTCCGCGATATACGGAAACCGGAAAGGCGCACCGGGGATATCTTCGGGGAAGGAGGCATCCGCCTTACCACCGGGGGAACCTTCGAGATATCGGCAGGGATTAAACGAGACGTGACCGACAACCCTACCCTGCCGCAACGGGCAAGGCGGCGCACTACCTTCGACATGGGACAGGATATCCGGGTAAACATGAACGCGAAGGTGGGCGACAAGATCAACTTCGACATCAATTACGACAGCGAGGCGACCTTCGATTTCGGCATGGACGCGCGGAAAATCAACTTGGCGTACCGAGGCGACGAGGACGAGATCATCCGGCATATCGAGGCGGGAAACGTGGGCATGACCACCGGCAACTCGCTGATCGACGCGGGCGAAACGCTGTTTGGCATCAAGGCCGACTTGCAGTTCGGGAAGCTACGGGTAAACACCTTGCTTTCGCGGCAAGAATCGGAAGCACGCACGGTCAACACCCAAGGAGGAGTACAAACCACCCCGTTCGAGATAGGGGCCGACGCGTACGACGAGAACCGCCATTTCTTCATGGGGTACTACTTTCGAGACACGTACGACGACGCGTTGAGCACGCTCCCCTACGTGCAATCGTCCGTGACGATCGCCCGCGTGGAGGTATGGGTGACTAACCGGAGGGGGGATTACAGCCAAGCACGGAATATCGTGGCGTTTGCAGACCTCGGGGAGCAGCGCACCATCCACAACCCCCTCTGGAGCCCTACCGGCTCGGAAGGATACCCACACAACCGGGCTAATACACTCTACGAACAGCTGGTGACCGAGTACACGGGAGCACGGGAGATCGCGGAAACCGACCGGGTCTTACCGTCCGGAGTGGTAGCGGGGATGGATTACGAGAAACTGGAAAACGCCCGCCTGCTCGATCCTTCGGAGTACACCCTGCAGCCCCGGTTAGGATACATCACGCTGCGGGTGCCGTTGCAGCCGGACGAGGTGCTGGCAGTTGCCTACGAGTATACCGTGAACGGGCAAGCCTTCCAAGTGGGGGAATTCTCTCGGGACGTGGGAAGAGAGGGGGCTGGAAGCGAAACGGGAGAAGGCGAATCCGGGGGTGGCGACGAGCAACAGGGAGCGCTCTTCGTGAAATTATTAAAACCTGTCTCTCTATCGCCCGCCTCCTACACGTGGGACCTGATGATGAAAAACATCTACTCGCTCGGCACGTACGTGTATCAAATCGAGCAGGACCGTTTTCGGATGGATATCGCCTACCGGAGCGACAGTACCGGAACCTGGCTCAACTACCTGCCCGGTCTCGCGGGACCAGAGGGCAACAATAATGGAAACGGAAGCGGGAATGGAACGGGCGTTAGCGGCGCGGGAAGTGAACAGCTGTTACGGATGATGAACCTCGACCGGCTGAACGAGCGGGACGACCCCTACCCCGACGGGCTGTTCGACTTCCTGGAGGGATACACCATCGACACCGGCAACGGCTGCATCATCTTCCCGGTAGTGGAGCCGTTCGGGTCGCACTTGCGGGAGCGGATCGGCGACGATGCCTTGGCGGAGAGGTACTTGTTTCAAGAGCTGTACGACTCCACGCTGACCGTGGCACGCCAGTTCGCGGAGAAGAACAAGTTCCGCTTGAAGGGAGAGTACCGGGGCTCGTCGGGCTCGGAAATCAACCTGAACGCGTTCAACGTGCCGCCGGGGTCGGTGAAGGTAATGGCGGGAGGCATCCTCCTCACCGAAGGGACAGACTACATGGTAGATTACCTGTCCGGGACGGTGAACATCATCAACCGGTCTATCCTCGACGCGGGCACTCCCGTGAGCGTGACCCTCGAAGACCGGTCGCTGTCGCGCATGCAGCGCAAGACGTTAACCGGTATCGACCTGCAATACGACTTCTCCAAAAACCTCTCCTTCGGGGCTACCCTCATGCACTACCGCGAGAAACCGCTCATGGTAAAGACTGCTTTCGGCGACGAATCGGCACGGAACACGCTGTGGGGAGCCAACCTGGCCTATCGGAAAGAGTCGCTCGCGCTGACCCATCTCCTCGATATGCTTCCTTTCGTGGAGGCGAGCCAACCTTCCGAACTATCTACCCGCCTGGAGTTTGCCCAGATGATTCCCGGTCATTACCAAGCCGGGGACGGGGGCGGCTACTCCTACTTGGATGACTTCGAGACGTCCATCTCGGGGATCGACCTGCGCACGCCCTACGCGTGGTCCCTCGCGGCCACTCCCTACAACAACGGGCCGGGAGCACTCTTCCCCGAGGCGGCCCTCTCGAACAATACCGAGTACGGGAAGAACCGCGCCCGGCTGGCTTGGTTCTTTATCGACGGCATCTTCACGAGACCTCATTCCAGCCTCACGCCGGCACATATCCGGAACGACTTGGCGCAGCTGTCGGATCACCGGGTGAGAGAGATCCACGAACGGGAGATCTTCCCCAACCGGGAAACGTATCACGGGCAGCCGACCACCATCCCGGTACTTAACCTCTCGTACTACCCCACCGAACGCGGGCCTTATAACGTGGACACGAACGTGGATAGCGACGGGAAGCTCCTGGACCCGCGCCAACGATGGGGAGGCATCACCCGCCGCGTGGATATCCGCGATTTCGAGGAGGCCAACATCGAGTATATCGAGTTCTGGCTGATGGACCCGTTCGTGAACGACACCCTGGGCACGGCACGGGGGGGCGATCTCTACTTCAACCTCGGCAATGTCTCGGAAGACGTGCTGAAGGACGGCAAGAAGTTCTTCGAGAACGGTTTGCCAGTCGACGGCGACACCACTGCCGTGGGGTACACCGTGTGGGGAAAATATCCCAGGCGGCAATCCACCGTCTACGCGTTCGACAACTCCATGGGCATCGAGTCACGACGGCTGCAGGACGTGGGGCTGAACGGGCTAAGCACCGAAGAGGAGAAGCGATACCCTACCTACGCCGGTTACTTGGAGGAGCTGCGCGCGAGGCTTCCGGGGGAAACCCTTTCCCGGATGCAGGACGATCCCCACTCGCCGTTGAACGACCCGGCGGGAGACACCTTCCGACACTACCGGGGGGCAGAACAAGACCGGCAACAACTGAGCATCTTGGAACGGTACAAGCATTATAACAATACCGAGGGAAACTCGATTGCCGCGGAGGATGACCCCTACGCCAGCACCGCGCGGGCCACGCCCGACACCGAAGATGCCGACAACGACAACACCCTGAACGAGAGCGAAGCATATTACCAGTACCGGGTATCGCTCCGTCGCGAGGCCATGGAGGTGGGTAATAACTACATTGCCGACAGCCGGGAGGTGAGCGTGCGGCTGCGTGACGGCAGCAACGGGAAGGTCACGTGGTACCAGTTCAAGATCCCCATCCGGGAGTACCAAACAAAAACGGGCAGTATACAGGGCTTCAACAACATCCGGTTCATGCGGATGTTCCTGACCGACTTCCAGGAACCGGTCTTCCTTCGTTTTGCCACCCTCGAGCTGGTCCGCGGTGAATGGCGCACGTACCAGAAAGACCTGTCGACCGGGGGAGGTCTCTCCGGCACGGGAAGCCTCGATGTCTCCGCGGTGAACATCGAGGAGAACGGGAGCCGGACACCGGTGAACTACGTGCTGCCGCCGGGTGTCAGCCGTGTCATCGACCCCGGCCAGCCACAATTGAGGCAAGAGAACGAGCAATCGCTCTCCCTTAAACTGAACGACCTCGACCCGGGCGATACCCGCGCGGTCTACCGCAACACGGCTTACGATATGCGCCGCCATAAGCGGCTGCAAATGTTCGTGCACGCCGAGCGGCTCCCGGACGACCCCGGCACGCTGCAGGACGGGGACCTTGCCCTTTTCCTGCGAATGGGGTCCGACTACCGGGATAACTACTACGAGTACGAGATCCCATTGCACGTCACCCCCGAAGGGCAATACAGCACCCATAGCACGGCCGACCGGGAAGCGGTATGGCCGCGGGAGAATAGGGTCGATTTCCCACTGGAGCTATTGACCGGGCTGAAACTGCAACGGGATGCCGACCCGGACCGGGGAGGTAACTCCCTTCAGGTGGCTTACACCAAGCCCGATCCGGAGAAACCGGGCAACACCGTGACCATCGTGGGGAACCCTTCGCTGGCAGAGGTGAGCGTGATGATGATCGGCCTCCGGAATCGGTCGAACAGCCATCGATCGGCCGAGGTATGGGTGAACGAGCTCCGGCTGAGCGAGTTCGACGACCAGGGGGGATGGGCCGCGCAAGGAGAAGTGCAGTTGGCACTATCCGACGTGGGGACGATCCACTTCTCGGGCCGCAAAGAGACCGTGGGCTTTGGCGCTCTTAGCCAGCAGCTGATGCAGCGGCGCGACGACGACTACCAATCGCTGAACTTCACGTTGAACTTGGAGCTCGGACGGTTCCTACCCAAGCAGGCAAAAGTGTCGGCGCCGCTCTATTACGCCTATTCCACTCAAGCTTCCTCGCCCCTGTATGACCCGTTCAACCAAGACATCCTGCTGTCTGAAACGATCCGCCGGGCGGAAACCCCGTGGCTCCGCGACTCGCTTCAACGCCGTGCAGACACTCGATCGGTGAATAAAAGCCTCAGCCTTAGCAATGTGAAAGTGAATATCAAAAGCGAGAACCCCATGCCCTACGACCCGGCTAACTTTAGCTTCACCTACGCGAACAACACCTACACTCACCGCGATCCCGAAACGGAATACACCACCACGATGGATCAACGGCTGCAAGCTACCTACCTCTACACGCCCGAGGTTGCTTTTTGGCAACCGTTCAAAAAAACAGCGGCCATCCGCCTGCGCCCGCTGCCCAACCACGTGCAGCTGCGTTCGAACCTGACACGCCATTACCAAGAGCGCCAACTTCGCGACTTGAACACGTACCCGGCGGGCGAGAAGCCACCCGGGCAGCACTACCTCACGTTCAGCAACAGTTTTTTCTGGGACCGGGACTTCTCGTTCGCGTGGGACCTCACCGCCAACCTGAAGGCTTCGTTTCGCTCGGGGACCGTGGCAGAGATCGAGGAGCCTTACCTGCAAGTGAACAAGAAGATCAACCGGGACGATTACGAGGTGTGGAGGGATTCGGTGTCGCGTAGCATCCAAGAGCTGGGAACACCTTACCGGTACGAGCAGAGTGCCGACGTGACCTATACCCTCCCCTTTGCCCATGTGAAAGCCCTGGACTGGATCAGCACGAGCGCGGCCTATAACTCCCGGTACCGCTGGGAACGAGGGGCGCGGGTAGAGGAACGGAAGATCGGGAACTACTTGCAGAACGACCTCTCACTCACCATCAACAGCCGCCTCAACATGGTGTCACTCTACAACAAGGTACCCTTCTTGCGGGAGGTCAATGCCCATTTTAGCAGTAATGGCAGCGCGGGCAACACCGAGCGGGGCGGTGTTGGAAACGATTTCGTGCGATACGCGGCACGAACGGCGATGATGGTGCGTTCCGTCAACATGAACATCAGCCACAAGACACGCACCGACATACCGGGATACGACCCGGTAGTGGGCGACCTTTTCGGGCAACAGAGCACCCCTGGCGGCTTGGTCCCCGGCTTGGGTTTCGCCTTCGGCTTGGAGGGAGGAGAGCGTTTTATCAAAAAATCGTTGGCACGCGGGCAGCTCGTGACACGTACCGGTAACATCACGCCCGCCCTGTTCAATGAAACGGGTCACCTTCGGGTAGACGCGACCTTGGAGCCCTTTCGAGGGCTAACCGTGGAGTTGCACGCGCTCTACGAGGATAACCGGCGCATGGAGTTCCAGTATATGGTCGACGGGATGCCCACGACCCGCGGCGGCAGCTTCGCGATGAGCACCGTCTCCCTCTCCTCGGCATTCGAAGGCAAGAACTCCGGTAATAACTACCGCTCCAAGGCGTTCGAGCGGTTCATCGCCTACCGGGAAACGGTTGCTTCCCGCGTAGAGGGGCAATATCAAGGCAGTCAGGGCGACCAACCCTCTCAAAACAGCGGGGGAACCATTCGCCCCCGTTCGGCCGACGTGCTGATTCCCGCCTTCTTGGCAGCGTACACGGGGCACGACCCGGAAAAGGTAGCCCTCACCCCTTTCCCGGCTATCCGCTCGCTCCTCCCCAACTGGAACGTCTCCTATAACCTGATGACGATGATGCCAAGGTTACAGGATCACCTCCGGTCGCTCTACCTGTCACACGCCTACCTGTCACAGTACCGGGTGGGCTCCTACTCGTCGTTTCAAAGCTGGGTGCCGCTCCACGAGGGAAGCGACTTGGGTTTTACCCGCGACCCGGTAACCGGTTCCCTTTTCCCCTCCTCTCCCTTCGATATCCCTTCGGTTTCCATCGTGGAGAGCTTCAACCCTCTCGTGGAAATAAACAGCGTGTTAAACAACCGGATGAATATCGTCCTGCGCCTTAACAAGACCCGGGCGCTAAACCTAAGTATCGGCTCCTACCAAGTGGTAGAGACCAACGAGAACGATGTGGTCATGGGATTGGGATACCGAGTGGCCGACTTCAACCGGGTCATCGGCTTTGGCTCCAACTCTCCACCGCGAGATCGAAGGCGATCCTCCCGGCAAACGATACAAGAAGAGACCCGTGCTACCGAGTCGTTCAGCAACGACTTGGTCATCCGGCTGGACGTGTCAAGCAAAACGTCCCGCTCGCTCATCCGGCGGATCGACGACGGGTTCACCCAAGCCACCAGCGGCATGAGCAGTACCTCCATCCGCCTTTCAGCCGACTACGCGTTGAGTCGCAAGCTCACGTTGCGTGCTTATTACGATACAATCATCCACCGCCCGCTCGTTTCATCGGTCTCCTACCCCTCCACGGTGACCAATGCCGGCATCAACCTGCGCTTCCACCTGGGAGCTATCTAAGGAGATAAAGGGTTCGCAGCCCCGTATCGTGTTGACCCGTCACGGCAGCCGCGATCCAGGGATGGCCTGATCCCGCGCCCATCGCACGTTAAAACAAATCCTAAAAAGAGGCTTTCTTGCTCCCTTTTTCTCTTAATTATTGTTGGAACCGCCTACTTTTTCGCGTTTTCTTAATTTTAAGAGGATATGTTAAACAAAAAAGTCGTTTATTTGTTAAATTATTAATCCAAAAGGACGATCTTTGAAATAAAATTGTCACAAAAAACGAAAGGAGCATGAAAAAATCGACAATCTGGTTGCTTGCCGTCGTGATGCTTACCGCGTTTCTCGCGCTGCTATTCTTGCAGGTGAGGTACATGCGGACGAGCATGGGCATGCGCACTCAGCAGTTCGATGAACAGGTCAACAGGAGCTTGTACAACGTGATGAGGGATCTGGAGCAGGACCAAACGCGCGATTACCTGGAGCAAGACATGATCGAGTCCGAGAACCGGTATTCACGATACAACCAATCCACTACCGCCATCACTCCTCCCGATGAAAGCAGATCGCGCATCGAGCTGAATACGCGCGACCAATCGTTGCGCCCGAAGGATCAACCCGAGAGGGTGTTCATGTCGCCCAACCAAGGTAGCAGCACCATCTCCAAGACGCAATACGATATGCAGCAGTCGCTCTCGAAGCGTTACCTCTACGAGCGTTCGTTGTTAGACGAGGTGATCTTCAAGATCATGAACCGGGCGAGCAACGTGCCGATCGAAGAACGGATCGACTTCAACAAGGTAGAGCAATACATACGTTACGAGCTATCGTACAACGGGCTGAATGAACCATTCAGTTTCCAGGTGGTCAACTTCAACAACGAGGTGGTATACTCGTCTCCCGGTTTTTCAACCCGGTACAGGGACGCGATCTATACCCAGACCTTGTTCCCGGCCGATCCGCCGGCGAAACTGAACCAGTTAAGGGTCTATTTCCCCACGAAGAGGAATTACGTGTATAGCGAGATGGGCTTCTTTATCCCCTCGTTGATATTCACGTTCATTCTTCTCATCACGTTCATATTCACGGTGGTATCGCTCTTCAGGCAAAAGCGTTTGTCGGAGATGAAGAACGACTTTATCAACAACATGACCCACGAGTTGAAGACGCCCGTGTCGACCATCTCGCTGGCATCGCAAATGCTCAGCGACCCCTCGATCTTGAAATCGCCGGAGGTGTTCAAGCACGTTACCGGGGTGATTCACGACGAGACCAAGCGGTTAAGCTTCCAAGTGGAGAAAGTATTGCACATGTCGCTCTTTGACAGACAGAAAACCCTGATGAAGATCAAGGAGCTCGACGCCAATGACCTGGTGGTAAGCGTGGCCAACACCCACGCCCTGAAGGTGGAAAAGTTGGAAGGCACCCTTGACATCGACCTGCAAGCAGAGAATTCAACCATCAAGGTGGACGAGATGCATTTCACCAACGTGCTGTTCAACATTCTTGACAACGCGCTGAAATACAAAAGAAAAGATGTTCCACCGGAGTTAATGATACGAACGAGGAATGAAGGAAATAAAATCGTGATCTCCATTGAAGACAATGGAATCGGGATGAGAAAGGAGGATGCAAAGAAAGTATTCGAGCGATTCTACCGCGTACACACCGGCAACCGGCATGATGTAAAAGGATTCGGGCTGGGCTTGGCATACGTGAAAAAAATCGTGAACGACCTGAACGGCACGATCCGTGCGGAGAGTGAATTAGGCAAAGGAACAAAGTTTATAATTAGTTTACCCGTAATAACACAAAAATGATATGGAAGAGAAATTAAAAATTTTTTTATGTGAAGATGATGAGAATCTTGGCATGCTATTGAGAGAATACCTCCAGGCAAAGGGGTTTGACACCGATCTGTTCCCCGATGGGGAAGCCGGTTTCAAGGGATTCGTGAAAACCAAGTACGACCTCTGCATTGTCGACGTGATGATGCCAAAGAAAGACGGTGTCACGTTGGTCAAAGAAATAAGGACCATCAATTCGGAAATTCCCGTTATTTTCCTCACTGCTAAAAACATGAAGGAAGATGTCTTGGAAGGTTTCAAGGCGGGAGCCGACGACTATATCACCAAGCCTTTTAGCATGGAGGAGCTGGTGCTTCGCATCGAGGCCATTATCCGCCGCGTGAAAGGAAAGAAGAGCAAGGAACAGCAGGTGTACAACTTCGGTAACATGACGTTCGACACCCAGAAGCAGCTCCTGACCATCGGTGAAGACACTACCAAGTTGACTACCAAGGAGTCGGAACTGTTATCGCTGCTCTGCGCCCACGCGAACGATATCTTGGAGCGTAATCACGCCCTGAAACAGATTTGGGAAGAGGATACGTACTTCAACGCCCGCAGTATGGACGTGTACATCACCAAATTGCGTAAGCTGTTGAAGCCGGAGCCCAACATCGAGATCATCAACATTCACGGGAAAGGGTACAAGCTGATTGTCCCCACCGAAGAGAATGAAGGAGGCGACCAATAACGATCGCCCTCGCTATTAAAACGAGCCGGAAGAAGACCCAATGGTTTTCTCCCGGCTTTTTTCTTTTTTAGCCTCTTCCTTTTTACAACCTCTTTTCATTTACGGAACAGCATCCTCCCTCTGCCGTCCCGGTTTCTTTTTTTACGGTATTTTGTTCCCTCCTTATTTCCTGTTTACAGGTCTATATGTTGGCCTTTTACTTCCAGTATCTCCTCTATGTTGGTGGTGTACTTCTGGGAGAGGTAAGCACGATTCATCTTGAAGGTGCGGGCGTCTCTCGATGCCACCCGTATACCGCTTGTTGTTTCAGCGTTGATCTTGTCCATGGCCTCCATCAGCTTGGCGTGGCGAGGATCGGGGTTCATCTCGGCAAACAGGGAAGGTTGCCACTCCCGCGGTTCAATAAAATCGAAGAGCGTGACCCCCGCTCGTTTATAACGTTTCCCAGGCTCGAGAACCCGCCGAAGCCCCGCCACCGCGAAGTCCACGATCTCCAGCGTGGAAGAGGTGGGAAAGGGGAAGCGCACTTCCACCTCCCGGGTGTGGGGAGCATCGCTATCCTTGTAGTAGTTGGTCTGCAGGAACAGGTACAGGCGGCGGCAGAGAGACTGTTGCTTCCGCACCTTGGCAGCAGCCAGCGAAGCGAAGGTAACCACCCGTTCCTTCACCTCGTCCCACGTGTCGTACTCTTTCTCGAACGTGCGGGTGACCATGAAGCTTTTAGACTTCTCGGGCTCCAGCTCATCGATGGAAGGGATGCCATTGAGCTCGCGTTGCAAACGAACACCCGTGATGGTCATGTGTTTTCGTACCCACGACTCCGGCATCCGCGCGAAGTCGATCGCCTTGGTCACTCCCTCGGCGTACAGCTTCAAGGCATTCCGCCGCCCTATCCCCCAGATATCTTCCACCGGCAACCAGCGAAGCGCTTTCATCCGTAGCTCTTCGGTATCGATCACATGGCATCCCTGGGTACGTGACGCGTATTTTTTGGCCACGCGGTTGGCAACCTTGGCCAACACCTTGGTGGGCGCTATCCCGATACTTACCGGTATCCCCGTCCACCGCATGACCCGTTCCCGCATCTGCTTACCATAGTCATGGTACTCCCCCGGTGGAATTCCCGACAGGTCGAGAAAACATTCGTCCACCGAGTAGAGCTCCTGACGGGGCGTAAAATCCGCGAGGATCTCCATCACCCTGCGGCTCATATCGCCATAGAGGGCAAAGTTGGCCGAGTAAACCGCCACGCGGTGCCTCTTGAACAGCTCTGCCGCTTTAAATGCCGGTACGCCCATCGCGATGCCCACTCTTTTGGCCTCCTCGCTGCGGGCGATCACGCACCCGTCGTTGTTAGACAGTACCACCACGGGGCGTTCGTTCAACGAGGGATTGAACACCCTTTCGCACGAGGCGTAAAAATTATTGCAGTCTACCAGCGCGATCATCAGTGCTTCCTGATTGAAAAAAGAATAACTCCCCAGACCATCACCCCGTTCTCGGAAGTGATGGCGATGGGCTTGAACTTGGGGTTGGACGGCATCAGCATGCAAACACCCTTCTTCATTTCTACCCGTTTCACGGTGAACTCGCCGTCCATGTAGCAGAGAGCTATCTTCCCGTGCGACCACTCCTCGGCGCGGTCCACCACCAGCAAATCGCCGTCGTTAAAGTCGCCGCTCATGGAGTCCCCCTTCACCCGCACGTAAAAGGTAGCCTGGGGATGCCGTACAAGCAGTTTATTGAGGTCGATGCGTTCGCTCACGAAGTCGTCCACGTTACTGAACGGGCCGGCAGCCACGCTGCCCCCCATCGGGATCTCCAGTTCCGAGAACTCCGGGAGGTATATCTCCAGTTGTGACGAAGCGAATATCTTTTTCATCTGTTCCATGTTGCAAATATAGTAGAAATTCGCAAAAAAAGAATCCTATATCAGCCGCTGCTCGTACGCCATTTTCACCAGTACCGCCGTGTTGCGGGCACCCAGCTTGAGGAGCAGGTTCTTGCGGTAGCTGTTCACCGTCTCCACGCTCAGGAACAGCTTCTCCGCGATCTCGGCATTGGTGAATCCATCGGCAATCTGTTTCAAAAGTTCTTTCTCGCGGGGCGTGAGCCAGATATGCTGCTTGGTGGAGCGTGTCATCAGCATATCGATCTGTTCGCAAAGAAATATTTCACCGGCCGCGGTTGCCTCGATGCTCATGAGGATCTCTTCCGGCATGGCGTTCTTGATCACGTACCCCGACGCCCCGTTCTCCATGATTTGTCGCACGATCGCGTATTCCGAGTAACTCGTGAGTGCCACTATCTTCACCTCCGGCCAGTTTGTTTTGATCTCCTTGCACAAGTCGATGCCGTTCGCGTCGGGCAGGTTGATGTCCAGCAACAGCACGTCGGGCCGCTCCTGCCTCAGGTTAGCCAAGCACTCTTTGCCGGTGTAGCTTACCGCCGTTACACGGGCAAAACCCGACTCGTCGACCAGCTTTTGCAGCCCCTCCACCAGTATCTTATGGTCGTCCACGATATGTACCGAGATCATACTATCCAATTCAAGTTTCGCTTGTATCGATTTTACAGCTAAATATTTCACTAAAGTTAGACTTTTTCTCGCCATGGCATAGCTCAAGCAAGCTTGGCTCTGCTCATTTAGCTTAACGGAAAAGTTCGACTTTCACTATTTCGTGACCCGTTATCGATTTACAGGCTATCTGATAAATAACTCGCTGCGCTCGAACAGCTTATCAGATCGCGCCTATTGCATCGAACGGGTACCCCACGAAATAGCTATATGTCTTTATATTTAGCTGTAAACCGTTCACCATGTAATTTAAAATATAGAATTCGGGATATACATCCTAAATCTTGAATTCAACGTTAATTTCGGTGCCCTTGCCCGGTTCGGAGAAAAGGCCCAGGGTTCCCCCTACCGACTCGGCCCTCGTGCGGATATTATGCAGACCGCTTCCCTTCGAGGGAGCAGCGGGATCGAACCCTTTGCCGTCGTCCTGCACCGTGAGCGAAACCCGATCGGGTTGTTGCACGATCTGCACGTGGATGTTCTCTGCCTCGGCATGCTTGAGAGCGTTATTTACCAGCTCGTGCACGCTTCGAAAGATCATTATTTCCAGCTTGCTTTCGATCCGTTCGCTATTGCCAAAAAAATGGAAGTGCACGTTGGACAAGCTGTCGCAAAAATCTTGCAAGGCCACCTTCAGTCCGTAACGAGAGAGCGAGTCGGGCATCATGTTGTGCGCCACTCGCCGCAACTCCGAGATGGAACTATCGAGCATCTCCACCACTTTATTAAATCTCGCCACGTCTTCCGACGCGAGGATCACGTTTCCTTTCTTCATATCGAACAAATTAAGTTTTACTGCCGACAGCATTCCCCCGAGCCCGTCGTGCAGGTCACGTGCCAAACGGGTGCGCTCGGTGGTCTCTCCCTCAAGCACAGCCCTCGTGGCGACCAGTTGTTTCTCTTTCTCCAACCGGGCAACCTCTTGCTCCGCCAGCTTCTTCTTCGCCAGTACCCCCCGGTGCCGAAAGTAAAGCGCCAGCAAAAACCAGAGGAGGCCAAGAATCCCCACGCCAAAAATGGCCCAGTAGAGCCGGCGTTGTTTCTCCAGCGCGTCGATCCGCATCTCCTTCTTTTCGGTCTGGTACTCCGCTTCAAGAAAAGCAATGTGCCGTTGGTTGCTCTCGCTAAAGAGGGTATCTTTGAGCACGTAGGCCGAATCCAACTGTCGGTACGCGGTCTCGAAATTGCCGCGGCGGGCGTTGACATCCGCCAAAACGCCGAGTGCGGTCTCCATCGACTCCTTCGACTGCAACTGCTTTGCTAACCGTAAGGCCTCCCGTGCTGCTTCGTACGCTTTATCTACTTGGCCATCCAACAGGTACCCTTCCGACAGGGCGGAGGAGTGCCTCATCATCTCCCACTCGTCCCCCACCTCCTCCACGAGCCGGTATGCCTTTTCAAACTCCTCAACGGCCAGCGGGTAATCCTGCTTGTAATCCATCAGGTACTTGCCGTGATTCAAGTGATAGAGAAACACCTTGTACGGGTCGCCCTCCTTCTCCCCGTATTGCAATGCCTCTTGGAGCGGGCCAAGGGCCTCCTCGTACCTACCTTGCGCCATCAGGGCATCGGCCAAGTTGATGCTTCCGGTGGCCACCATAAAGTCGTTCCCGGTCTGCCGGGATAACGCGATGCACTCCCGGGCGTACGCTTCCGCTTTACGGTGGTCGTTCACCAAGCCGTACAAGTTGGCGAGGTTGCTCAACGGGTAGGGCTGGTTCTTGGTATTCCCCGTTTCATCGTAAAGCCTCAATGCCTGTATGTAGTAATCAACTGCCTCTGGGTAATCGCCCTTGACCTGGTAAAGGGTTCCCATATTATGGTAAACCGATGCCTTGCCGCCAAGCGCTTCTTTCGAGCGAGAGGGACCGTAGAGTTCTTCTGCCTGCTGCAAATAGTAGGCGGTGGAGTCATAGTCTGCCTTCACCTGGAAGTAACAAGCAGCCAGGGAACGGTACCCGTTCGCCAGTTGCAACGGGTCTCCTCCTGCTTCCGCGATAGCAACAGCTCTCCGGGCAGTTTCAAACGCTTTCTCGGGATGGCTGTATAAATAGCTTCTGCCTGCCTCTAACAGCGACTGCACGTCCACGTTCCCTCTTTTACCGGTATGTACCCGCACGAGCGAATCCACGTCTCGTGAAAACAAGTCACCCGTCAAAACGGGTACTCCCCCTAAAAAAACAGCGATGAACAATATTTTATTGAATACCATAGAGCGATACAATTAACGAGTCAGGCTTGCCCTGTTATCACTTAACGAAATAATACGCCAAAAGTTAGTTACTGGAACGCGATTCTACCTCTTCCTGTTTTTAGAAATTTTGAACAAGGAAGCACTTCTTTTCTCTACCGGTACAAAAGTAGCGAGGATACCCTTGTTGAAAAAACCCCTTTTTGGGGGTATTTCCGGCTTTTGCCCGGTTGTAATTTTGCATTGGTAACGACAAACAAAAACAGGTTAAACATTTTATTCATATTCTAACAATGATCACAGCAATGAAAAAGTATCTACAATTTATGGTTTGGGCAACGATGATTGCCCTGGTACCGGCATCCTGCGAAAAGGTGGAACTACCGGAAGAGGAAGAGCCTGAATTCTGTAACGTGGTGGAGGTCACGGAAGCTATCTCCTCTCCTACCGTTTGGACGGAGGGCAACGTGTATGTAATTAGCGGCCGGAATATCTCGGTACGATCAGTTTTGACCATCGAACCGGGTGTACGGGTGAAGTTGAAAGACGCCCGCATCGATGTGATTGATGGCAAGATACTGGCCGAGGGAACTCCCCAGAAACGAATCGTGTTCACTTCGCTCGCCGATGACCGCTATTGCGGGGACAGCAATGGCGACGGGAACGCCACCCAGCCGGAGAAAGGGGACTGGCGGGGCATCAACCTCCAAGGAGGTACCGGACACCTGTTCAGGTACGTGGATATCTTTTACTCGGGACAAAACAGCGGCGGCTTTTATAACGCGGTAAAAACACGAACGAGTTCCTTCGAATTCGACCATTGCCGCATCGCGCATACCTTCTATAACCCAGCGGCATCCTTCGAGAACTCGGCCGCGTTCCATGGGGGCTCGTTCATGGTGGACCCCGCTTCGGCCAAGTTCACGAACAACGCGTTGTACGACAACGGAAGGCCCTTGTACACCGATGTCTACTACACCGTAGATCCCAGCAACACGTTCCATAACCCCGAGAACCCGTCACAAAAGAACAGCCACAACGGGATTGCCCTGTACTACGGGGGTGGTGCGCAACAGATGACCGTGAACTGGAACATCACCGAAGTGCCCTATATCGTGGACGACTGGTTGCAGGTTTACAACTCCAGCACCATTAACATCGGGCAAAATGCGGTGGTGAAATTCAAACGTTCCAGTGCCGGGATCCAACGGAACGCGCTCCAAAACGTGAACCTGCACGCGACAGCCATACTCACTTCATACAAAGACGATGAAGTGGGCGGGGATACCAACGGCGACGGAAACGCGACCACTCCCGTGAAAGGCGACTGGCTGGGATTTTATAGCCGGGTTACCGGAAATCCTTATTACGAGGCGGGGCCTAATATCCGGTACGCGGCTAATCCCTGAGTTTCGCATTTATAACTAAATATTTCGACTTTCACTATTTAGTGACCCGTTAGCGACTTATAGGCTATCTGATAAATAACTCGCTGCGCTCGAACAGCTTATCAGATCACGCCTATTGCATCGAACGGGTACCCCACCAAACAGCTATAGGTCTTATATTTAGTTATATAATTTGTAATTCAATATCAGAAAATTAATATAATGAGAAATTAACAGCAAGAAATCAATAATTTAAAAATCGACAGCAAAATGAAAAAGATGATATTTTTGGCCGTGATGGCAATGGTAGCGTTTTCTACCGCGCATGGGCAGCAGTTTCAAGTGGGTTCCAATGCCGTGAACGTGGGGATCGGATTCGGGACCGCGTTAAGCGGGTTAGGCACGGGCCGCCCGGCCATCAGTGCCTCGTACGAGCACGGGCTATGGGAAGCCGGTCCAGGTGTAATCGGTTTGGGTGCTTATGCCGGAATCACGGGATACACCTACAAGTCGGCAGGATACACCCAGAAATGGAATTACACGGTAATAGGAGCTCGTGGAACCTATCATTACAGCGGGTTTACCTCGGTCCCCCAACTGGACCCGTATGGTGGGTTGATGCTGGGATATAATATTGTCTCTTACTCCGCCACGGGCGACTACACGGGACCCAATGCCTACGGGAGCGGGCTGGGTTTCTCCCTTTTCCTTGGCAGCCGGTGGTTCTTTAGCGACAACCTCGCCGCGTTCGCCGAGTTGGGTTATGGCGTCTCCATCCTCAACGCGGGGGTATCCCTTAAATTTTAACGTAAAATACCGTGCTCACGAAACCTTCCAGAAAGTGTCACATCTATCCAAGGGGATTTCCCCAGCACAAAAAAGAACGTTCGCGATGAACGTTCTTTTTTTATTTATATCCCGCCAAGAATTACGACGAACAGGTCAGGCTGATGTATATGTTCGCCTCCAGATTGAAACTTGTCAATATTTTAATCGAGATAAAAGACTTTACAAGATTTATTTTCTCTAATAAATCAATCCTGTATAATTTATTTTTATACATAAAAAGGCTTTGTGGAATTTATTTTACTAACTTTGGTAAAAAAAGATAGCAAAATGGAATTACAAGACATCGAAAGGATATACGGGAGCTACCATCGCAGAGTTCAAGACACTTCACTGAGATTCAAACGTTTTCTTTATGAAAAGATTAACTGGAATGATCGGCTAATAGGTATCAAAGGGGCAAGAGGTGTGGGCAAAACAACCCTCGTACTTCAACATATAAAAGAAAGCTTCAAAAACATAAACGACGCGCTCTATGTATCTTTAGATAATCTTTGGTTTACCACACACTCTTTAGAAGATTTATTAAACTATCATTACACGCATGGAGGGACTCACTTGTTTCTTGATGAGATACACTACCATCCGGAATGGCAAACGATGCTGAAAAATTTGTATGATGATTACCCGCGTTTAAAGATCGTTTACACCGGGTCATCCATGTTGGAAATAGATCATCGCCAAAGTGATTTATCCAGACGTCAAATAGTTTATCATCTGCCGGGGCTCTCTTTCAGAGAGTTCTTAGCATTTGAAAAAGATATCGATTTCCCCTCTGTTAAGCTTCAAGATCTGTTGGAACAGCATGTTGGTATCGCTTCGGAAATTACCTCTACGATAAAAATTATGCCGTTGTTCGAAATATATCTTCGCAAAGGTTATTATCCATTTTATCAATCGGTTCACGAAGGATTTGATTTCAGATTGCAAGAGGTTATAAGACAGATCATAGAATCAGATTTAGTAGCTATAACGGATATAAAATACGCGACTATACAAAAACTGAAAAAAATGTTGATGATATTGGCTGAAAATGTTCCCCATACCCCCAAAATGGTTGATCTTTATAAAGAGTTAGAAACCAATAGGGAACAAGGATTAAAGATGCTCTACTCATTAGAAAAAGCTGGTCTGTTAGCACTACTTACAACCCAAATAAAGAACTACAAAAGCTTGTCACGTCCAGACAAGATTTACCTTAATAATACAAACCTTATGTATGCGCTTTCATCCAATGTAGATGTCGGTACCGTTAGGGAAACTTTTTGTTTCAGTCAACTCCGGGAAAGTAACCAAGTAACAATGCCCCCCAAAGGAGATTTCCTTGTAGACAGAAAATACCTGTTTGAGATTGGTGGACGTTCAAAAAATTTTGACCAGATAAAGGATATTCCAAATAGTTTTTTAGCAATTGATGGAACAGAGGTTGGTCATCACAACCGTATTCCATTATGGATTTTCGGATTGCTATACTGATTAAAATTATTTATCTTTGCACCGGAAGGTAAAATGAAAAAAGCGATATCCATATCGTTCTTGGTAGCGGCAACATTGATCCTGTTTACTCTAACCATTATCCCTCACCACCATCACGAGGGACGGCCCTGTTTTTGGACAGAACACCACGAAAAAGGAGAGGCAACATCCAACGAACATACCGGATATCCTATCACTCCGGACGCCGGTCACGATCCTTCATACTGTTGCGCCGGTACTACCTATACCGCTTCAACAGTAGATCAACGCACGAAAGAACATATCGCCTTTTGGAGCAGCAAAGAGAATGATTGCCCGGGGTCGTACCTGTCCCCATTCTCTTTTATTGCCACGAAACATACCGTCATCAGCTCCTTGTTCTCCACTTCAACCTTCGAGCACCGGGAGTACCCAATACTCTTTTACCAATCCGCGGAACTATACCGCCTCAACGGTTTACGCGCTCCTCCCTCGTTCTCGTAACTCTCCCTGTTTTCACGACTATAGACGGTTTGATTGTTCACCCGCGTAAGACAAGAGTCTTATCGCTACCTCCCTGTTTTCATGACTATAGGAGGTTTAACTTTTCACCCGAAGTGTATCAAACCCCCTATTCCTCTTTAACCATTTAATAATGAAATCGAAATGATTCAAAAAATCATCCTATTCACGATAGCAGCAGTGTTATTTACCGGTTGCCACACGGGACACGAAAAAACGCGCTCGGCCGGGGAAGCAACACACGATCACGACAATCACGGTTCACATGATCATGACCACGATCACGACGATCACGGTTCGCATGACCATGACCACGAGCATACCGATGCCATCTCCTTCACGAAAGAGCAAGCCGAACAAATCGGACTAACTACCGTAACCATGGCCCTGGGAACGTTTCATCAAGTGATCAAGACCAGCGGGAACGTGCAAGCCGCGCAAGGGGACGAAGCCACGGTGGTGGCCACGGCCGACGGTACCGTCTCGTTCGTGAACCCTTCCATATCGGAAGGTATCCCCGTGAAAGCGGGCGAAGCCATCGTCACCATCACCGCGAAGCATCTCCAGAATGGTGACCCGGCGACAAAAGCAAGAATAGAGTTCGAAACCGCGCGAAGGGAATATCAACGAGCGGAGACCCTCGTGGAAGACCAGATCATCTCCGCGAAAGAGTTTGAGCAGGCACGCCTGCGCTACGAGACCGCCCGGGCGGCACACGAAGCCCTCGCCTCGAACTTGACCGCCGACGGCGTGAAGGTGAGCTCCCCCATAAGTGGTTACATCGTGGAACGACTGGTGGGCCAAGGGGAGTTCGTATCGGTGGGTCAACCCATCGCCACGGTTTCCCGGAACGGGCGGCTTCAACTGCGGGCCGAGGTGCCGGAGAAATATTACAAAGACCTGAAAAGCGTCACCGGTGCCAACTTCAAGACCACGTACAACGACAAGGTATACCAACTCTCCGAACTAAACGGCCGTTTGGTATCGTTCGGTAGAACCTCGAGCGAGTCGTTCTACCTGCCCGTTACCTTTGAATTCGAGAACCGGGGCGATATCGTGCCGGGATCCTACGCCGAAGTCTACTTGCTATCCACGCCCCGCGACAACACGTTAACGGTCCCCTTGCCGTCGGTAACCGAGGAGCAAGGACTCTACTTCGTTTACTTGCAACTGGACGAGGAGCACTATAAAAAACAGGAAGTAGAGCTGGGACAGGGCGACGGACACCAAGTAGAGATACTTTCGGGATTGAAAGAGGGCGATAAGGTGGTGACACGAGGGGTATACCAGGTGAAACTGGCCGCCCTCGCCTCTTCCATACCGGAGGGACACGGGCACAGTCATTAACCGGGAAGGAGAAACAGCATGCTAAACAAGATCATACGCTTTTCGCTGAACAACCGGATGGTGATTCTCGTCGCCTCGGTGTTACTGATACTGGCCGGGACCTATACCGCGGCCAACATGGAGATCGATGTGTTCCCCGATCTCAACGCGCCCACGGTGGTAGTGATGACCGAAGCCTTGGGGATGGCCCCCGAAGAGGTGGAACAACTGGTAACGTTCCCCATCGAGACCGCCTTGAACGGGGCAACCGACGTGCGCCGGGTACGCTCGTCGTCCACTACCGGCTTCTCGGTTGTATGGGTGGAGTTCGATTGGGGCACCGATATCTATATCGCCCGGCAGGTGGTATCTGAAAAACTGGTTGCCGTGAAAGAGATGCTTCCTTCCAACGCGGGGAATCCCACGTTAGGGCCACAGACATCCATCTTGGGCGAGTTGATGATCATCGGGCTTACCTCCGACAGTACCTCGTTGCAGGAGCTGCGTACCTTGGCCGACTGGACTATACGTCCCCGCCTTCTCTCTACCGGTGGGGTAGCACAGGTATCGGTGATAGGAGGAGAAATCAAGGAGTACCAGATCCTGCTGGATCCAGGAAAGATGATGCACTATAACGTGGGACTGAACGAGGTGATCGCGGCTACCAACGAGATGAACCGGAACGCCACCGGAGGGGTGCTCTATGAATACGGGAACGAGTACATCGTGCGAGGCATCCTCTCCACGAACGAAGCCGGACAATTAGGCAAGACCGTGGTCAAGATGAACGGCGATATCCCCATCCTGCTCGAAGCAGTGGCGGAGGTGAAAATCGGGGATAAGTCACCCAAGCTCGGCGTGGCGGCGAACGATGGCAAACCGGCGGTCTTGCTCACCGTCACCAAACAACCGACGACCAACACGATGGAATTAACGGAGGTGCTGGACCGGTCGATTACCGAGCTTCAACAAACGCTTCCTGCCGACGTGAACGTGACGACCGATATATTTCGTCAATCCCGCTTTATCGAGAGCTCCATCAACAACGTGCGAAACGCTCTCTTGGAGGGGGCTCTTTTCGTGGTGATCGTCCTGATTATCTTCCTGATGAACGTGCGGACGACAGTTATCTCGCTGATCACCATCCCCATCTCGCTGTTGGCCTCCGTTCTCGCGTTGAAGTACATGGGAATCACCATCAACACGATGAGTTTAGGGGGATTGGCCATCTCCATCGGATCGCTGGTGGACGACGCGATCGTGGATGTCGAGAACGTGTTCAAGCGGCTTAGGGAAAACAGGCAAAAACCCACGGAGGAACAAAAAAGCACCATCGCGGTCGTCTACGATGCCTCCAAAGAGGTGCGCATGCCCATCTTCAACTCCACGCTCATCATCATTGCCAGCTTTGTGCCCCTCTTCTTCCTCTCCGGGATGGAAGGACGAATGCTGGTGCCCCTCGGGGTGGCATTTATCACCGCCATGCTGGCCTCCACCCTCGTGGCCCTCACCCTCACTCCCGTGCTCTGTAGCTACTTGGGCAGGCCGAGAAAAGGGAGTAAGCCGGAGAAGGAGTCGTACGTGGCCCTGAAATCAAAAGCAGTCTATGCCAAAACATTGCGATGGACATTGAATCACCAGGGATGGGTGCTTGGCGTGACAGGCGGGCTATTGATTGTCACCGTCGTCCTTTTCTTCACGTTGGGGCGGAGTTTCTTGCCCCCGTTTAACGAGGGGTCATTCACCATCAGCATGAATACCTTGCCCGGAATATCTCTCGACGAGTCGGACAAGATGGGTAGCCTCGCGGAAGAGATCCTCCTGTCGATCCCCGAAGTCATTACCACGGGCCGTAAAACGGGGCGTGCCGAGTTGGACGAGCACGCGTTGGGCATCAACGAATCGGAGATTGAAGCACCCTTCCTGCTCGATAAGCGCTCCAAAGACGACGTACTCGCCGAGGTACGCGAGAAACTGGAGGTGCTGCCGGGGGTAAACGTCGAAATAGGACAACCCATCTCGCACCGCATTGACCACATGTTGTCTGGCACCCGGGCTAACATCGCCATCAAGCTGTTCGGCACCGAACTGAACAGGATGTTCGAACTGGGAAACCGTATTAAATCGGTCGTTGAAGATATCGAGGGAGTGGTCGACCTGAACGTGGAACAGCAGGTGGAGCGTCCCCAGATTCGTATCGAGCCGAAACGGGAGGTAATGGCCAAGTACGGCATCACGCTGCCCGAGTTCGCGGAGATCGTGAACATCCTGCTCGCGGGCGAGGTGGTATCGCAGGTGTACGAAGGGAACCGGGCGTTCGACCTCACCTTGAAAGTGAACGACGACAGCCGGGCGACGGCCGATCGCATCAAGGAACTGATCGTGGATGCCAACGGGCGAAAGGTACCGCTGGGCAACATCGCCGAGGTGGTCTCCACGAC
>ERZ1032852.54-NODE-54-length-31697-cov-15.273624_pt1 | contig 31697 bp, 39 predicted proteins | sample MGYA00516689_ERZ1032852 | MGnify/ENA primary metagenome ERZ1032852 (study PRJEB33719, sample SAMN04262499) | wastewater metagenome | biome: rural village; feature: composting latrine chamber; material: composting feces with ash | place: El Salvador | collected...
ACACTAAAGAATCAAAGTAAATCTAATTAGTGAAAAATATCTCCTAAAAAGCAGCCAGTAATTGGTTGCTTTTTATTTTAATTATTTTTATTTTAGTCTTGACATTGTTCTTTTCTTATGTTATACTTGATTTACAAGAAAGCAAAAACTTTCTTATAATAAAACAATTACCTTTTATATAGATTAACATTCTCCTAATAAAGAGGGCCTCTATGATTAAGTTCGTAGGGGTCTTTCTTTTTAAAATACTTATTAATTAGCACTTGACATTACGTAAAATATATGTTATACTATATATGTACTAAGAAAGACTGATAGACTTTCGTTAGAAACATTCTCCTTAAAAGGCGGCTACGCTCATAGCCGCTTTTTAATTGCACAAAAATAGCGAGTTTAGTAAAATTAAATAATAAAAACTTAACTATTTGGTTATCTTTTTAAATTGACAAAGCCGCAAATAAGTGTTATAATATATAACAAAGAGGTAGCTCAGCTAGGAAGAGCACTGGACGGCAGATGACAGTATATAAATCCTTGGATAAGGTCTTACACTGTATCAGAGGTCGTGGGTTCAAATCCCACCCTCTTTTATTTTTCTATACTGATTGACAAACGGTCAATTAAATATTATAATGTAAGAAGAAAGGGACATGAATTATGGAAAAATGGCTAAAAGACTTATTAGAGCTAAACGGAATTAGTGAAGATGCAGTGACTTATGTTGATGGATATTTGGAAGAAAATAAACAACATCATTTTTGGCATGGAGGTAAGGTTCTAGAATTTAAGTATAAAGATGTATTTGTCAGTATTGAAGCTATAGGAGATGTTAGGGCACAACTTGTAATTACCGAAAAAGATGCTTCTATTGTTGATGTTAAAGACAAGTACAACACTGGTGAGTTTGGACGAGAGTTGGCCTTTTATGTTAAAGATGATACAGAGTTAGATTTAATTGAAAATGAAAACCATCCTAAATACCACCTTGAGGTTGATAATAATAATTGGTGGGAATGCTTCTTAATTAAAAGAGATAATCAGGAAACTGATTTTTACGACCTTATGTGGGACCTAGGGGATTTACACTTAAAAGATGCTCTAGCCGAAGTTATGGAAGGTATTGATGAGGTACACAAGGGGATTTTCAAATAATATCCAGGAGGATAGGATGAAAAAATACAAAACTTTATACAAACAATTAACAAAGACTTGCAAAAATAAAATTGAAAACAAAAGCAGATACTATTTTAGGGAAGCAGGGATTGAACCTGACAATAATGACCTTGAAAAAGTTAACAAGGCACTACTTGGAAGCTATGAACCTGAATTTATCAACAACATGACTGATGAGTTTTTAGATGTTTTACTTTCTAGATTTATAGTCAGTCAAAAACAATTATAGGAGGTATTTCTTTATGAAGAAATTAAGTGTTTTGATGGTAATAATACTGTCAATTTTGATGGTGACGGGTTGCTCCACTAAAACAATAGACCCAAATAAAACAACTCGAGATTTATATGAACTAGAAGAAGAATTGTACATGATTGTAACGGTATATTTTGAAGGTGAATATCCTAATATATCATTTATTCCGCCTAAAGGCTCTGAGTTAGTAGGTGATAACCTTAATGGTGAATATGGTGATGACTGGGCTCAGTTTTACCTAGAACCACAACTTGGTAAATGGAAGATAAAACATGACAAAGACAGAGAGGATGATATGGAAGTTCATTATAGTAGCTATATACCACAAGCTGATATGGAAATAAAAGATTATAAGTTTTCACAATCATCTTTTATGGCAACGGTAAATGTAAACAATAATTACGTTAAAGAAGATTTTGAATGGTCCATGTGGGCAACAAAGATAAATGATGATAATGAAGGATTGCATAGATACCAAACAATAGTTGCAGAAGGTACAGGGGTTAGCCCTAAAGATACAATTGAAATTGATGCATCATTAGACAAGTTAGAACCCGGGGACTACGAGTTCTCCTTATGGATTTATGTATATGATGGAGTGGAAGAAAACAGTACATCTGTCGATATTGGAGAAGTGTTCACTAAAAAATAAACCAGGAGGTTGAATACATGAATACAATATATTGTGCAATTATTGCATCACCAATAGATATAGATTTTTTTATCCCACAAGATGATTACCTTAAAGAACTTAATGGCGTTTTAGATGAACTTAATAAAAAGTTTGATGAACATATAGCTTCGAACTTTACTATTACAGTTGCTTATGAGTTTCAAGGGTTATTAAAAACACCCAGTAAATTTATCGATGTTATTGACTTTGTTAGAAATAGAATGCTTACGCAGGATTTTATATTTGGAGTTGGTACAGGGATAATGACAACTAGCTTTAAAAAAGAAATATCAATTGGCTCAGATGGCCATGCATATCACAATGCTAGAGATATGGTAAATTTTGGTAAGAAAAACGGATTCCCTGTATTATTTAAAGCCAAGAAACCCACGGATAAACTTGTAAGATACAATTTGGTGTTAATAGAGATAGTGAAATTAAGCTATACGTTACAAACCAGAAAAATAATTGAATTATACAAGGACGGGTACTCCCCGGAATATATATCAATGATGTATCCGGTGCACCCGTGGGAAGTGGAGAAGCTGATAGATTCTCATGACTACAAGGTTATGAAACATGCTGAAGAAAGAATAAAAAACTATTTAGATTGCAATTAGGCAAATTTTATGGTAGAATATAAATATAACAAATAAAGGAGGTATTCTATTGAAACGATTACTATTAGTGTTTAGCCTGGTACTTATGTTGGTTTTAGCAGGATGTCAAGGGATAGATATGGCCCCTCTGGATAAAAACAGTGATGAGCAGGTGGAACAAGCAGAAAATAATGATAATGAATTAGAAGAAACAGAAAAGGTTGATTTAAAAGACTTGGGTGCGCTCGTAGAAGCAACATTTGAACACCCTATCGCAAAAGAAGCCTGGGAACATTATGTTAAAATTAATGAAGAACTTGAATACTTGGAAATGATTTATGATGAGGAAGATAATAACGGAAGCAGTTTTGAGTTTATAAAGGATAAGCTTGAATCCATGCTAGATAAAGCAACATTTGAAATTACTGAACTAGAAATCCGAGAGGGAGATATGTTTTATGTATTTCATTATTTAGACCCTGAAGATAACAGGGAGATGTATAACTATGCTGATATATCTTTCCACACAATTGAAGACAAATTATATTTGAGCAGTATTTCACCAGGTCCATTCTCTGTAACTGAAGATGATATGTTAAGTTTAGATGATTACTATGAATACAAATACGATATTCAGGATTTAATTAAAAACGAAACACTAATGTTAAATGTAGCTAGGTATAAAATGATAAATAACCATAATTTATTACTTATGGCGCCTGCCGTTGGCCCTGAAGGAGCTGTTGCAAGCTATACTGCATTCTCTGAATACGGGGAAGCATTTAACACATTTTCTTTAGATTTTAATATGGTAAAAGATGATTTCACATCTGCTATATACTCTGGATTCTATCATGACTTAGATGCAAGAATTAAATACCTGGAACATCTAAATTAATAAAATTACAACTTAAACCACTCTTTTATGGGTGGTTTTTTATTGCTTTTAAACATTGACAAAGCATCAATCAGATGATATAATGTAATTAAGAAGCAGGAGGAATTTAACTGTGAACTATAAAGAAATTATAATTGAAGTAAATCCAGAAAGACGTTTTCTTGCTGGGGAAATAAGAGCTAAAGAAATATTTGACGAACAGGTGAAAAATGAACTTAAAAACCTCAAGTTGTTTGACGGTTTAATCATTGTATATCCAAGTCATGTATCTGGTATATCTATTACCTTTACTAAAAAGATGTATAATGAAATTCATAAAAGATTGGGAGATGATGCTTATTTGGTTCAATTTAAAGCAGGAAGTGAATATCTGGCAAATAAAATCAGGGAAGATATAATCTTTTAACCTGAAAACAAGGAGGATTTCATATGGCTATGAGAATTTACAAAACTCTAGAAATGCTAGAGGTTATGGAGGACATTGAGGGATTAACAATGGTATGTCGTGAAACAGAAGGATTGTTAGAAAAGGTAGATGGTGTTATTTCATGGGTTAATGGACGAACACACAAGCCTGTAGTAATCAATGAGAAGTTCATGGCTTACACCTGGAAAGAATTTGGATTTTTAGAAGAACCATTAAAAGTGGATTTTATGACTGCTTTTGAGGAATACAGGAAAGGAGGAATTATATTATCTGTTAATGGAACATCCAAGGGAAGGTACAGAGGTGGTAGTGAGCACCTGTTAGATTTTCACGAAAATGACATCGCTGCTGATTGGTATATTGAAAAGATGGGAGAGGATTAAATATGGGCATAAGGCAAGATTTAGCTCAAGAATGGGAAAACATGGAAGATTGGGAGAGAGACCTTGGTGATTACGGAAAGAGGAATTTAATTCAATCATATGCCGATTACATTAAGGAAACAGGAGATTCTATCTCGTTAAATGAATACCACCTGGAAAAAACCGAAGATGGATTTGTGTTTGAAATCTAAGTACTGAAATGATTTAAAAGAGCTTCCAAACAAGAGGCTCTTTTTAATTGCGCAAATAATTAGATGGTTTTTGACATTTCGACATAAAATGTTATAATGTTTATATCTAAACATAAAGGGGGTCTAATATGAATAAATTACGAGATATAATATTAAGTTTCTTAGCTTTTGTTATGATAGTGGGTTTTACCTTGGTAATTATTTCACCAGAAAGTATATTTTTTATTAAGAAGAATCCTACTTCTGCATTTAAAGGAATAGAAGCAACCTTTGAATCATATGATGCGTATGGAAACATTGGGGAATCAATCGATATTCAAACAATAAAAATTCAAAGAAACAGAAGGTTCTCAAATAACTCTGATAGTTTATTATCACCTGTAATCCGCATTACTATAAATGGAGATGAAATTCATCACATGGGAGCACCTTTAATAATTTCAGACAAATCCATAAAGCGAATTAACGAAAATCAAATTAATAAAAACACAAGCAATAAAAACCAACTACTTTTGATTAAAGATGTATATGGAAATCCTTTATCACTGTTTGAAGGAGATAAGATAACAGTCCATACAACATTTGTTCCTCATTCTATACTATTTTTAATTGACAAGAAACCAGTTTTTGCCCATAAATCCAACTATACAATATACAGTACTTCGTTCTTTAAATAACCTTGCAAATGTTAAGTATATATGTTATAATATATATATGTTATAATATTGTAACAATCGGCACCAGTGAAATATACGGAGGACATATATGAAAAAGAAAAATTTAATTGCCAAGATAGTATTACCATTATTACTCTTTGTAGCGCTATTCTTCGGATTTAAGAATGTAGTACATGCACCGACTAATACCGAATCGAAATCAGTAACTGTAAACATTATGGTCAAGGTTGATGATGATTATGACCTAATTAAAGAAATTAACTTAAAGGATGTTACAGGCACTTTAGGGGACGTTATTGATGAAATCAATGAAAAAGAACTTTCTGTTATTGAACTCGATGGAAAAAAAGACTCAGAGTTTGGCAGGTTTATTATTTCTATTGATGGAATTGGCACTGAAGATATGAAAGGACCTTGGTGGATGATAAACTCTGACACAAACAAGGATTGTATTAATGCGGGATTCTGTAGTGGTATAGACATGCAAAGTGTCTATGATGAGGACGTTTTTGATTTAGTATTTGAATGATGATAAATAAAAGTAAAGATGTAGTGGATATTGCCTTTTCTAGCGCCATACTTGTGGCCCTTCAGGTAAGCTTATCTTTTTTACCAAATATTGAACTTGTTAGTTTTTTATTTATTATTTATGGGCTGGTTTTTAATCTTCAAAAAAACATAGCTATATCTTTTGTGTTTGTAACCCTGCAGATGCTAATCTGGGGTGCCGGGGACTGGGTTATTGGATATTACTGGATATGGGCTTTATGGGTTTTTATAATAAATCTAATAAAAAACATAAATAAAGATAATTATTACTTGTGGGCTATTACCAATGGATTGTGGGGTATTTTATTTGGAATCTTATTTTCTATAAATCATGGATTTTTCTATGGCTTTGGTTTTTCTTTAGTTTACTGGACTAAGGGATTACCATTTGATATGATTCACACAATATCCAATTATGTAATTACCGTTGTGGTATTTAAGCCTGTACTAACCGTATTTAAAAAACACTACAAGAGGTGACTAGATGAAACAGAGCTTACTCTTGCTAATATACCAGGTATGAACCAAAGAAAGATTTATGCTGAGAGGCTTATGAAACGTTATGAATCTAACTCAGATGAAACTTCGTTTATAGCCACAGATAAACCTAACTAGGAAATATCGAAAACTAGACTAGCAATCGCTAGTCTTTTTTATTGCAAGAAAAAAGACCGGTGAATTACCGGCCTTTTAATCGAATATATTGTTCATGTCTATTGATTTTTGGTTTATGATACCCTCTTTAGTAAATAGTATTTCTGTTTCTAGTTCTTGCTACTCCGTTATAATTAACTCATATAACAAGTAGCCTCTTTCTAATAACTCTTTTACATCCATTTTACTAAACCAATGCTTTAACATCTCATGGTCCGGAACTCCCGAATACCAATCTTTACCATTCAATTTGTGTTGGTTGTTAAACCCCATCGGTAAATGCGCAGACTTACAATCAGTTAAGTCGGTAATTACTGGGTTAAAGTTTCCAGCAGCATCATACCACATTCCACTTCCAGTGCTTGGGTTTTCTATACGCCAAATTGTCCTTACATCTTTCATAGATATCTCCTTTTATCACTGTGGTCGCTCTCCATCTAAATCATCCCACTTGTAAACTTCTCCAGTTCTGTCTTGGTAATCATGCTTATAGCAGTCACGACAGAATTCTTTTCCATTGTGCCACCTCATCTCACCGTAATACTCCTTACGGCCGCAATATTTACATACAACAACTTTATTCTCTTTCATGTCATTTTCCTTTCTAATTCACTAAATATTTTAAATAAACCTCATCGTAAGAAAAGTTAAGAACCTTTCTAACTGCATTAATATCATACTGCTTATAAAACTACAGGTGTTTCTCAATATAACTTCTATCTTGTGTGAACAAAGGTATATCGTCAACAATCCATCTTGTCCTAGTTGTGTCTAAGTATTCATACTCTTCTTTAACTATACAAGAACCTCTTTTTTGATAAGTCGGCAGATTGTTCCAATTTATACCATAACTACTAAATAGCATCTCTTGCAATTCGCTATTGTTTTTCTTGTGTAACTCTTTGTGGCTGAACTTACTTTGTGCCACCATCTGAACAGAATTACGACTAGCGTCCTGCTGCCTCCAGATAAAATAGTTGTTAACCTCTGTTATCGGCAGGTTAAATACCCTGCTGTCAAACATGGCTATTCCTACTTTATTCCTTAATAGTTCCAGATACTCTTTATCAGTGTCCTGTAGGCCACCTTCAAGTTCTTTAACTATCCTGGAAAAACTCTGATTAAAAGCCATTGTTGCCATTGATGCTGAAACACTGACCATTTTCTGAACATTGTTATTAAACCATGCAGATGTATCAATATTTTCATAATCAATTAACAACAAGCTAATCTCGTCAGACTGTGTGTAAGCTAATTTACAATTCTGAACGTTTTCGCAAAGATATGTGGCTGCCGCTTCCATTGATTGCTTCATAACATCATCGAAGGGTTTTTTTAACCCCCTAGTAAATGTGTGAAATGCTTTACCATCCAATCTGATAATAACTGGAGTCTTCCGGCTAAGATAATTTCTTGTAACAACTTCATACTCTTTCATTCGTGAACCAAGTCCATTTTTCATAACGATTCTCCTTTCTTTATATTATTCTTTTATAATGAACGTTACAACTATATTACAACATAGATATGCTTACTTTCATGATATCATATGTAAACACGAAAGTCAATAAAAAAAGACCAGGTTTATTCCTGGCCTTTCTTGTTATATGGTTTAAATTCAAATTCTTTATCATAGTATAATTTGTCTAAGTGTCTCCAGATATACCTCAGTGCACTTATTAGTATAACTAATATTAGTATATTTAGAGGTTTTTCCCTGAATAACATAATCCAGGGAGTTGCCCAATTTAACACCTTAACAATTTTATATTCGACGTTTTCAAAAGGTAAACCATCTTCGCCAATAAATTTATCTTCGACTGCTACTGCGTCACCTTTTGTTTTAATCCTTTCTGTCTCATAATTGATATCAATTATTCTATGAGTAATCATTTTTAACTGCCCGCCTTCTTCCAGGCTGTAAGTTACTATATCGCCTTCGGATAAACTGTCGATTGATTTTACAGTTTTGCCGACGATAACTGACTTTGGCTTTATCTCTGGTGCCATAGAACCAGTTTCAATAATAATGGGTTTGTATCCATATATATTACCGCTTCCACTCTGTAGTTTGTCACTAGCAAACCCGACCAGGATAATAACTGAAATAACTGCTATTACAGTTAAACTCATATTTATAATATTATATACAACTTGAGAAATTCTTGTATAATATTTTCTCATACCGTTTTCCTCCCTACCTCAAGTAATTTAAGCGTTTGCTTCTTCCTCGATTATATTATCTTGGACATCCTCTATTGTTTCTATTGAAGGTATATCTTCTAAATCGCCAGGTGGACTGTCAACACTTTGAATATCTAAATCAGGCGAGTCTTCGCTTTCTAAAACTTCATCTGATTCTTCTCTGGTAATTTCCCCTGTAACTTCTTCGAGAACTTCTGGTTCTTCAGTGTTTTCGTCACTTACAGGGCTTCTTGATGGTAAACCACTGATGGTAACCTCTACAACAACCTCATCGATTGAACCATCTGGATAAATTACCAGTATTATTGAATCGAATACTGCGTTTGGAACACTAGAGTCTGGGACCTCTTTCCACTCGTAAGTAGTTCCATCTGGTAACTCTGATTTATTTGCGATACCTTCTGAGGCATCCTTTTCTAATGTTGCGTAAATATAAACATCCTGTCCTTCAGGTTCATTTAATTCAGCCTCTGTTCTGTCATCAGTAACGATAACAGTAATTTCAGCTTCTAGCCATGTACCATCTGGGAAATCAACATATGCAGGAAACTTATATGTCCCTTCCATTGTTGTATCTGGTAAATCGCCTTCATATATATCTATTTCATAAGGACCATATGAATCATCATAAGGTAACCCGTCTTTTCCAACGACAACTATTAAAGCAGCTAATTCTTCTACTGATATAGGTTCATTATAATCTTTTATAATTTCAACACTATTAACTTCGTGAATCCGGTCCATTGGGATATGGACGGTTCCTGCAATAGTATTTACCTTGTAATCAGAAAAAGTTGCTGTCGATGTAGCTACTACACCAAATGCTATTATAAATAACAACAGAACAGGTAATGATTTCTTAAATAAATTACTCTTCATTTTTATCATCCCTCCTGCTCTTCAGATATATTAATCCGATTCCTATTCCAGCTATCAGGATAACAACAGGTCCAACAAAAGGTTTATTCATAATGCTTCCATCATCTGTTTGGACTTTTCCTGGTTTATCTGGCTCTGGCGTAGGTTCCTCAGGTATATCTGGCTTCGGTTCTGGAGTCGGTTCTGGCAGTTCTTCAGCCGGCCTATCTCCTGTTATCTTTGTAGTAACTATGATTAATATCGGTTCTCCTTGGTCAATGTTTTTGATTGACTTGCTAAGAGATAAATCTAAATTTAGCAAAAAGCTTCGTTGTTCATTAATTGGAAACTCTCCCACAATTTTCTCTGTATTACTTTCCGTAATGAACTGTTGTTCTACTTCGTCACCGTCAACTAAAACACTAAACTCACCTGATATTTCTGTGACAACTTCAACTGTGTATTGCAGTATTGAGTCACTTGAGTAATTTTTGTTATCTTCCGGGATAATTGTCTTTAGTGTTAAACTGACGTTATCACCTGGGTGAAGTAACTCTTCAAAAACAACAGTATTACTTTCGTGTTCCTCGAATATGCTTTGTAGTTGATTTGCTTCAGATGCATGAACCACGTTGGATGTACTAAATAACAACATTAATATTGTTAATAATAAAGTTTTGACTCTCATTGTATTTAGCCTCCTTTTGCATAAAGGGGCCGAAGCCCCCTTATAACACATGTAAACCAAGTAGCAAAGAATTAAAAATATTTATTACTACCACTAAAAAAATCAAGAATATTAAAATACTTAAATGCATAATAAGCAATAATTAAAACTACTACTATTTTAACTAATGTTTTAAACCTATGATACCAAATACTCTTTCCTAAAAATCCTGGTATAATCCACCCGTTACCCATTTTGCCTTTTTTTCGATTACATGCCCGACAAGATGAGGTTAAGTTTTTGATTTCATTAACATTCGTAATGCCGAACAACTTCATTAATAATCTAGTTGATAATTTATTCCTAGAGGAATGAACAGAAAATATATGGTCAACCTCCATCTCTTTTCGTGTGACCTTTTTACCACAATAAGAACAATGATAATTATAACCATTGCCTTTGTAGCCTTTATTATTCTTTAAATATTCATCTCTATAACTAGATGAACGACTATATCTTTTACTTTTACTTTTAAACATGTTAATCACCTCTTATACTTTAACTTATATTATCAGTATAACATAATTCGAGGTCAAACATAAAGACCCTTATAATTCGATTGTGAGCTATAATATAAGTGTAGTTATAAAACTATAATAGTTAAAACTTAGAAAGGATGAATGAAATGGAAAAGAAACAAGAAATTAACTTAAGAACTGAGATGTTTACAAGAGGTGATAATTTTCCGAAAAAAGGATATTTAGTGGAAAATGGTCGTCAAAGAAAAATGACCGAAGAGGAAGTTTCACTTATTGAGAAAATCGAGAAAGAGAAATCCATAGAGGTTTATCTTGTATCGACATCCCGTACAGAATTTGGAGAGCTGGTAAACTTAATTTATGTTTCCGATTATCCTGAAGAATGGGAAGATGATAGACGTGATATTGAAGAATATATGCCTTATGCTTATGTTGTAAATTTAACAGTACCACACTTCTCGGAATTTGGAAGAATTATTGTAGACCCGGTTACTCTGGATAGAGTAGGTTAATTAAAAAGACCCCTGTAAAAAGGGGCCTTTTTTATTGCTTTAAATTTTAAATAAACCAGTTCAAATAACAATCAATGCTGAAATAAATATCTTCGTCTTTGCTAGAATAAAACCCTGTAGTCTCTTCTAAGATATGTCCATTAACATCAATATCGATATTACCATGTTCATATCCATATTTTTCTAACTGACTTATGGCTTCTGCGAACAGTTCCTCATGCTTTTTGTAATTGTCTAAAACATCATCTAAATCATGAGTATACACAAATACTTCTATCGGAAACTTCAAGCCTTCTATAGTTGTTTTTATCATTAAATCAGCACCTATCTCGTTAGGGCCTTGCTACCCTGGTTTGATTTTATAATCACCTGCTTTGTATGCATTTACGATTCTCCAAAATAAAGTTCTGACCTCCATACAATCTCTCCTTCCTTCAATCTGTAATCTAACCCTTGAACCTTTATTGATTCTAAATAACTATCTAAACACTCTCCTGCGAAATAATCAACTGAATGACTTACATTATCAATATTGAAATTCTCTATATAATCCAGGATAGCATCTTCTGTATTAGTTTTAGAACTATTGTAGATATAACACCTTTTGGCGTATAGTTTAACGCTTTCATCTACACTATCATTTTCATCAATGCAATCAACAAGACAAATCTCTGTAATTTCTAACTTAAGACCTTTCATAACATTCCCCTTTCATTATCTTCCTAATAGTTTTTTCTCAAGCTCTTCAATTTGTATCTTGGCCCTAGAGCTGACTAACAATGTAGTAATTAACTCTATTACCATATGCCAATAACCCTGTAACACTCCTAATGCTGCTTCGTTGTTTTCCAACACAGCAAACATTAACTTATCCTTGGCGGTTTCACCTGGGATATTCATGAACTCTGTAGCTTTAAACATGTTACCCATATCATCCACCATATACCTAGCAAATCTTGTTCCGTTTGGAGTTGTAAACTCTACCAGTAATGCATTATGTCCATCCATCATTCTAAGAGCTAAGGATGTCCCTGATGGAAAAGTTAAAACGGTTAACCCTACTATAGCTATTGCATCATACAACCCAGGCTCAGATAAGTAGTTTCTTATTTGGCTAAACACCTCTCTTTCTTTATCCACATCTGTAACATACTCAACGTATTCATCAACACCCTCTTCAAATGTTGCAAAGTTATGATTCTGTACCTCTTCTAATAATTGGTTACCTTTTAGTTTTTTCATAATGAACCTCCTTTTATTTGTTATATATATTATATCACCAGGGACCCTTGTTGTCAACTCTAGATTAACAACACTACTAACTATCTTTATACTTATATTATATCACTTGATTGACAATTTGTCAAGGGCTTCTGGAAAGGAAAATGAATAAGTATTTCAATTAACGCCACAACAAATTCAAAAAAGAACAACCTATCGGATGCTCTTTTGTTTTTATTTTGTGATAATCATTAATATAACTGCTATAAAAAACAGTAATACTCCAACAAATAAATTGATAGCTATTAAATGCTTTTTATATACCTGATAGTCTTTCTTATTCATTTTATCTCCTCTTAACCTTCTGGTTGTTTTGTGTCATTTATTAATAAACCCCTTGTAATTGGAAACTGATAATATCTCCGTCTAGAATATAAACAGATGTGCCTAAGTTATATAACCTGGTCATTGGTGGAACATTAAGTTTAAACAACTGGTCTGTCCTAGAATAATACCTATAGGTTGTATACTGGTCTGTGAAATAAATCATATAGTCATCGTATCCTGCGCCAGCTACATAAAATGCCTCGACATTATCCTCTAATCTTCCAGAGATGATATTAGGTAACTTCGCTGTAATGTTTTCTTCAAACTTACTGTATACCTTTATGCTTCCATCTGTTGATAAATATACAAAGCTAACTGCACCGTTTGTTTCACTGCTTTTAAATATTTTAGCTATGTCGTTAGCCAGGGTTGCGTTATTGTCTTTAATTTCTAAAACTCCGTCTTCTATATGGCTAGGATTAGCTACATATAAAACATCGCCAATAAAGAACTCTAATAAATTACTATCGTACCTGTCATAGACTCCTTTCAGTTTTGCTTCGCTGCCATTTAACATTACTTTAATTTTTGTTTCTTCTTTGTTCTTTAAGTCATATCTGTACAGGGATGAACCATCAAATAAATAAGCATGGTTTTTAGTGGACATAATTAAGTCCTTATTAATATTGTTTAATTTGTAAACATTTGTTCCACTGATAACCTTGTAATTAACATTGTTATATTCATTGCCTAATATATAGGTTCCCTGAGCTCCAAGTTTATACGGCTCTAAAGAATCTTCGTCTGTAATAACTGATGCATTGCTTCCTTGAATAATATCATGAACTCTAATTTCGTTATCGGTAGTCTTGTATAAAATCTTTGTTCCTGCACCTACTAAGTTTAATGCTGCCTGCTTTATTCCGCTACCAACTCCCTTTACAGCTCCTCCATCATTAACAATCCATAAACTACCAATGTTTTGATTCTCGTCTTTAGGAGATGAGTTTACAGTCACCTCTATATTAGGAGCTTCGATGTCATTACCTGGCTTTACTATTTCTTCTTCCTTTGGAACTTTTATATCTCCGAGCTCCAGGTCATCAGCTGTCTTCCCACAAGCTGTTAATGCCAAAACTAGCACTAACATAATAATCGGAATTATCTTTAATTTTTTCATTCTGTTACCTCCATTAATTTTATTATAACACTTACTAATTGCTCACAGTCATAGTTAAAGTTATCTGTACTTATATCATTGAAATTTGTAATCACAATTCCGTCAACTGCTTCGCCCCCTTTGTGAATCATTATACTTTCGGGACCCTTCTCTAGTAATATATTTAAGTCTCCAGATGTAAACAACCGGTAGTTGTAAAAATCCCTATGATAGAACAATTGAAACGCTTCATAGATTTCTATAATAATCAGTAGTAAGTGCATTGCTTCGCTAGGAACCTTAATCGTTCCTGTGCCGTCTCCGTCTAAATTTTCGAAATCAATCAGGGTGAAAGTTTGTTCCCCGATGCTCTGGGTTCCCGATAACTTAATCGAAAATATATCTGAATACTCTACGAAATAATCTTCGTTGTTATCCATGTCTAATCCAGAGATTAAAAAGATTTCATCTAGTAGGAAGAATGGCATCTCTATTTTAAAAACATTATTTGTATTTATATAATACTCCATGATTGACCTCCTTTAAATAATAATTGCTTCGCTAGCTTATCCTTTCTCATATATTATACTACAAAAAATCCTAGTACAAAAATACAGCCTGTGATATAATATAGATGATAAGATGGTAGTCTTATTAATAAATTATTAGAGAGGAGAAAACACATGTTTTCAATTAGTTATCAATTAACAATCAAAGAACTTGCTTGGCAAGAAAAACTGTTGGAAAGGGGGAGCCCTACTCGAACGGCGAAATGCCCCCAACCCGGGGTGGAATCCCCACAAGCCCAATTATAACTAATAAACATAATTAATCCTCTAAAGAGACGGTATAGGAATACGGATTCCCTGGAATTCATCCTTGCCGTTTTTTTATTGGTTATTTTGTGGTCGCTTCGCTAGAATGAACTGCTTCGCTATGTAATGTGTCGATATTCATGTTAATGCGTCAATAATCCATATAATGTGTCAATAATGGAATTAATGCGTCAATAATCCATTTAGCGTGTCAATATCGGGTTTAATGTGTCATAATCCAGAATAGTGCGTCATTCGGGATAAAAAATGATAATATGCCGGATTTATAGTCTGGGGCTCGATATCATCTGGGGGCTCTCCGTACTGCTGTGGGGTGCAGTTCGTCGACAGAAAAATAAAGTAAAATAAATCGTAGTTTGTCGGGATTAGTACAAAAGCAATCGCCTCAACTACTTAATGCCCCAATATCAGTCATTTAAAAACCACTTCAATAACCTATGCAAGCATAGTTTATTTCGTGTTAAAAACCACCCCGCAAGGGGGTGAGGTCTGCCTTATAGATTTACAGTGTGTTTAATCTCCAGAAATATCAACTTCCATGTTGTCTTATTTGGGATTTCTTTTTGTTAAATTATACACATCCATGACTACCTCTCCCTTGTGTAAATAATTGTTAACCGATTCACCAATTAGCCCATAAATACGGGCTTTTAGGACCTTTTTCTTGCAACACAAAAGGTGCTTTCAAGAGAGTCACAAAAACCCCTAAAAGGCACCTTTTTAAACGCTATTTTAGCCCATTATAAGGCCACATTTAGCAGTATTAATACTGACGTATATATTTTCATCTGGTAAAAATATCGTGAATATTCAACAGACAAAACATCATCTTCTACATTTAAAATTTCTGATAGTTGATTGTTTAATACTTTATAGAAATCAACTCCTTCTGGAACTCCCAATTCATGCTCATTAAACTCAAAGAAGATTAATTCCTTTCTGTTTTGTGTTTGAGCGTTTTCAGGATTTTCTTTAGTGGTGATTAAAACACTACTTGAAGGATTTCCGTCTTGAATGTATTTCTGATAACTTACTGAGGTAATAGATTCAGTATCCATAAGATTACTTCTTAAGAATTCATTTAAACCATCAGTAAATAAAACTTCATTGTTTTGTTTATACTCTAAGAATCTTATCAATTTATTGACCTCCTCTTATAATTTCATTTTTCCTAAGTTGTACTCATTAGTAAATTTCATAATTGAATCTAATGAAACACCTACAACAATCATTAGAGATGTTGCCTGGATTCCACTAAATCCAAAAAGGATTGTAATGGCTGTAGGGATTAAAGATACAAATAGTAAGTATGCTGCACTCAATCTTGTTAATGATTTATTAATTCTTTTTAAAAAATCTCTTGTACTTCTACCTGGTCTAATACCTAAAATAGTTCCACCGTTCTTTTGTAAACTATCCGCAACATCATTTGCATCAAAGATTATTGCTGAGTAAACAAAGGTAAATATTAAGATAAGACTGGATGTAATTAACCCATAATATACTCTTTGAGGGTTCATAGCAACACTTAAGAATTCCTTAACGGTTGAATTGTTTGAAAATCCTAATGCAAATACTACCAACTGCAGAATAGTAGAAGCTAAAATAATTGGCATAACTCCAGCAGAGTTAATTTTCATTGGTAAAGTCTGTTTTTGTGAACGCATATGGCCCGTTGACCTCGCTACAACTTTACTATATCTTACTGGTATTTTCTTTTCAGATGATTCCATAATAATGATTGTAAGAATCATAACTGTAGTTAAACCAATAATTATCAAAGTAGCTACTTTATCAACTAGCCAATAAACTTTTAAGCTATTAATGATTGAAGGAATAGATGAAACAACATTAACTGCAATTAATAAAGACAGTCCATTTCCATATCCTTTTTTCTCAATTAAGTTACCAATGCTTATTGCTAAGAATGTTCCAAAGCTATGAAAAGCAGCAACTGTTACAAAAGCATACCATTCGTTATTAGTTAACACGCCTGCATTTTGCTTTGATAATCCGTAAGTTAAAACTATAGATGAAACAAACGAAATGACTAGCCCCATTGCTAAAGTAATTCTCTGCATTACCTTTTCACCATTAGATGACTTTGATAATTCGTTTAATCTTTTACTGCCATAAGTTAAAAACTGTAAAACTATAGATGCTGTAATATAAGATGAAACACCTGTGGCCATTAATGTTAAATGTGAAATTGCCTGACCTGAAAATAGTTCAGCAGTTTCTAATAGCGATAATTTACTTACTAATTCTTGAACCTCTGACATGTTAACAAATGGAGATGGTACAAAAGCTAAAAGTTTAAATACTGCTATCATGATAAATGTAAACAGTAATTTATTTGCTATTTCCTTTTTCTCTCCAAGTCTCATTGATTTATAACGTCTTCTTTTTCTCATTTATATTTTCCTCCTTATAACCCTAATAATCTAAACAATGTACTTCCTAATACTTGTATACCTAATGAAATTAGGGTCAGTACAGTGGTAAATAAAATAACTAAAACAAATCTATTGAATAAGTTTTTAGGTGAAACCCAACTAATTCCTTTAAAATCCTTACTAATTTTCTTCATAATCTTTCTCTCCTTTTAATAAATGTTTTAATACAATTTCACTAATAATTTGCGACATATTTGGTTGTATTAAACCAAACTTTTTATCTGAATCTTTTTCCTTAATCCCTTTTTCATATTCTAAGTTCCTATCTTCAAGCTGTTTCCTTAACTCGTTAATTATCCAAGGTTCAACTGAGATATGTAAACTACCATTATCATCAAAGGATTGAAATACAACATTTTCATCTTTTACTATTCCTCTAGCTTTCTCATCAACAATGCAAGCTTCAAAACTTGGAACTGTGTTTTTGAGTTTTACTAGAGATGATATACCTTCGTTAATTAAAGTATTTTTTACTTCTTGGTCTATTCCTTTAATATTGTTGATTCCATATAAGAAATATCTAGGATTATTTTCGTATTCTATTTGCTGTAAATAACCTTTTATCATCATATAAGAATTACCTTCTTTAAAGATAAACCTTGCTTTATATTTATTAATCATTAAATGGCTTCCTCCTTTTGCTTAAATATCATCATCTATATTATACAACAAGGTGTCGCAAAAGTCAACACCTTATTGAATAAATTTATGACATATTTTTATTTCGTCTATTTATTTGATTTTTCAAGGTTGCACGTAGTACATAACATTTGCCCATTTTCAAGTGTTGTTTTACCGCCTTTAGACCAAGGTATAATGTGGTCAGCATGCATATCTTTTAATGTGAATTCTTCTTTACATTTGTTGCAAATTCCTTTTTGTCGTTCATACATAGTAGACCTTTCAGATGGAGTAAAGGCTCTTAAATTTAAGTGTTTTTCTTTACCGTCGAAAACAAAAGTATAAATACCTTTTTTATTTCTAACCTCATCGTCTTTCATAAGTTTAGATACTTGTTCTTCAAGGTCATTAGTGTTGTAAGTATTATCTTTATATTTGTTATACAAAAGGCCCCAGTCAACTGTTTTCATTTGATTTCTAATTTCTGGAAACAGCCTTTTTGCCCAAGATATAACCTCGTTAAAATATTGCCATAATTCATTTGCATCTTTATCATGTTGGTGTTTTGCCATATAACCTTCAATAGTTGTATCATCTCTGTCTGCTATCCAACTAAGAGCAGTCTCAAGATAATCTTGCCTATCTCTCTGGCCAGAAATGTAATCTTTAGCCACCATGCCTGCCCTAGCATTATTTTTAGAAAAATCTGCTTTAGCATCAGTAATCCAAGAACCATTATAAACGGCATTTCTAAGTTCTTGGTCTTTTAGTTTCATACCTGCAATATTAATAGTTTCAAACCAATCAAGCTTTTCTTTGTCGGTGCCTTCACAGATATATATAAAAAGCTCATAATCTAAGAACTTATCTTGCTCTTCTTTGGTTAAATTATGGAAATATCTATAATCTTTCGCAAAAACTCCATCTACATATTGCGCAAATGATATAGTTCTTTGTTGTCCATCTAATATCTCATAATCGCCATTTTCTTTTAATACCCAGTAAAACACGTTTAAAGGCAACCCTTTGTTGATAGTATCAATGACTGCATCACGCTGCTTATCTTTATAGACAAATTCACGCTGATATGGAGGTCTAACATCTAGCTTTCCCCCGTAAGCCTCTACTCCGTCATCTCTTTTATCATGATAACCTTCTACAACATCTCTAATTGTTAAGTTTTTTAATGTTATCTTCATAGCTTCCTCCTTATTTAAGTTCCACGCCTTCTTTTTTACGAATAAAAATCCTGTCATATGTTTCGCTACCATCTATTAATGTTTTCTTGTCGTTTTCTGGTGGGTCGACATCTCCTGTGTAAATATCTAGCAAAGCCTGAGACTTAGACCATCTTCGGGAACCCAATATCTCAAATTCATCCGGATTATGAACACTAAGATAAGTTATTGGAACACCCATAATTCCATCATAATCTACAGGCATGTTAGATACTCTAGAAACCTCAATTGCATCATAATTATCATACTTAGGATAAAAATCAGGGTCATCTTCGTATTTTCTCCATAAACGCATAGGTTCATGTCTCTTAGGTATATCTAGATTAGTAAACCAAGAAATAGCTGGCACCTTACCGTACTTATTACCTTCTTCATCTATTCTATCCCATTTTTCATAATAGGCAGGCAATCTAAATTCCATTGTACGATTTGACACAGTACCAAGCCATATATCACCATTTTTCAACAAAGGAAAAATTTCTTTATAAGTAATAGCGTTGTTATTACCCATTATAATAAAATTTTTCTTATACTTTATAAGCTGGGCTACATACTCTCTAAAGAGGCTAAAAGGAGGATTTGTAACTACTATATCAGCTTCTTTTAAAAGCTTGATAGCTTCATTAGACCTAAAATCACCATTTTGTTCTAGGTCTGTTTTAACAACCTCATCACCATCATACTCTAACTTATATGTTGGTTTTTTATAATCAAAGTGTGTTGATATTATTTTCTTTAATTTATACTCGTCAAACTTTAAATGAAAGAATTTCCAAAAGTTAGATTCTTTAGGGTCATCGCAGTTCATATAAACCACTTTATCTTCAAAATGGTCTTTATAGTATTTCATTTCTTTTTCAATGTCTGTTAATTGAGTATAAAACTCATCGTTTTTATTTATTTTCGCTTTTTGCAAATTAGATAATTCTTTTTCTTTACTCATATTATCATTCCTCCAAATCTTGTCTTCTTAAGTTATCCTCGTAAAGAGACCTTCTATCATCATCGCTCATGATTTTATCTACTGTTTTGTTTATCTGTTCAAATAAAGGCATGTTAGCTAACATTAGAAGCACATCATTGTTTTGTCCCGATTGTTTCGTTCCAAGGAAGTCTCCTGAACCTCTTAATTTAAGGTCTGCTTTTGAGATTTCAAAACCATCAGAGCTGGCTAATAACGCTTCGGCCTTAGGCTCATCTTCAACTTTAGTTTGAAGTATTAAATATCCTTGGTCTTCTCCACGTCCAACTCTACCTCTTAGTTGATGAGCTTGTGCTAATCCAAATCTTTCTGAGTTTTTAAGAACCATTACAGATGCATTTGGAACATTTACTCCCACCTCTACAATTGTAGTTGAAATCAAGATATCTGTTTCTCCATCTTTAAACTTGTTAATCTCTTCTTCGATATCTGCTTTTTTCATTCTGCCGGATATATCTGCTATCTTAACTGTTGGATGTTTTTTAAACCAGTTTGTCATTTTAGTAACAACTTGTTTTACTGATTCAACGCCTGCCATTTTTTCACTGCTAGACTCTTCTATAATTGGAGCGACAACATAACATTGTCTTCCCTTTTTTATTTCATCCAGCATAAATTTATTAACTTCAGAATCATTTCTCATTTTCTTGGTTATTATCGGTTTTCTACCTGCTGGTTTATCAATTATTGTTATAACATCAATATGACTTCCAAATAATGCCATAGATAATGTTCTTGGAATTGGTGTTGCACTCATTGTTATTGTATGAGGTCTAGACTCGATATTTTCTAGTTTTTCTCTTTGAGCTACTCCAAATTTATGTTGTTCATCTATTACTAACAAACCTAGGTTATTAAACTCTACAGCATCTTGTAACAATGCATGAGTTCCAATAACGATGTCAATTTCATGTTCTTTTAAAGCTTTATAAATCTTTTTCTTTTGTGCAGCCTTTGTTGAACCAGTTAACAACTCTATTCTTAAATCTGTATCTTTTAACGTCTCAACAAAATCATCATAATGTTGAGTTGCTAAAACTTCTGTTGGTGCAACTATTGCACTTTGGTACTCGTTTTCAGCGGCATTAACAGCAGCTAGTAGTGAAACTATAGTTTTACCACACCCTACATCACCTTGCAATAAAGCATTAAGTCTTTCTCCGGAATTAGTTGCAACAAAGACATGTTCAACAGCTTTACTTTGGTCACCTGTTAGTTCATAAGGAAGGTTATTTCTAACACTATCCATGAGTTTTCTCTTAGAGAACAATAATTCGGAACCTTCTTCATTATCTACTTTATTTAAAGCTAAGTTAAATGAGAAGTCAAAGAGAGCATCAAACAGATATCTATCTTGTGATAACTTGACCTCTTCAAAGTTTTTAGGTCTATGTGCATACATTACTGCATCTGGTTTACTTATTAAATCATACTCCTTAATAACTTGCTCTTCTAAGACATCTTTAGATTCTATATGTCTCATTGCTGAAAGCATTTTTTCTTCTAAATAATCCATACTCATTCCAGTGATTTTTTTATAATCTGGAACTAATCTCATGTACTTGTTAATATCATGCGAGAAGAATGTTGGTGTAATGGATGGTGCCTGACCTATTTCTGCTGACACTTTACCACTAAAGAAATAAGGTTCATTTAGTCTAAACATGTTATATGCATAATTTTGCCTAAAGAACATTACAAGGAAAAAGTTAGAATTATCATCTCTACAAGATAAATAAAACCCTCCACCGTTTTTAAATGACTTCTTAGATAAAACTGTTCCTACAACAGCGTACATCTCTCCATGTTCCCAATCGCTAACAGGTGTAAGATTTCTAAAGTCATTATATCCCTTTGGTAAATAATCCAGCAAACTATTTGCAGAATGAATTCCAGCTGAGTTAAACTGTTTTTCTTTTGATTTACTTACTCCTAAATCAGACAATGGCAAATCTTTTGGCTTAGATGAGAACTTAACTTTGGGCTCTTTTTCTTCGCTATCTTTTATTGCACGAATAGCTAACTGTATATTACGATTACCTTTATACTCATTAATCTGAGGTCTGTATAAAATAGATAAATTTGTTTTATTAGCTGGAGGCAGTGCATTAAATGCAATAGCCCTTACTTCTGAATTGTCTCTAGTATCTCTAATATCAGCAGAGAAATGATTTTTCTCAGCTCCGATAACTTTACTGTTTATTAAGTCTGCATTATCTACTTTAAATGTAATTGAGGGATTACCCATTCCAAAAGGTTCAAATACTGAAATATCTTCGATTAGTTTTTCGTTAATTTTACTAAGTTCAATTTCAGAGTCATAACTTACTTTCTCTTCGAATAAATCACTGTCAAGTCTCTGTGCGTATTTCTCGATTGTGTTTGAAAAGTTTCGGAAATTAGCAGCTTCAACCGTTAATCCGGCGGCAGCGTCATGTCCTCCCCACTTTAAAATAAAGTCATCAGCAAACTGCAGCATCTTATAAATATTAATTCCAGGTATACTTCTTGCAGAACCCTTATACAATCCCGTACTAGCGTCATATGAAAATACAATGGATGGTCTGTAATACTCATCGGTAACTCTTGATGAAACAATACCAACAACACCAGTGTTCCAATTTGGACCCGAAGATATAAGAACTCTTTTATCTAAATTACGCTCTGCTTGTTCAAATGCTTTTTCTTTAATATCGTCTTCTATTTCTTTTCTTGCATTATTAAGGTCTTTCATCCATTTTGATAGTTTCTCAGCAAGCTCTTCATCTTCAGTGGTTACCAAAGCTAAAGCGTATTTTGCATGAGAAAGTCGTCCTGTTGCATTAATAGCAGGACCTAACCTAAATCCATAGTGGTAGGCATTTAGAACTTCATCCTCTGAGCTAGTTTCTTTTATTAGTTTTTCAAACCCTAGCCTTGGGGAGTTATTCATAACATCTAAACTTCTTTTTACCATAATTCTATTTTCGTCTTCTAACGGAACAACATCACAAACGGTAGCAAACCCTGCAATATCTACAAACTGTTCTGCATATTCAAAACCAAATAAAGCTTGAACAAGTTTAAAAGCGATTCCTCCCCCACATAATTCAGTGTATGGATATTTATCGCCAGGTCTTTTGGGGTCTATAACTGCTGTACAATAAGGGATTTCATCAGGAACTTCATGGTGGTCAGTTATAATAACATCTATACCACGTGCTACTATGTCAGCTACTATATCCTTTGATGTAATACCACAGTCAACTGTAATAATTAATGAAGTGCTTCCTTCGTCTAATATTTTCTGAACACCTTCTTTATTTAATCCATAACCTTCTTTATGACGGTCAGGAATATAAACCTTTGGTGCTTTATATCCTTTACCTTTTATTGCTAGATAAAGAATAGATGAAGCAGAAACTCCATCTACGTCATAATCACCCCAAATAGTGATTTGCTCATCATTATCTAAAGCAGTTTTAATTCTGTCTACAGCCCTTGACATATCTGTTAGTAAAAACGGGTCATGGTAATTATCAGTTGAATCACTAAGAAACTTTTCAATTGACTTTCTGTTATCAAAACCCCTATTAACCATTATCTCTACCAATGGCTCAGGTATATCAAAAGAAGCAGATAGTTTGTTTATATCTACAATCTTACTTGATTCTTTTTTCTTTCTTTTAATAAATTTCAAGGTAATACCTCCTTTTATACTTAACACTTTTCTACTACTATAATTGTAACATATTCTTCTATTAAAATCAAGTCATATTTTTATTTTATTTGACTTTTTTCTTAATTGATGTATAATTTAGTTGAAAGGAGGCGATTATATGGGAAGAAAAAAAGGAATAAAAACTCAATAAGGCTAATCAAATATTATCAGTTGAAGATTTCACCTAAAATGCCAGGTTCATGTATTTATACACCGACTTGCTCGTCTTATGGTGTAACTATGTTTAAAGAACATAACTTTTTTGTAGCCTTATTTAGGACGTGGAAACATATATGCTTCTGTAATCCATTTGCAATTGGTGGAAAATATGAATAAAAGAAACAGTATATATCCAGAAAGAGTAAGAAGTATATATCCAGAGGAAAAAGAACACATTGTACCAAGAAATGAAATATTGATGTTGGCATCTGTTCTTGTTATTTTAACATTAGTCCCCACAGCGTTTATAACAATAATAACATTAATTATAAGTGTAGTTATGGTGGGTTTTGAAGCGGAGATAAATCATATGCCTATAACAACATCTATGTTTACAATAATAGCAGTACTGTAATTGTTAGCTCTGTTATATATTTATATATTGCAATTCAAGGTGTAAAATATTCTGGACATCCTCGTGAAGCTAAAAGATTGATTTGTTTGGGATGGGTTTTTGTAATTTTATCTACTATTGAAGTAAGTGTAGGCTTTTCCGCAATGGGAACTTTTAAGGTAGTTACAGGAGTTCTTTACATGGTTGGAGCTTACCAGCTAAATCAAGCTAATAACAAATAAAGGAGGTTCTTATGGACAGAGATTATGACTTATCAAGAGATAACGCTTTAGATGAATATAGTTCTCTTACTGAAGATTTGTTAAAAGACCAAGACTTGGAATTAGATAAAGACATTGAGATTAGAGACCTAGAAAGAGATGAAGGGTTTAAGTCTTTATATAAGGAAATGGATGAAGAAACCAGAGATGCTTTTGCAAGAGCTGATAGTTCAATCCAAAGAGATGTCTTAGAACAAATTAAAGCAGGAAGAATGAGCTTACAAGAAGCTAGAGATTATCTAGAAAGAAACAAGTAACAATAAATTTCCCTCAGTCGATATAAGACGAGGGATTTTTATTTGCAAAAAAGGAGGGATTGATTCGAAAACACTAAACGATAAAAATCAGAATAACAAAATAATCACAATTGCAATTATAATATTAATAGTTGTAGCAATGCATACTACAATTATCCAAAAACAACAAGTAAAAGAAGAACATAATAAGGAAAAATCCATTATGTCAATTCAACTAAAAGAAAAGAACTATAAAACTACATTTAGACAGGAAATTATTGAGCCGATTAGCTTTTCTACTTTAAAAATTGAAGACTCCAGTCTTGAAAAAGGAAAAGAGATAGTTGAAACACCTGGAGAAGACGGTGAAAAAGTTTTATTTAATGAAATAATTTACATTGGTATAAAAGAGTTTTCAAGAAACAACCAAGTTAAGATTATTAAAAAACCAGTGGAAAAAGTAGTGAAGTCAGGAACAAAAGAAGTAAGTACTCCATTAAATAAAACAGAGGATAAACCCAAACAATCTTCTGTGGATAAAACTCTATCAAACAATACAAATCGACCTAAGAAAGAAGAAAAACCAAAGGAAATAGTTAATAATAATGACAGTTCAAAGCCAAACACCAATTATACTAAAAACGAGGTAGAATATACGGAAGTTAAATATTCTACATTAAGAGAGAACGACTCGAGTTTAGACAAAGGCCAAGAGGTTATATCTCAACACGGTAAAAACGGTAAAATAAAAAGAACTTATAAGACCACTTATAGTTCAAATGGTGCAGTTATTAAAAAAGATTTAATAAGCGAAGAGAATATTGAATCAGTTGTTAATCAAATAATTAAAGTTGGCACTAAAGAAGTAAGTTTAATCAAAGAGCTTCCTCATAATTATAATTATACTTATGAGGCATCTTTGGAAAATGAGATGTTAAGATTAATAAACGAACATCGAGCCAATCACGGTAAACCAGCCTTATCTTCTAGGTCTGACTTAAATAAATCAGCTAGATATAAATCATTATCTATGCTTCAATACAATTATTTTTCACACACTAATCCAAATTACAATAATAACAGTTCAGGTTATTTGCTTTATGATATTTTTCAATATAACCATTACAATAGAGTTGGAGAAAATTTAGTTACAGCATATTCAACGAGTGATGGATTTGCAGATGTAAAAGAAGCCTTTGACCTGCTAGTTAATTCAAGCGCACACAATAATGCTATGCTAAACTCTGATTATAAATATATTGGTATTGGAGTTGTTAAAGCAGTTTATCCAGGGAGTGCCTTTCATGGACTTCCAGTCATAATAATTAGTCAGCACTTTGCAAGATAACTTAATAAAAAAATAATACCCGGTTTAATTTCCGGGTATTTTTGTTATTTCTTCATTTCCAAGTAAATTATATAAGTATATAAAGTTATTTGTTGAATATATACTTACTATCATATCACTTTCAGAGTTGTCAATTGACCAAACAAGTTTGTTATCAACAACTGCAATAGATAGATTTAACTCACTTAAATCACTTTTTTCTGTATTTTTTTCCTCTAAATCTAATTTGTAAATGGTGCCATTTTCACCGAGTCCGTAATACTGCTCGTTTTCTTTGACGATAGAGTACAGTTGGTTATGGCTCATTAAAACGCCGTAATCGCCTGTTTTAACGTCGTAACTGTACAGGGTATAGTTATCATCAAGTAGGAGATTAGAAGCCTCTAGAGAGACGATTCTGGCCTTACTGCTTGTTTTAACTAATGGTACTAGGTTATTACCTGCTAAATCGGTGCTAAATAGCGTACTGCCGTCTGTAAAGTATAATTTATTTCCATCTGTTACTATAGAGTTTATTCTAGTATACATAGGTAAATGATTAGGTGAAATTTTCACGGATGATTTAAAATCTTCAATTAGGTATATTTCATCACCTTCTACACCTTCGCTAATATAAATATAATATCCGTCTAGAGCTATTAATGACTTTACTCTTTGACTAGATGTACTGCTATATAATACATCGTTATTTTTTTCATCTACAATTTTAATGGTATATTTGTTTAACTCCTCACTCCAATGTGCTCTAAAAACTATATTGTCATGATAAGCTAATTGACTTTTATTATTTGCTAATAGACTGGTTCTGGTTAACCCTTGCTCTAGGTTAGATTGTGAATTTCCGGCCATAAATCCTTTAGGGTAGTCTTTATTAAGTTTAATTGTTATCTTATTTTTTATTTCTTCAGGATTTATACTTCCTAAATCTCCAGATTCTACAACTCCAGTGTACTCTTTATTTGCTTTATTAATCAAATAACCTTTTAATCCTACTAACACGAAAAGAATTAAAACACTAATTACGAATAAAATGAACAGTTGCTTCAATTTGGTCTCAATTGCTTTTAAATCAAAGTTGAAACTACTCATTAGTTATCTTTCCTTTCTGCCATCTTGTTTTTTATAAATGCAGCGACATTAACTTTTCGTCCTAAGATAACAACAACTAGAAATAGTACAACCCCAACGATAGCTATAAAACTAAAAATAGCAAATAGTTGGTTTTTTTGTTCTGTTGCAAGTCCAAAGGTTTTTAACGGTTGGTCTAATTTCATATCCCAAGTGCCATTGACCATTGTGTTGTAATCTCCGTCACCTATTTCCAAACTATCTTGCGCAACTAAATCATCCTTGTCATATATTGTTACATATGATGTTATCTGAGTATCTTTGAGAAATTCTCCTAGATGCTCATTGTCTTTTAATTCATTAATAAAATCTGGGTCAAATACATATTTTAAAGCTCCATTATAGGTGGTCTTAACACCTGAAAGTTTGTTTGACCTATTTATATTAATTCCAAGACCTATTAATCCTTCGTCATATAATTCTTTTAATTCTTCATTAAAGTTTGCCACTGATGGATAAACTTTCTGAAAGGTTACTTTTATCATAGTATCATCTTCTTTATAAGAATAAGAGAAGCCTCTTAAACCGTAAATCTTCTTTATTTCTTCAAACAAAGGCTCTTTACTATCTAATATAGCTTCTCTTTGAATGTTTAACTCGTCTATTTTCTTGATTACTTTATCAGGAACAGATAGTTCAACAGCAAAGTTAACGGTATCATCTTCATTAACTTTTATAAAATATGATTGTTGTGAGCAACCAGTCACAAATAAAAGAAGGAATGACAAAGCGATAAGTATAAACTTATTTTTTTTGTTCATAATTCTATACCTCCTTTATTAAAAATTAGCTATTGTAGAATACAGCATATATAAAATTACTATAACGGCAACAACTATTGACCCGACGGACCAAGGAGTAAGCTTATTAGTTGGTTTTTGACCACTAGTAATAGTTCTTACAGTATCTTTTCCATCCTCAAATAATTTCTTAAATAGTCCCTTAGTAGATTTGCCGGTATCCTTTGCAACATTTACCATAGAATGTCGCTTTTCATTACTTCGCTCATTTTTTGACACGATAAGCACCTCCTATTTTAATTAGGCAAACGCAAGGTTTTGGATTAATCCATAGAAACCTTTTTCGTTTTTACTTGTTATATTGACGGCTGCGTTAGCCCCAACAACAGGCATATTACCAAATGATGGATGTGCACATAGCACGTCAAGCTCATAATCACCTAGAGATATTGTTACAAACACTCCATAGTTATTAATAGCTGTAACTTTTCCAACATATTTTTTACCAATTTCAACTTGATTCTCGATTCTCTTGTAAGTATCTTCTTTAACTGCTGCAATAGATGCTTCAATCTCTACTAAACCTTCTTCATCAGGAGAAATAAGTATATCAAGAACCTTAATGTCCACTTCTTCACCATTTGCAAAATACTTAGATGAGTCTAAAACAAAGTTAGAGCTTACGTTTTTAGAAGGTACAAAAGCTTCTACTCCCATAATTTCAATATTTACACCAGCTTTAGCCGTTGCTACTACTCTTCCTTTAACTATATCGCCTTTGTTAATTAAGTATTTATCATCAAATTTAGTCTTATAGAAGAAATCGGCCTTTTTCTTCATTGCATCTAATCTGGAAGCAATCGCTACACCTGATTTTTCGTCTAAATGTTTTACTATAAAATCAACTGAGGAACCCATTCTCTTACTCATCATAATTCTTGAGTCTTCACTTGAAACATCTGCTTTAGAATTTAGATTGACATCTAAAAATTCAAATATTGGAATCATAACCTTAAAGTCACCAATGAACAGTACTGCTGTCCAGTAATCACCAATTTCTTCAACTGATTCAATAATTCCAGTTAATAATTTTTTATTTTCATAACTTTCTTGTAGTTTTAAGTAAGCTGTCCTGTAAGCATAAGAGCTTGAACTAACAACATACTTACCATTTTCCCTTAAGATAAACTCATCTTTAGCTGTTTTGATATCTCTTTGCTTAACTTTTTTACGGATATCACTTGCTTTAACGAACATTTTCCTTAATTCTGTTTCTGGATTTTTTCTTTTTCTTTTTCTAGGCTTAGGAGTGCTTTCAACAGCCTCTTCTTGTTCTTGAACAGGCATATCTTCGATAGACTCTTTTGCGGCCTTTAAGAATTCACTTTGTAATTTTAATTCATCAAATTTTGACATATATTTGTCCTCCTTTATTTAAAAATTTTTTAAAAATAAGCGTAAACAATGCTCTAGTTATATTATAGCCGATTTAACCAGCTTATGCAAATATTAACCTAAGTTAGAACCACCTTTTTTAAAGGTTTCAGACTCTTCATCTTCTGTCTGTACTCTAAATGTCGGTCTAGATTTTCTGTTTTTCATTTTTTCTTTCATTTTTTCATCGAAACTACTTACTGGTTTTGTATCAACATCTTGAATATTACTGTCTTGTTTTATATTATCATCAGCTGTTACCCAAGAAGTTTTCTGTGGGTCTTTTTTAACTGTAGATTCACTGTTAACTTTGTGGTCACGAGGTTCGTTTTGAACTGTTTCGCCTGAGCTCTTAGTTGTCCACTTTTGAGAATCTTTGTTTTTGAACATATTTTCACGTTTTTCAGCTCGTTCTTTAGCTTTAGATTCATTTAACTTCTTTCTGTAAGGAATATACTCAGAAATGTTAACATCTCTTAGTAAATGATAATCAGGATGTAAGCTATAGTCTAGTTTTTTAAGCTTAACAACTTTACATCCACGAGCAATTAATAGTGCTGTGTCGTTTGGGAGCCTTAATACTTCATCTGGTGTAAGCAACATTCTTTTACCAACTGATTCCGTAGACCTATATGTAGGTATATGGTCAGTTATAGCAATAGATTGCCTTTGAACTTGCGTAGAGTCAACTTCAACCGTTAACTCTCCTGTCCTTTTTGATACATACTCTGCTGTTAATTGGTCAGTACATCCTAAGAACAACTGAGCATCACAGTTACCGAGTATTTCTTCCCATGTTCCTTGTGGGTATCTGTTTTGTAACTGAGCTAAGTTTTGGAAAATTAAAGAAATATTAATATCTCTAGACCTAACTGTTGATATTTTCTTCTCGAAATCAGGTATTTGTCCAATATTAGGAAACTCATCTAGAATAAAGTTAACTGGAACAGGAAGTCTTCCTCCTTCTCCAAAATAATCTGCATATCTAACTAATTTAATAAAGATAAATGAGAAGAACAGAGATGATAAGAAGTTTAATGTACTGTCTTGGTCAGACATAATTAAGAATATCGCTGTTTTTTCTTTTCCGGGCTGAGTAAGGTCAATATCTATATCAGCTGTTAGTTTCCTAATACTTCCAGCCTGGAACACCTGTAATCTTGAACCTAAACCAATAATAACGTTACCTTTAACCTGTGGGCCAGCTTTTACGAAAATATTCCACGGTTGTTTAGCTGCGTGTGTTGGTGGTAAAGCATCAAACATAGCTTCTAATTGATTAGCATCTACTTCTGTTAATAATCTATAAACTTCACCAAAGTTTTTATCTTCTATACGTCTTGATTTATCTGTAACTACATACAGTAACAGTGCCTTAAGTAAGTTCATTTCAGCATTATCCCAGAAGTGGTCAGCACGGCCACCAGGACCCATTGTGTTTGCAATAACAACACTTGTAAATGTTTGTGCCATTAGCTCTAATTGGTCTTCATCTTCCATTACTTCTGCAACAGAGTTCCAAGAGTCACTATAGTTAGGATTAACCAAGTTAAATACTCTAACTGTATATTCTTGGTCTTCTAAAAATCCAGCCATAGAATCATACATTTCTGACTTCGGGTCAGTAATAATCATTGATTCGTTTCTTCTTGCTACTTGAAATATCTGATTTCGTACGTAAGCTCTAGATTTACCAGAACCAGAAGCTCCATATATAGCAGCATTTTTATTGAATCTGTATGGTCTTAAATCACCCTCGTACTCTGGTTTACTTCTAAAGGATAACACATTGCCATGGTCATCCATTTTACCAAATACAGGACCAGTAGCCTCATTAATGTTTATAACTAATAATTGTTCTTCTATTTCTTCTCTACTCATCCATCCTGATGTACCATATGTACCATCTTGAGATATGGTAAAACCTCTTTCGTCATATCTATCAGTAGGTAATCCCATTCTTGCTATCATAATAGCTAAACCAATACCTATTAATCCATAAGCGGGGTAAAGTATATTACCATCAGCTATCATGTTGGTTATTGTAGAAAAAGGAGAAAAACTAATTTTGGTGACATTTCCGTAAATATCGTATTGTCTAAATCCGCCATTCATCATTTGAGATATTAAACTACTAATATAAGGTACAGAAAGCAATGTAAATATAATTAAAGCTATA